>Ga0163144_10005195_pt1 | contig 29012 bp, 26 predicted proteins | sample OliLak19BULKMAT1_FD_123175 | JGI IMG/M metagenome (GOLD analysis project Ga0163144, IMG submission 123175) | Freshwater microbial mat bacterial communities from Lake Vanda, McMurdo Dry Valleys, Antarctica - Oligotrophic Lake LV.19.BULKMAT1 | ecosystem: Environmental > Aquatic > Freshwater >...
AAACGGCGTCCACCGGCACAGGCGTGCCTGGTACTGGCGTGGCCGGTACTGGCGTGGCCGGCACTGGCATGGGCGGCTCGCGCGTCCGGTTTGGCATCGCCCCGGGTGACTACTCAGGCTCGGGCGGCGGGGTCGAGGTCGCAGAGGTCTTCCCCGGCACGCCCGCGGCCGTCGCGGGCCTCAAGCAGGGCGACCGCATCATCAAGTGGAACGACACAAAGATCACCGACGTTGAAGACTGGATGCCCCAACTGACCCGCGCGAACCCCGGCGACAAGGTCACCATCACGCTGCTGCGGGCGGGCGAGACGGTCGTTGTGGAGTGCGTGCTGCGGGCCCGTGGCGGGGCCGAGTGAGCCGCCCGCGGGCCGGATGCCCGCGGGGCAAGAGAAGCGGAGAGGGGGGGATTCGAACCCCCGATACGCAGTAATACCACGTATAACGGTTTAGCAAACCGCCGCCTTCAGCCGCTCGGCCACCTCTCCGGCGCAAACCCGTCGGCGGGCTCCGTCGGTCTGGACCCAATGGTCCAAGGGTCTATTGTCGGCACGCCGTGGGTTCGGGTCAACTTTCCACAGTCAGCAATCCGCGCCGCGAACCAGTTTTTCACGTCACGCTCAAACCTGTCCCTGCCCGAGCCGGCCCTATGCCCGAGCCTGTCTGGACCACTCTGAGCGTCGCCGCGGCCAGTGAAGCCGAGACCGCGCGATTCGCCCAGGCGCTCGCGCCGGTGCTGGGCGTGGGCGATGTCCTGCTACTTGATGGCACACTCGGCGCGGGCAAGACGACCTTCGTGCGTTCGCTGGCTGAGGGCCTCGGCCACGACGCGCGGCTGGTCAGCAGCCCAACGTTCGTGCTGGTCAACCGCTACGCAACGCCCGGGCAGATCACGCTGCTGCACGCCGACGCCTACCGCCTCACCGACGGCGACGAGCTCGACACCCTCGGCCTGAGCGGGGCCTTGGCCGGGCACGATGATGTGGTCCTGGCCGTCGAGTGGCCCGAGCGCCTTGGCGGTGGCCTTGCCCTCATTCCGCCCGCGCACCTGGCGCAGCTACGCCTCGAGCACACCGGGGTTGAGTCGCGGCAGCTGACGCTGGTAGTCCCAAGTGCGTGGGGCCGTCGGCCTGGGTTCGGCGCAATCGCGATGCTGGCGGGGAACGCCCAGCGACCGGCCACGCGCTGCCCGGTGACGGGCGATGCGGTTGCGCCCGACAACCCATGGTGGCCGTTTGCAAGTGAACGGGCCCGGTTGGTTGACCTTGGCAAGTGGCTCAGCGGGTCGTACGTCATCAGCCGTGAGCTGACGCAGGACGACATGGATGAGGGGCCGGGTTGAACTGCCGGGCTTGGGTTCCAAGCGCGGTCCCGCTAGCGCCGCGGCCTGAAGATCGCCGCCGCCCCGCCCGCGCTGGCCAGCGCCACCAGCCCGAGCATCGCCGGGTTGACCATTGACGCGCCGATGAGCCCAGCCGACGCAAGCCCCACGGCTCCGAGCCCGCACAACGGCCCGACGGTGTAGCCCGCGCCGATCAGCGCCTCGTGCTTGCCACCTTCATCAACTGAGGCCTGCCCGCCGCCGCCGACGTGCATTGCGTAGTAAAGAGCCGCGACGTAGATCAGCGCGAGGCCAGCACCAAAGCCAATCAGGCCCAGGCAGCCCACGATGATCCCGGCAAGCCCTGGACCAAGCAGCGTGGCCAGCACGCAGAGCGCAAACCCGCCATACACGCCAAGCGTGCCCCAGGTCGCGGTGAACTTGGTGCCAATCCAGCCGCGCCAGCGGTCCATGGTGTAGAAGGCGACCACGCGTGCCGCGAGCCAGAGGCTGGACATGATCTCGGCCCAGGCCCCGGTGACGCCGACCTTGTCGGTCATCACGGGCAGAAACGGGCTCAGGGCGTACGAGACGGTGTATCCCAGCGGCATCAACCCGCGGTGCAGGCGCAGCAAGCGCGGGTAGCTTTCCGGGACGTGGTGCTCGCCGTGCGGGTGCTCGCCTGGGTTCTTGGCAAAGCCCGCCAGCAGCGGCGCAAGACTCAACAGGTGCAGCAGGGCCATTGCCCCCAGCGTGCAGATCTTGAGGTCTTCAGGGCTCAGCGGCCCGACGGTGGGGAATTGCCCAAGCACCAGACCCAGGCCCTTGGGTACCAGCGCGACGGCGAACATCGAGAGCACCAGCGCGCTGGACCACAGCACGTTGAACCGCCCGACCACGCCCGAGAGGCTCTGGTGTGAGCGCCCGCCCGTGACATAGCTCTCAACAATCGGCCACAGCCCCCCGCACAAAAGCGAGTAGAGCCCGACAAAGACCCACAGCGGCCACTGCACCTGCGGGCGGTACTCGGGGCTGAGCATGAACCACGCCGTCACCGGCAGCGCGTTGAGCGCCGCCGCGATGACCATCATCGCCGCCAGCGTCGTGCGCGGCGTCCACCAGGTAATCGAGCGGGTCAGGGCCCGAAACAGCGGCCCGGTGCTCAGCGCGCCGGAGACGTACGTCACCCCCAGCAGCACGCCTAAGGCGCAGTTTTCGCCCAGGGTGTACCCGTAAACGTCACGGGTGATAAACGAGATCCCGTTGAAGGTCACGCCGGTGGCCAGCGAGTTGATGAACGTGAACAGCAGCGCCACGTTGACGGCGGTGTGCAGGTGCCGGGGGGGCAAGGGGGCAGATGTGGGGGCAGAAGCGGGGGCTGGCGTGGCCGGATCGGTCATGGAATGCTTCATGCAGTCTTCGCGGGCGTTGCTTGGAACGAGCGGCGATGGTAGTATCGTGCCCTCCGCTGGCCGGGCCGCCCGGGCCAGCTTGAGCAACGGTCGGTGGTTTCTTTGCGGTCCTCGTAGCGCAATTGGATAGAGCGTCGCCCTCCGAAGGCGAAGGTTACTGGTTCGACTCCAGTCGAGGACACTTGGTTGAAGGTGCTTGGTGCTGGGTCGCCACACGATCGCGTGGGGCGAGGGTGGTGTCCGGCCGCTTTGTTTCCGGAGATTTAGCTTCCGAGCGGAACGCGCCCCCACCGGGGTCCAACGGCCCGACCCTCATCGCTGCTTCGCTCTTCGCTCTCCGCTTTCCTCCGCCCCTTCAGCCCCGTTCGCTACGCTCGCGCGGCACCTTGCCCTCGCCCTCAAAGCCGGGCCGGAAAAGTACGGCGACGCTCAATATCCTCCTCACCGACGCACTCGGCGGGTGAGTTGGCGAGCGCGGCAAGACGGATGGAGAATTGGCCGGATGGAATCCTGCCTCACACGAAATAGAGAAGGCAGTTGACAGCCCGGCCCCCCGGCCCAGCCGCATGAGCCCACTTTGATTCCCCGGGCCAAGTCGGCTAAGTTCCTGTCCGTCCCGCAGTTGCGGGCAGCTTGCGGCCCCGTTGGCATGGAACCGCCGGGGGGCCCGGGTCGTAGCGAACTTGCCCCCGCCGGGAAAGATCCTGGCGGGCCGAACTTGAAGGAGTCTGACTGTGACGACCCGCTCCCGCGCCTTTGCCCTGATCGCCTGCCTGATGGCCGCTGGCACCACGCTGAGCGCCGCCAGCGCCACCGACCCCAAGGCGGCCAAGGAGGCGCAGGAGGCCGTCCGCGATTACGTCCACTACGTCCGCATCGCGCGGTACGACCTGGCCCAGACCTACGCCCAGTCGGTGCTCGACAAGATGGCCTTTCCCTTCGGCCTGGCCGAGGGTGATGCCGCGATCGACCCCGCAGAATTGGTCAAGCTGATCGAAGACTCTGGCGAGGGCGCGCGGTTTGACGACGCCGTCGCCCGCGGCGGGCGGATCGACAGCATCGAGAAGGTCAGCAGCGCCTTGGGCCGCGCCCATGAGCTGGGCAAGCGCAGCGTCGCGCGCAACACCACACAGATCGACGCGAACATCGCGCTGCTCACCGGCACCCAGCGCCAGCGGCTGCTCGGGCGTGAGCGTCTGGCCGCCGCCGGCGAGTACGCCATGCCGCAGCTCATTACCGCCTTGAGCGCCAAGACCGACAACCCCGGCCAGCGCGCCGAGGTTCGCTCACTGATGGTGGACATGGGCCGCATGGCCGCCCGCCCGCTCTCTGCGGCTCTCACCGGCCTTGACGCCTCGACCCAGGAGCTCGCCGCCAACGTGCTCGGCGACATCGGCGCCTCCAGCAGCGTCGCCTACCTCTATGAGCTGCACAACGCCAGCAGCGTTCCGAGCGTCAAGGCCGCGGCGGCCCGCGCGATCACCAAGATCACCGGCAAACAGCCCGACCCGAGCGCCGCGAACGTTGCCCGCTCGTTCCGCGTGCTGGCCGAGCAGTACCTCGCCGGGGCCGAGGCGCTGACGCCCTACGCCAAGGAGTCGGTCCAGCCCGCCTGGAGCTTTGACCCGGCTTCAGGCCTCAGCGGCCGCCCGATCAGCAGCAAGGTCTTCCATGAGACCATGGCCATGCAGGTCGCCGAGCACGCGCTGCGGGCCTCACCCAGCGACCGCGAGGCTCTCGCCACGTGGATCACCGCCAACTTCAAGCGTGAGATCGAGACGCCCACTGGCTACAACAACCCGCTGTACGAGGGCCGCGCCGAGGCGATGTACTACGCCTCCGCCGCTGGCAGCAGCGTGCTGCAGTCGGTGCTTGCTCGGGCGCTTAGCGCCAAAGACCCGCAGCTGGCCCAGAAGGCCATCGCCGCCATCGCCCGCACCAACGGGCCCGCGGCATTCGCCAAGCAGGGCGGCACCGGCCCGCTGACCGCCGCGCTGCGCTTCCCCAGCCGGCGCGTGCAGACCGACGCCGCACTCGCCCTGGCAGGTGGCGCACTTGGCCAGAGCTTTGACGGCTCTGAGCGCGTCGTGCCCGTGCTCGCCGCCGCGGTTGGTGAGGCTGGCGTGCGCAGCGCGCTGGTGATCGCCAGCGACGCCGACCGTGGCAGCGCCTTGGCCGGTCAGTTGCGCGATATGGGTTACGCCGTGCTCGCGCCCGCGACCGACGCGGCCTCGATTGAATCGAGCATCGCCGGCGCTTCGAGCGTGGAGCTGGTGGCGGTCGCGCAGTCCAGCGGCAAGGCCGCCGAGACGCTGACGCTCGTTCGCTCGCACCCCAAGCTTGGCGCTTCGCCGGTAGTGGCCTTTGGCGATGCCGCGGGGCTTGCCGAGCTGGGCCGCGCGTGGGAGCGTGATGAGATGGTCAGCCTGGTCCGCTCGGGTGTTGACGCCAAGAGCCTGCAGAACGCCGTCGAGCAAGTCAGCGTCGCCGCCCTCGGCGAGCCGCTGAGCGAGGCTGAGGCCAGCGAGTACAAGTCTCGCGCACTAGGCGCCCTGCGTGAGGTCGCGATGGCCGGCAGCGCCGGGATGAACATCACCGACGCCGCCGCTCCGCTGGTTGCCGCCCTCGGGCCCGCGAAGGGGCCGGCCCGCGGTCAAATCGCCGGTGTGCTTGGGCAGATCAACGATCAGCGTGCCCAGCGTGCCCTGGTTGATACGGCCCTCAAGGCCGAGGGTGACGACATGACCGGCCTGCTCGCCGCCGCTACCGAGAGCGCCAAGCGTTTCGGCAACCTGCTTGACGACCGCCAAGTCAAGCAGCTCACGACCATCGCCGCCAAGCCGGGCAACCCCGGGGCAACCAGCGTCAGCGTGCTACTGGGGGCGCTGAACGTCGCCAGCGAGCGCGTCGTGCCGCTGATCATCGGGAACTGAACTACTCGCTTGACGTCCGGTCTGTGCGAGGCCCGGATGGCGAACCATGCCGATGGCGGAGGTCCAGTCTTGGACGGCGCACTGGCCGTTTGGGCAGGATGATTCCTTGCCCTCGCGATCATGCAGACAGGACAGTTAGACCCCACCGCAGAAGGCGAAAGGGCAGGTGCAATCCTGCCCACCCGAAGGTCGCGGCACGCGGCTAAAGCTCAGCTCACTTGCGCTTCTTAAACCGGCTCGGCGCCTTGGGTGCCGTCCCGCTGACCGCGCCGGGCTCGGGCTGATCGACCTTGGCTCCCTTGACCCCCGGCCCCGTCAGGTGCCCGGCGGGCCCGGGCGCGTTGCCCTTGGGCACCGGGGCGAAGTTGTCTTTGCTCTTGTTCATGTTTGTGTTGACGACGCCGCCCATGGTGTGCTTGCCTTGTGCCTGAGTGTGCGCGGGCCAAGATCTGCCCACGCGCGAGAGCCCCGGTCCGAAGTAGTCACGGTAGGTTCGCGCAGCGCGCCTGACGCACCAGAGCCGTCGATCCCAGCTCGCTTTGGCGCCACCAAGCACAGAACTCATCCAACCCGGCGCCGCGGCCCTCCCAGATCAGGCCGACGCCCGACGATGACTCGTGTGGCCCGAAGGCCGTAGGGCCGGTAGGCCATGGGGCCAGTGCGGCCACAGAGCCCGTGGGGTAGAGCTGCGCTTACCTCCGCCATCGCACTCGCCGTAAGAGCTGGACATGATCGCTCGCGTCAAAAACAGCCCAAGAAGTACCGCAACCGCACCGCCACGAATCCGCTTGGGCCGCCGATCACCTTACGCCGTATACACCACCGCCCTTGCGGCTGTCGGCTTGGTTTGCGGTTGCGCCCTCGCCCAGCCGATCATGCTGCCGCCTGCGAGTCGCAACGGCTGGATGCGCCACCCCTGGATGCCAACACCTTCTTAACGACAGCCCCCTCGGCCCGCGCTAGCGCCCGCCAACCACCCCGGCACCGTCAGCAGCGGCAACTCGCCCGCAATCCCAGTCTTCGGCAACTTCCCCGGCACCTAGAGCCCTTGAGCCTGCTTGATATTTCCGGCATCGTCTGCCAGTGAACGGAAGAGCGAAATTAGTTTCTTGGTGTTCCAGCGTCTGAGCGATCAAGCTCAAAAGTCTACCTTGATCAGCAGGCCATGCCCCCGGGGTGCACGGACGATCTACACCATACCGATCTCCCCGATTTCAGATGGTTCGTCGGGGTATCACATGCTTGGTATGACGAGCTTGATTTCCGGTTTGCCGTAGCGATTCGCACGCCCCGTGCGGTTGCGATAGCGGTTCACACCGCAATCGTGCCGCTACAGCGCAGAACATGGTTGTGATGTTCAACAGAAAAAACGTCTGATCATTACGTGTTGTTGGCACATTCGGCAAGCTGTCAGCCACCCTCAGCCAGCCGTGCGACCCGCCGAAGCTGCCGCTCTCAACAACGCGCCACGCGGGCTGAGCGGCCCTGCTCCGCGCCCTTGGCGTGCCGAGCCATCGCTCACCACCCCACGCGCCCGTCACACCCGCCAGCGGTTCCCGTCCCGCGTCACGCGCCGGTACAGCGTGTCGCGCTCCACCGGCGTAAAGCCCGCCTCGCGGATCGCCCGGCGCAGCACCGGCACCGTCACCTCTTGGTGTGTCACCAGCGCGTCGCCCGCCGCGCCCTGCCCCGCGCCGTGGTTCAGCTTGGTGATGTCGTACCACACGATTGTCCCGTCGATGTCGTCGGCCCCGGCCTGCAGCATGAGCTGCGCCATCGGTAGCGTCTGCATGATCCAGAACGCCTTGGCGTGCGGGAAGTTGTCCAGCATCAGCCGCGACACCGCCAGGGTCCGCAGGTTCTCAAGCCCACTGGGCCCCGGCAGCGCCTCAAGCTCACTGCCATCAGGAAAGAACGGCAGCGGGATGATCGTCTGGAAGTAGCCGCTTGTTAGGCCCGCAGGCGACTGCCGCACGCCGTTCACCTCTTCGCGCCGCTTGGCAACAAAGTCCAGCGGCTTGAGCACGCCGGGGCGCGTCAGCGTGATCACCGGCGCGTCTTCGCCCTCGCCGCCCGAGTAGCCCAGGTGGCCACCATCGCCGTACGCATCGTGCCGCAGGCTCTCGGCACTCGGCCCGCTGGCCTCGGCCCGCACGCCTTCGTAGCCCAGGCGCGCCAGCGCTACGTCCTGCGCACGCCGGAGCATGTCCATGTGCACCAGCCGATCGCGGCGCTGCTCGATGTGCCCGTACAGGATTGTCGCGTTGGTGTTCAGCCCCAGCTCGTGCGCCACATAGTGCACATCCAGCCACACGTCGCTGCGGATCTTGCCCTTGTACGCCTCGTCGTGCACGCGGTCGTCAAAGACCTCGGCCCCGCCACCGGGCAGGCTGCCGAGCCCCGCGTTCATGAGCTCACTCAGCACCCAGCGGATGCCCGCGCGCCGATCACCAACGTCGTACTTCTTGGCGATCCTCGCCAGGTGCACGACCTCCACGGCCGTGAACGCCTTGACGTGCAGCTCACTGCCCAAGGCCCGCGCCTCATCGCGGATCGTGCTGACCAGCTCGGTGTAGTAGCTAAACGGCAGCTTGGGGTGCAGCCCGCCGACTGAGTGCATCTCCGTCGCGCCCGCCTCGACTGCCTGCCGCACCTGCTCGCGCACGTACGTCATGTCGCGTGTGTAGCTGCCATCTTGCCCGGGCTTGCGGTAGAACTCGCAGAACTTGCACGAAAGCGCGCACACGTTCGAGTAGTTCAGGTGCCGATTGATGTTGTAATACGCCACGCCCGGGTGCAGCCGCGTCCGCACGGCGTGCGCCATCGCGATTACCCCGTGAATGTCGCGCGTCTCAAACAGCGTCTGGCCGTCGTCAAGGCTCAGCCGCTGGCCCGCCGCCAGCTTGGCCGCGATCGGCCCCAGCGCGCGGTCAGTCAGCGCGAGGTCAAAGACAGAGCCGCCATCGCTTAGCAAGCCCGCCAGCGCGTCAACGTCATGGGCTGAGGTGACCATGGGCAACTGTAGCGGGCCGCCAGCGTGTTTCAATCTAGACTGAAATCTCGGAAACGCGGTTATTTAGGCCCGGAAACCAGCGTTCATGACCGGTCTTGACCCCCACCAGGCCCCGACTCTTGGTCCGCCCAGGCCCGCGCGCTATGCTCGGCCCGCGCGCCGTGCCCAAGGCCCGCAGACGCGCCACATGAATCCAACCCGCTCCACTCCCGCCCACACTCCCGACCCAAACCCTGCTTCCGAGCCCGCTTCTGGACCCGCTACTGGGCCCGCTTCCGAGCTTGCTTCAGTGCCTGCCGACGGCGGTGCCGCCGCGCCACGCCAGCCTTCGCTCCCGCCCAGCGGCCTCGGGTTCCTCGGCGGCGTCAGAGGTTGGGTCCCCATCGTCCACTTCGTCGCACTCGTGCTGGCCATCAGCACCAACTCGGCGATTGCCTTCCAGCTCCCGATCATCGCCCGCAAGGCCTTTGGGGCAGGCGACTGGGGCACGATGCTCATCACCGCCGCCCCCGCGGTCCTCCTGATCCTCTCGATCTTCTGGGGCGACCTGCTCAAGCGTGTCAGCATCCCGCGTTACCTGGCGTGCTACTGGGCCTGCGCGCTGCTGCCGCTGGGCGTCATCGCCCTCGCTCAAGACTTCTGGCTCTTCGCGCTGGCCTTTGTCATCGCCAGCTGCGGCGGTGCCGCCTGGCCCGCGGTCAACGGTGAGGTCCTCAAAGCGATCTACCCCGACCGCCTGCGCGGACGCCTGTACGGCGCGATCGTGACCTGCACCACGCTCGCCACCGCCTTGGGGTCATACGGCCTGGGCCACTGGCTGAGCCTCGACCCGCAGGCCTTCCGCTGGTTCATCCCGCTCGCCACCGCCTGCCAGGCGATGGGCCTTGGCCTCTTGACGCTGCTGCTGTGGCGCTCGGGCGTGCTCGGGCGGCGGACGCACGACTCGGTCCGCGATGCCCGCTCGATCGTCCAGCGCGTCGTTGAGCCGCTGACGCACACCGCCCAGGTCCTCAAGGGCGACCGCATCTTTGCCCGCTACGAGGCCGCGTTCATGACCTACGGCGCCGCGTGGATGATCTGCGAGGCGCTCAAGCCCAGCCTACTGGTTGACAAGCTGAACCTGAGCTACAACCAGATCGGCTTCAGCGCGTTCATGACCTTCCAGCTCTGCGTTGCCGCCATGACCTTCCCCGCCGGCGCGCTGATGGACCGCCTGGGCCCCGCGCGCCTGTGCACGCTGGCCTTCGGGCTCTACGCGCTCTACCCACTGGCGCTCATGCTCGCCGCCGACGAGCACGGCCTGATGATCGCCAGCGCCATCTACGGCGCGTGCTCCGCGATGGTCAACGCGGGCTGGATGCTCGGGCCCGTCAGCCTCGCCCCCTCGCCAGAGAAGGTCCCGCAATATGTCGCAATCCACGCGTCCATGGTCGGCCTGCGCGGGACCATCTTCCAGTTCTTGGGCGTAGCGCTCTACAAGCTCACCGGCTCGTTCCACGTCAGCTTCATCGTGGCGGCCGTCGCTTTCGCCTGGGGCAGCTACCAGATGTGGCGCCTTCACAAGATCATCAGCGCCGCCAGGCGATAGCAGCGACGCTGAGCAAGCCGCTCACCGCGCCGCGTCAGGAAAGTGCCTGATCGTCGGCTCGCTGCCGGTCTTGGGCACGTCGATCGCCACCACGTCGATCCGCTTCTTGCGCTGCTGCCACCCGTTGGCCCGCGAGACGTGCCCCAGCAGCGCCTGCAGCTTCTTCTTTTTGGCCGGGCCAACCTGATCCTCGGGCTTGGGCGCAGGCTTCTTCGGGTCGGTGATCCGCGTCTTGACCTCCACCAGCACGATCGTTCCGCCGGGGGCCTCCGCGATGATGTCCGCCTCGCCCATCGGGGCCTTGACGTTGCGGTCCAGCACCTTGTACCCGCGCCGCGCCAGGAACAGGCACGCCATCTCCTCACCCTGCGCGCCGATGTCCACGCCGCGCTTCTTGGCGGCCCACAACTGCACCTTCTCGATCAGACGCTTAATCATGTCTTTGGCCCAACCCCTTGACGGCCCGCGCGCACGCATCGGCGCAATGCACCGCCGCCCGCACGATACGCAGCCGAATCGTCACGCCCCCACCACCAGACCTCCCCGCGCCGCTCAGGGCTGCTTGGGCGGCGCACCCATCCCCGCACCCGGGTCCGCCGGCATCGCCTCGCGGGCCCGCTCCTGTTCCGCGGGCGTAATCGCGGGGCCAAGGTCAACCCGTTGATGCCGCGCAATGGCGATATTGATCAGTTGCTGCACCATCGGCTCAATCGGCGTGTAGCTGCTAGTGCCCAACAGCGTCTGGGTAAACTCTGCCGTCTCGCGCCCCCGCCGCGCGTTGATCAGCGCCGCCACGATGTCAAGCTGCGCCTGATCGAAGCTGCGCTGCGCGGGTCGGTTGTCCGCCATCCGCCTCACCCACACCTTCCGTTGCCCGCCAAACTCCAGCGGCCCAACCGTGCTCCGCTCAGGCAAAGCCAGCGCTCGATCGTTGATGGCCTTCGACCCCAGCAGCTCTTGCTCGATCAACGGCTTGCTCAGCGGCAAACGCCGCTCGCCGCCCTTCTCGCGCAGGAAGCCGTTCGCGCTCGAGCTCGCCAGTTCAGTAAACGCCGCGTCGTCCTCCGCCGCCGCCGCCGCTTGGGTCAGCGCCGCCTCGTCGCTCGCGTCGATCATCACCACGCGGAAGACCGCCTCGCCCGCGGGCTTGAACTGCGCGGGGTTGTCGCGGTAGTACCGCTCCACCGCCGTCCACGGCACGCGCACGTTCGGTTCAACCGTCTCGTTGAACAGCCGCCTGATCAGAATTTGGTCGCGCTCGTCCGCCAAGATTCGGTCCAGGCTCTCTTCACCCGTGCGCGACTGCAGGTCTTCGCGCGCTTGCTCAAGGCTGCCACCGGCCTGCGCCTGAAAGAACGACTGCAACCGCCCCACCAGGTTCAGCAGCCCCGCACGCTCCTCGGCAGACAGCCGGTTCCGCGCCTCGGCGACCACCAGCTCGTTGCGAACACGCTCGATCAGCGCGTTGCCGATCATCTCGCCGGCGCGGCGCGTCCAAAGTTGCGGGGTCTTGACCTCGCGAGTCAGCGCCGCCAGACGCCCGTCCAGCGGGTCCAGTAGCTCGCTGGCAAACACCGGCTTGCCGTTGATCTGCCCGACCATCGCGTCCGCCGAGACCGCCGGCCCCAGCGCTGCCGGTGCCGTGGCACTCGCCGCCAATGCCGGCGCGCCCACAACCACGCGGACCGCCTCCAGCTCGTCGCCGCGCTCCACGGCGCTGGCTGAACGCATCGCCCGCACGCCGGGCGAACGCACCAACCCGACGGGGCTCAGCGCCGGAGACTCTGGTTCGCCGACTGACTCAGCAATGTCCGGTGCCGCGCCGCCCGGCGTCACCGCCGCGCCAACCTCCGTCGGCCCGCTCAAAGTCTTCGTTCCTTGGGCGGTTTTGTTCCAGCCACTCTTGAATTGCTCCGCGCGCACCGCCGTCACCTTCGGCTCGGCCCGGTCGCTGCCGCCGCACGCCGCCAGCGAAACGCCCAGCCCCGCGACAAGCACAAGCACAAGCGCAAGCGCAGCACCTCGGGCGAGATCCTCGGTCCCGATGCCGCGGCGGGCGCAGGTGGTAGCGAGCGGGCGGGGCGCAACATGCTGAGCGTGTGTGTCCATCGGTCGCTCACAGCATATCGAGGGCGCGCTCCGCTCGCCCGGGCCTATCCTCAGTTCATGAGCGACGACCACAAGCCCGACGCCCCCAAACTGATCATCGACTCAGACTGGAAGAACCAGGCTCAGGCCGAGAAGGACCGCCTCAACGCCAAAGCCGCCGCCAAGCCTGCGGCCCCGGCCAAAGGTGCAGGCCCCGCCACCAGCCCGCTCGGGATCGGCCCCGGTGTCGACGGGCCCGAGGGCGAAGAGCTCCCGCCCGCTGACTTCCAGGCCCTGCTGGGCACGATGGTCACCCAAGCCCTGATGTACATGGGCGCGTTCCCCGACCCCGAGACCGGCCGCGCCATGGTCAGCCCCGACCATGCCCGCCTGCACATTGATCTGCTGGCTGTGCTGCAAGACAAGACCAAGGGCAACCTCTCCGCCGAAGAGGGCGAGGCCCTGGCCCAGGTCATCGGCGAGCTGCGGATGCGGTTTGTCGAGCTCAACCAGGCCGTTGCCAAGATGATGGCCGAGCGTGCGGCGCGCGGCCCGGGCGCCGTCGGCATGAGCCCCGGCATGGGTCCTGGCGCGGGCCCCGGCATGGGTCCTGGAATGGGACTTGGTATGGGCCCCGGCACCGGGCCAGCCGGACCGAAGCTGACTTTCTAGTCGCGCCAACAGATCCGCACGAGCCTCTCTCTGGCCCCCGTTCGAACCCGCCCTCTTGCGAGCGCGCGGTACAACCGCCCCGCGTGGGACCAGAGCCCGGGGACGAAATATAAGTTCTAATATTCGGGCGTACTCTCGTCATTGCCGAGCGTTCACCCGCGCGCCGTCGTTCACCCGTGCCCAAACTGCCCGGGATTCGTAATACTTACCAGCTTGCATCTTCGTCGCGACCGCCGCGCTTGCCGCCGCCGCCACCCCAGCTTCCGCCAGAGCGACCCCCGCCACCCCCGCCGCCATCTCGGCCGCCGCCGCCACCGGAGCGACCACCCTCGCCGCCGCCGAAGCCGCCGCCACTACCGCCACCGGAGCGACCACCACCGCCACCACCGAAGCCGCCGCCACCACCAAAGCCCCGGCCGCCGCCGCCAGCACCGCCGCCCTCAGTCTTGGGGCGCGCCTCGTTGACCGTCAACGGGCGGCCGCCAAGGTTCTTGCCGTTGACCCCGTCAATGGCCTTACGTGCCTCGTCATCGCTGGGCATCTCAACAAACGCAAACCCGCGCGAGCGCCCGGTGTCTCGGTCGATCATGATCTGCACGCGGGCGACCGCCCCAAACGCGCCAAATTCCTGTTGCAGCTCGGCCTCGGTGCACGACCACGGGAGGTTACCAACGTAGATGTTCACTGTGCGAACCCTTCTTGCCCGGGCGAGACACTCGCGGAATCAGAATCCTGATCACCAACGCTTCGAAGAGATCCGAGAAACGACGGCCCGAGCAAGCAGACGCATCGCAACGGACGAACCAGCAGGCCTTGCCGAACACCGACAAGCCAGCTCGTTCTGCACCCGGGCCAACAATCGGCCCGGCGCGCTGAGCCCATAGTACCACCCCTACTAGGCGGTGTGGATAAACACCAAGCTACCAGCGCTCTCATCCCAGCGAACAGCTTGGCAAAATCCCCCGATAAGCCGAACTGAGGCCGAGTTCAGCTCAGACCCGCCGCGGGGGCCCGCCCAGATTTGGCCCGCCCGGCTTTGGCGCATCGGGCTCATCCAAGCCCTCCTCCCCAAAGTCTTCAGGCTCATCAGGATCGTCAGGCAAAGCTGGCCCGCGCCGTGGCTGCTTCGCCGCCGCAGGATTCGTCAGCAGCAAATGAGCCGCCCGCTCGCACGCCTCGCGCAGCGCCTGATGCAGCTTCTCATGGTCGCTGTGCGCCGCCAGACGCAGCGAAAGCTGCTCGACCCGCAGCAGCGGGTCCGTCGCCGTCACCTGCGCAATCGCCGCATCACCCAGCGCCTCGCCCGCGGCCAGCATCCACCCCAGGCTCGGCACCTGGAACGTCCCAAACGCGTTGACCACCGGCGCGCTCAAAACCATCACCGCCGAAGTCGCTAGGTCTGCACCTGACCCTTCGCCCACGCCGCCGTGCTTGGCCGCGCTAGCCGCCGCGCTTGCCGCCTTCTTGCGACCCTTGCCAGCGCCGTTGATCGAGCTTGCCGCAGGCGGCAGTGGGGGTGGTGGTGGGGGCAGCGGCTCGCTGACCAGCGCCCGCACCGTCACCGGGCCCACCGAGACCACCGGGCAACGCCCGCCGCTGGTCATCGGCTCACGCGCCAGCGCGATCACCGGCACCTCAGCCAGGTCCGCCGCAGATCTGATCGACCGCGCCTCACTCCCAACCCGCGGCGGGACCAGCAGGTACACCCCTGCCTCGGGCTTGAAGTGCTCGCCCAGCGGCTCGCTGATAACCCGCACCATGCCACTGTCCCACGCCAGATCGCGCTTCTGCCGCCGCGCCTCTTGCAACGGGTTGACGATCCGCGCCGCCGCCGCGTAATCGCCCGCTGACACCGACTTCTCGAACGCCTCGACGCACAGCCGCTCGCACAGAAAGTACTGACGAGCCACCAGCGCAGCGCTGGCCTGCTCCATCAGCCGTCCGACGTGCTCGTGGCTGGCCTTCTTGAGCGTCATCGAAGCTGCAACTCCCTCTTTGATCACACCAGCCCAGCCGCCACGACCCTGCCGTTTCCGACCGCCCGCATCGTACCGACATCACGCCCCGACAACCTGCCGGGCTCCGATCACGCCTTCAGCGCCGCCTGACCCATCTGCCGCAGCAGGCCGGTCCAGACCCGATTCTGCTCGTCCAGCTCCACCGCCAGCACGTCCGCCAGGCTCGACCAATCCTGCGATTCTAATGATGTCTTGACCGACTGCAAAGACGCCGAAAGCTCGGCCGTCCTCGCCTGCACGTTCACGCCGCTCGGAACCAGCCCCTCCAGCGGCACGCCCAGAAGGCCCGGGCCTCGCTCCAGCACCGCCCGCACCGCCTCCCAGACGCCAATCACCTCGGTGATCAGCCCCAGCGCCGCGCCAACATCACCTGCCTGCAACGCCCCGCCCGCGTCGGTCTGCAGGTCCCGCGCCTCCTCCAGCGCGTCGGCCGCCTGCACAAAGCTCGTCGCCACCAGCTCACGCGGGTTGGCCGAGACAAACTGCAACCGCTCGCCACTCGGGCCCGCACCCGCCTCGACGGCCTCAAGCTCCGTATCGCTCAGCTGCCGCCCGTCGAGCTTGACCTCGATGATCACGCGCCCGCTCGCCTGCGCAAGCTCACGCGCCGCCGCGAGCGCACGGCCCACCACGCCCCCGAGCGCCGCCGCGTGCTCTTGCCCGGCGCCCCCCTGGCCTGCGTCCCTTTGGCTGGGGCCCAACTCGCGCTCGTCAAGAAATGCCTTCATGCCGGTTGATCGGACACACATCCAGCCCGCCGCCACAATCCGCCCCGGGCGTGCCGGACACGAGGCCCTGGCCAACGCTGCCCCACGCCCCGCCCTAGCGATCCCGCTGGCCCATCGCCCGGTCCGTCTCGCGCCGAGTCTCACGCTCCTTGATCGCGTCGCGCTTGTCGTGCGCCTTGCGCCCCGTGCCCAGACCGATCAGGCACTTGGCAAACCCGTTCTTAAAGTAGACCTTCAGCGGCACCAAACTGGCGCCCTTCACCTCTACCGCCTTGGCCAGCCGCGCAATCTCGTTCTTGTGCGCAAGCAGCTTGCGCACCCGCATGGATGGCGGTTGGTTCGCCGCCGCCGGCCCGTAGTGCCCGATGTTCACGTTCTGCAGATACAGCCCCGGACCCCCGGGCCCCCCTGCGCTCTCCGCACGCACCCAGCCCTCGCTGATAGAGATCTTGCCCTCGCGGACGGCCTTGACCTCCGAGCCCGCCAGCATGATCCCGCACTCGAGCGTCTCGCTGATCTCGTAGCTAAACCGCGCTTTACGATTCTCAATCGTCGGCTCATCCGTCCGCTGCTTGTGCTTCCCGCTGGCCATACAAGGGCAGTCTACGGGGCCAACCCGCCCCAACGCGCCGCTACCAGCCAAGCGCCCGACGAGGGCCCAGCCGCGGCTTGCGCCACGCTCAGGTTGCCACCAACACCACGTTCACCAGCACGCTGATGATCAGCAGCACGCACATCGCGATGAACAGCCGCATGTCGACCACGGGCGCATTCGACCGCTCAACCACCACCGGCGCGCTTGACGCCGCTTGCTCGGCCTTCGCCAGAGCCGCCAGGTCCGCCCCAACTACGTCTTTGTGCGCAATCGGCGGCTGCTTGCCGTCACGCACCGCACGCAGGTCCAGCAGCACGTCACGGCACGTCTGGTACCGCCTCCGCGCGTCCTTGGCCATCATCATCTCGATGACCTCAGAGATACCCGCCGACAGCTTCGGATTCACTTGGTCCGGATGACGCAGCTCGCTCTTGAGGTGCTGGTGCATCACGTCCGCCGGGTCCTTCCCGTCGAAGGGCACCTGCCCCGTCACCATGTGATACAGCGTCGCGCCGAGCGAATAAATGTCCGCCGGCGGGCCGATCTTCACCTCGCCGCGAATTTGCTCGGGGCTGATGTAATACGGCGTGCCGAAGGCCTTACCCTTCTCCTCATTGGCCGCCTCAACATCGCTCACCGCCCGTGCCAGACCTAGGTCTGCCAGCTTGACCGCCCCGGTCTTGGTCAGCATCACGTTCTTGGGCTTCACGTCACGGTGGATCAGCCCCTTCTCGTGCGCGTGCATCAGCGCCTCGGCAACTTGGATCGAGATCTCTACCGCGTCGCGCTCGGGCACCTTCTTAAGCTTGATTATGTCGTCGTAGACCGTCCGCCCGTCGACAAACTCCATCACAAAGTAGTGGTAGTTACCCGCCTGGCCGACGTCGTACGCCTGAACGACGTTCGGGTGGTTCAGCTGCGCCGCCGCTCGCCCCTCGGCGTAGAACCGCTCAATAAACTGGGTGCTCTCGCTGAACTTCCGCGGCAAAATCTTGATCGCCACCAGCCGATCAAGGCTGAGCTGACGCGCCCTGTACACCGTTGCCATCGCGCCTGCGCCAAGCTTGTCAAGCAGCTTGTACCCGGGGATCTGCTGCCCGGACCGGATCTCCTCGGCCTGACGCCGGAGCCGCTCAAGCTGCCGACGCGTGATGTACGAGTTCTCAACCAGCAGCTCGGCGACCGAACGCTGGTTCGCCTCTTCTGCCGTCAGCCGCGCCATCTCCAGGCAGTGCTGCACCTCTTCAGAAGTCGCAAAGCTCTGGTCCACAACCATCTTGGCGATGAAGGTGTCCAAGTTGCCCGAACGCGTCTTGTCTTTAGGATCAATCTCGCCCGCCCGCGCGGCTCCTCGCGCCCCGGCACTGCCGCCAGAGCCGCCCTTCGTTCCTTCGTTGTGTACAAGCCCGCCCGCGGGCGTCTGCTCCGCCACCGGGGTCACGGGCTCCACTCTTGAGGTTTCGGTCAAGTCAGGCTTGGAGGGTTTCGAGGTCATCCTTTGTGCTTGCTCACAGAATCAAAAGTCTGATCAGCGCCCATGCCCGTAATCACCGGGCGCACCCCCAAAGAGGGATCCAATCGAGCGCGCCCCGCAGGGGCACCATCGACAGACCCGCCGGCGCGGTACTCTACCTCGTATACGATAGGATTGCCCGATTCAGTTCCGGCCGCAAGGGCCTTGTCAGGGTTATCGACCCATCTTTGCACATTCCAATGCCATTCTAGGCATTCGTTCCGCTTTGTGAGTAAAATCCCTAAGGAATGGACCATTCGGTCCGTGAGGCAATTGAGTGCTCTCTGCACTCGATCTACGGGGGCGGGCCTTGGTTTCGCGGGCATCTGCCAGGAGCTTTGACATGCTCGATAGGACTTGCGTGGGCCTTGAAGTTCCCGCCAACTTCGGCTCTCGCCGCGCTCGCGGGTTTACGCTTATTGAGCTGCTGGTGGTCATCGCGATCATCGCGGTGCTGGTCTCGATCTTGGTGCCGGCGCTCGGTGCCGCGCGGCGCCAGGCCCGCGCTACCGCCAGCTACGTTAACGTGCGCAACCTGATGCTCGGGCTGATCGGTTACTCCTCCGACTTCAAGGAGCAGTACATGAACCCCTTCCAGGTTCGTCGCCCGCTCCCGCCCAACGTCTTCCAGTACACGCAGTTCACGATCCCGCGCACCGTCGCGCAGCTCCCGTTTAACTTCAACGACGGCGGCTTCCAGACCGAGATGTTCGCGGCCCACTGGGCCAGCGTCGCCATGTCGTGGATGGATGAAAAGTCAAACCTCCAAAGCCCCGTGCAGTTTTCACCCGGTGACGACGTCGTCCGCGCACGCTTTGACCGCTACCGCGGCGTTGGCAACCTCGAAACCTTCATCTGGGACGGGTCGTACTTTTATTCACCCACGTGCTGGTTCAAGGCCGAGCGTTACGGCGGCACGGGCAACGCGCTGCCGCCACCGGTCGATCCGCTGGCCAACGCTGGCAGCCCCAATACGCTGCGCTACAACCGCACCAGCGACGTGCTGAACCCCACGCTCAAGGCCATTTTGTGGGAGCGATTTGACTTCAAGCGCAATCACCGCCAAGCCCCCAACGTCCGCGCGCGCCTGGCGCCGCAGTGGAACAATCCTGACGCCGAGCCCGGCGTTGGCTTTGCTGACGGGTCGGTCCGCGAGGTCCGAATCCGTGACCTTGATGCTGCCCGGCTCGACCCCAACCCGGAAATGGCGCAGTCCATTACGCCGGTGGGCTTGTGGGCGCCGCCCGCCTCGGTGCTGGCCCGCTACGACATGCACCGTGACAACCTCGAGAACGGCACCAACAACACCGGCGTCTGGCCCGCGTACTTCTGGGCGACGCGCAACGGGATCCGCGGACGCGACGTGATCCGCTGAGGGCGGTACCATCGGGCCCGCCGGTGCAAAGCTCGGCGACAAGGAGCTTGCCATGGCCTCTCCCGCTGACTGCCTGTACTCTGAGTCTCACGAGTGGCACCGCCTGACAGGCGACACGCTGACGCTGGGCATCACGCGCTACGCCGTGGACGCTCTAACGGACGTGACCTACGCGAGCATGAAGCCCGCGGGCACCAAGGTCGCGGCGGGCGGGACCGTCGGCGAGGTCGAGAGTGTCAAGACCACCAGCGACATCTACAGCGCCGCCGGCGGCGAGATCAGCGAGGTCAACAAGGCCGTCGCTGACAACCCGGCGCTGCTCAACACCGACCCGTACGCGAACTGGCTGGTCAAGCTGAAGGTGAGCGACCCCTCGGGCCTCGGCAAGCTGATGAAGGCGGACGCCTACGACAAGGCTCACCCGGCGCACTAACCCTTGGCCCACGAAGGCCCTGGCCCCAAGGCAACCGGCGGGTGTTTATGCATCCGAGCGAGCCTCCTTCGCGTAGACATGTTGGTACGCACCAACATCGCGCGGCGGGCGTAGAACCTCCTTGCACTGCCTGCATCACGCCCCAAATCACTCGCAGTGGAAACTCACATGAGCACGCTCAACACACCTCGGCTCGTCAGCAAGCATCCCACCCGCCTTCGCACCGCGATGCTCTCGACGCTGGCCGCCGGCGCGCTGGCTCTTGGCGGGTGCAGCAACGGGCTTGAGGGTGGGCTTTCGGGTGCTGCGCTCGGTGCCTTGGGTGGGCTGGCCATTGGCAGCATCTCGGGCGATATGGGCAAGGGGGCCGCGATTGGTGCGGTCGTCGGCGGCCTCGGCGGCGCGGTCTTGGGTGACCAGAACGAGCGGCGCGACCGCCGATATGACCCGCCCAGCGACCGACGCTACAACGAGTCTGGCGACGGCCGGCGCTGGTAGTCTGTGCTTCAAAGCGCGTCGAGTCTCACGCTCGCACCACAATCGGCATCGCTTTGGAGGTGGTGCGGAACGTCACGATGACCTGCGTGAGCAGCGGTGATGACGCCGAAGCCTGCCCGCCCCGCAGGCGCGGGGACGATACGACTGCGCTGCTGCTGCGGTCGTACGCAGAGGGCGCGTTCCCGATGGCGACCTCGCGCAGGGGCCGCGTGAGCTTCTACAAGGCCGACCCGCGGTCGTTGCTGCCGCTGGATGATGGGGCGCTCACAGTCCCGCGCTCGCTGCGCGCGGCACTGCGCCGGACCACGCTCAGCTTTACCAGCGACCGGGCCTTCGAGCAGGTCTTGCGGCTGTGCGCCGACGTGCCCCGGCCCGACGGCGGCACATGGATCAACGACTGGATCATCAAACACTACACGCGTTTGCACCAGCGCGGGCACGCGCACTCGATAGAGGCGTGGCTGACGCCCGGGCCCAACCCGCTAGGCACCGCGATCAAGCCCAGCGCAGAGCCCTTCGCCGCGCCCGTGCTCGTCGGCGGGCTTTACGGCGTGCACCTTGGCGGCGCGTTCTTTGGTGAGTCGATGTTCTCGCGACCGGATCTGGGCGGGACCGACGCCAGCAAGATGTGCCTGGTGCACCTCTGGCACCACCTCCGCCGTCAGCGTTTTGCGCTGCTCGACACGCAGATTGCCAACGACCACATGCGGCAGTTCGGGATCGTTGAGATCGCTGCCGCGGACTTCAGCACCCTGCTCGCCGCTGCGATCGCCACGCACGCAGATTGGGGCACTTTCGAGCCGGCGGTCACGCTCGCTGGCCTGAGGATCTGACGCTACCGTCGGTGCCGATGTACCACGCGGTCAACAGAGCGATGAGCACACCCGAGCGGCAGGCCGTCACAGCGCTGCTGGGGCGGGCGCGTCGCCAGGGCTCGGCGTGGCACTTTGCGTCTCGCCCGCTGCTGATTGGCGCGGCGATGCTGGTGCTGGGCCTCACGGGCTTGCTGGTCCTCAGCATGAACGCGCAGCTCAGCGGCGCGGCGCGCGGGCCGGTGCTTGCGCAGGTCGGCGTGCTGGTGGCCGCGGCGCTCGCGCTGGCGGGCCTGCTCACGGCGGGCTATGGGATGGCCCGGCTCATGCTCGGGCTGCTGATGGCGGGCCGAACCCGTGACAATGCCGATCAAACCATTCAGCTCTTGCAGCTTGAACTGCAAGGGGGCCAAGTTGAGCAGATCGAGCTGACCCTTTCCGGCGCCTCGCGGTTGCGCGGGACGCCTGCGCACGCCGCCTGGATCGCCCGCGCCGGCGAGCACCTGCTGGCGATTGACGGTGCCGACTTGCCCGCAGTCAGCGGTCGACCAGCGTCGGTGCTGCTGCGCTCGCTGCGGCTTGTGGTGCTGCCGACGAGCCGGCGGGTGCTCACCGCGCAGCACGAGGGCCTGCCGCTGCCCGAGGGGCGATCAATCGATGCCGAGGCGGTGCCTGACTTTGCCCGCGGGTACCGTCCGCTGCGGGCCGATCACTTTCCTGAGCCCGCGCGGGGCGACCTGCCCTGACCGCGCGGCAAGCGCCCACGATAATCGCACGCGAGAACACCCATGCCCACCGTTGAGAGTGCCAGCAGTCAGAGCCAGCCCGGAGCCGGTAGCGCCGGCGCAGCGCCGCCTGCGCTCAGCGTCCGCGACTTGAGCTTTACCTACCGCTCTGCCGACGGGACCTTCACGCTCAAGCTGCCGCGACTTGAGCTGGCACGCGGGCAGCAGGTGCTGCTGACGGGCCCATCAGGCTCGGGCAAGAGCACGCTGCTTGCGCTGGTCGCGGGTTTGCTCGAGAGTGCCGCCGGGTCGGTGGCGATCAACGGCACTAGCATTCAGGCCCTTCGCGGGCCGGCGCGCGACGCCTTCCGCGGGCGTCACATCGGGATGATTTTCCAGACCTTTAATTTGCTGGGCGGGATGTCAGCGATTGAGAACGTCGAGCTGGCGCTGATGTTCAGCGACCTTCCGCCGCCCGAGCATCGCCAGCGCGCGCAGACGCTGCTTGGGGCTTTGGGCATCGCGCACCCGAGCCGCGCCGTGGAGCGGCTGAGCGTCGGCCAGCAGCAGCGCGTGGCAATCGCGCGGGCTGTGGCGTGCAAGCCGGTGCTGGTGCTGGCGGATGAGCCGACGGCGAGCCTTGACCCCGCGAATGCGCAGGCGGCGATGGACTTGATCCAATCGACGTGCCGCCAGAACCACGCGGCGCTTCTGTGCGTGAGCCACGACCCGGCGATGACCGCCCGATTTGAACACATTGAGGCGCTGCCCGGCTTGATCGCGGCGGGCTGAGTTACTGGTGTGCCGAGCGGCTCGCGGGAGGCAAGATTCCATCCTTCCGAAATGTCTTTCTGGGGGCGGGTTGGCCAACCTACTTCTCTATTGCGCACCCAACACCTCCGGGCCGGGCTTGTTGCCACTTCTCCCGCGCCCGCAGCGTACTTCAACCCGACGCTGAACGACGCTCGGTCAAGCCCGCGTGAATGTCAGCAAAGATTCGCCCGAGTGCTGAACTGGCTGAACCCGCACGCGCGTTTCGCCGGTATCAGTCGGGCGACGGCCAAATTGGCCGCCCTGACGTCTAAGTGCTTAGTTGGCAAGGGTTTGGGATTGACAAACCGTCCAGCTTCGGGCATAGTCTCGGGGTCGAGGCGGCCAGAACTGTTCGATGGTGATCCGATCGCGCGACGATCCTTGTGCGGGCCGTTCGGCCCCAGTCGGCTGGTGGAGATCTTGATGGTTTGGCCCGTCTCGCACGCCGCGCGGGATGGGTGGTCATGGCTGGATGCCGCCGACGCGCGGCTGCGCTGGAGCTCTGTCCATGGACTCGCTGACCAAGAAGGACCTGATCGACGCCGTCGCCGCCGAGCTGAAGCTCGACCGTGACCTCGTCCGACCGGTGCTGCAAGAGTTTCTCCAGCAACTTACTGAGCGGCTGGGCGAGGGGCGGCGCGTGGAGTTCCGAGACTTCGGCGTCTTTGAGGTCCGCCAGCGGGCCGCTCGCAGCGCACAGAACCCGCGGACGCTGCAACGCGTCGCGGTGCCGGCCCGGCGGACGGTAAAGTTCAAGCCCGGGCGGCTGATGAAGCTACAACTCGAAGGGCTTGGACCACAAACGGGGCCAGAAACAGGACCACAAACAGGACCAGAAAAAGTGAAGAGAATCGGGCCTGGCACCGGGCCTGGCACCGGGCCTGGCACCGGGCCTGGCACCGGGTCAAGTCAGGGAACGGGGCCCACCAGCAACGGCCCGCAGAACGGCCCGTCCCGCGCCCCGCCGCCGCCTCCAGACCAGCACCGCAAGAGCGCGTGAAGAGCGCGTGAGAAGCTTTAAGGGCAGTGGGGGGGCGACGGCGCTAGGGACAAGCGGAGCTAGCCGCGCCACTCAGTTCCAGTGCACGCCCTTGGCGGCCTTGTCGAGCGCGTTGGCCGCGAGGCTCTGGGCGGCCTGGCGCTGCGCGCTCTGCACCAGGCGGCTGAGCTTGCCGAGCTCAAACTTGATGATGTCAGCCCGCTGCAGCGCGTCGGCCTCGGCCAGCAGCTTGTAGCGCAGCTCAGGGTCTGGCAGCAGGCGGTACGTGACCAGCTCAAGGATCGCGGTGGTCGGCACGCCGCGGTCTTCGATGTGCTTGACGATCGCGGCCGCGTCTTTGAGCTCAGCGAGCGTTGAGCCGCGGAGCATGTGCCCCAGCTCATCGCGTCGCGTGGCCATCCGCGCGTCCTCGTCATCGTCCACACCTACGGGCCTGAGCATCGCGGTGCGGTACGGCAGGTTCGTCTCCAGTGCCGAAAGCTCTTGCACGATCGTCGCCCGGCAGACGCCCTGGACCAGCACGTTGTACCGCCCGTCGTCGAGCTTGTGATGCTGCACGATCTGCCCGACACAGACCGCCGGCCGCAGCGGAGGGCGGCCCTCGTAGTCATCCTTCCAGCCCTCGCCGGCGAAGACGGCCATCGCGACCTGCCCGTAGCTGTCAAGCGCGTCGCCGATCATCGCGCGGTAACGCTCCTCAAAGATGTGCAGCGGCATGACCGCGTGCGGCATCAGCGTGACGGCCTGAAGCGGGAACAGCGCTATAGGCCGCGTGAAGTTGAGCTGGATGGGCATGGGCTCGTCGGACATGCGTACGGCTCCCCTCTGAGCGATCGCTAGCTGGCCATCTCTTGAAACACCACGCGCGTGCGTTTGCGACGCGGGTCGGGCTCGGGCACCGCGCTCAACAGCGCCTGGGTGTACGGGTGCTTTGGGCGGTTGATGACCTCGTCACGCACGCCGGCCTCGACGATCTTGCCCTTGAACATCACCGCGATCCGCTGGCACATCTGGTTGATCACCGCCATGTCGTGGCTGATGAACAGGTAGCTCAGGCCAAGCTCCTTCTGCAGGTCGCCCAGCAGGTTCAAGATCTGTGCCTGGATGCTCACGTCCAGCGCGCTGGTCGGCTCATCGCACACGATAAACCGCGGTCGCAGGCTCAGGGCCCGCGCGATCCCGATCCGCTGCTTCTGCCCGCCGGAGAACTCGTGCGGGTAGCGATCAGCCGCGGCCTTGGGCATGCCGCACTTGACCAGCATCGCCTCAACCTCGGCCCGCAGATGGTCTTTGTCCTTCACGATCCCATGCACCATCAATGGCTCGCCGATGATCCCAGCAATCCGCATGCGCGGGTTCAGGCTCCCGCCGGGGTCCTGAAAGACGATCTGCATCTGGCGGCGCAGCTCGCGCAGCGTCACGCCCGAGGCACCAAAGACCTCGGTGCCGTCAAAGTTGACCGTGCCGCCGGTGGCGGGAATGAGGCGCAAAAGCGTGCGCCCGACGGTGGTCTTGCCACAGCCTGACTCACCCACAAGCCCGAGCGTCTCGCCCGGCAGCACGTCGAAGCTCACGTCGTCCACGGCCTTGACGTACCCGACCGTCCGCTGCAGCACGCCCCTGCGCACTGGGAAGTGGCACTTGAGATTGCGGACGCGCAGGATCGGCTTTGGGCCGGTGTCGGAGGGGTCAAATACGGCGGATCCGATAGACATGCCCACAACCTTAGCGCACGCCCCGGCGTGCCGGAAGGCCATCAGCCCGACCCGCGTGATTCAATATCTCCCGCGTGTTGGCTCGATATCATCGCGGCCAAGGAAGCTCTATGCCCAACCACGCCCCCCGCCTGACTCCCACCAACACCCCCGAGTACGCCCTGGTTGCACCGCGTGCGACCCGCCGGATTTTCCGCCCGCTGGCCCGCGCCGCCGGCGCGATGCTGGCGGTCGCCACACTGCTGGCCGTGCCGATGGTCGGATGCTCGGGCCCGAACGCCGCGGGCTTTCGTGCCTACGGCGACTCTGCGTTCAACGCCACGCAGTGGGCCAGGGCCGCAGAGCAGTACGAGCAGTTTCTTGAGCTGCGCCCCGGCGACCACGCGATCCGCACCAACCTGGGCATCGCGTATATGAATCTGGGTGAGTACATCAAGGCCGCCCACAACCTGCGCCTGGTGTATACCGCCAAGCCCAGCGAAGACAAGGTCGTGAATCTGTTGGCTGAGTCGTTGGCGCGGGGCGAGAAGTTTGATGAGCTGTACCGCCTGCTGCGGTCAGAGGCCGTTGACAGCCAGGACACGGCCGACTGGATGCGACTGGGCCGGTACGCGATGCGCCTGGGTGACAAGGACATCGCGCAGACCGCCTACCTCTCGGCGGCCAAGATTGATGCGGGCCAGAACGCCGAGCCGCACTTGGCACTGTTTGACTACTACCGCGCGATGGGCAACCGCCAAGAGGCGATCCTCCGACTGCGCTACGCGGCGTACATCGAGCCCAACACCAGCGAGCTGACCAAGCGCTTCAACATGGTCTCTTCGGGTTCCGACCGCGCGATTATGGGCCCGACCTTCCCGCTTCGTCCGCCCGAGGCCGGGCCGGCCCCGATCCCCACGCCGCAAGGTCTTGTGCCCTCCGAGGGCCTCTGATTCCCAGCGGGCGAAGGTCCGAGAGCGCGGCAAACCTGATGTGACGGCTTAAGAGAGGCAGTCTTGACTCGCCCGGAGTGGTCGCTACCATTCATCCGGCTAAACGGATGAACAAGAGCGCTCGCGACAGCTTGATCTTCGATCGCCTGGCGGCCTTGGCTGAGCCGGTGCGTCCGCGGCTAATGCGCGTGCTCGAGCGTGCGGAGCTTTCGGTCGGTGAGCTGGCCAAGGTGATGCAACTCCCGCAGTCGACTATCAGCCGCCATCTCAAGACCCTGAGCGAGGCGGGCTGGCTCAGCTCGCGGTCTGAGGGGACCAGCTCTATGCACCGCCTGGTGCTTGATGATGTCGACGCGCCTGGACGCGCGTTGTGGACGACAGTGCGCGAGCAGCTTAGCGCGAGCGCCGAGCTGGCCGACGACCTGAACCGCCTGCAAGCGGTGCTGGCGGAGCGTCGCAACGACACGCAGACGTTCTTTGGGCGTGTGGCTGGCGAGTGGGACAAGGTCCGCGATGAGCTGTTTGGTGACCGGGCGACGCTGCTGGCGCTGCTGCCGCTGATCCCGCACGAGTGGACGGTGGTGGACCTTGGCTGCGGTACGGGTAACGCGGCGGAGGTGCTTGCGCCGTGCGTGAGCCGTGTGATCGCGGTAGATCAGAGCGAGGCAATGCTCTCTGCGGCGCGCAAGCGGCTGGCGGGCTCGACGAACGTGGAGTTTGTCGTGGGTGACCTTGAGCGGCTGCCGCTGGCGGACGCGAGCGTTGATGCGGCGGTCTGCGTGCTGGTGCTGCATCACATCCCGCACCCCGAGGCGGCGGTGATCGAGATGGCCCGCGTGCTGCGCCCCGGTGGCGTGGTGCTGATTGTCGATATGGTCGAGCACGACCGCCAGATGTACAAGCAGCAGATGGGCCATCGCTGGATGGGCTTTGGGGTCCCGCAGATCATCCGGATGCTGACCGATGCCGGGCTCGGCAGCCCGCGGATCAACCTTCTGCCCGCGACGGCTGACGCGAAGGGGCCCGGGCTGCTGGCGTGCACGGCTCGCAAGGCCCGCCCCGGGGTCATTGGCGCAGAGATCCCTGGGCCCGGGGGCCTGCCAAGCCGATAGAGCCATTCCAAAGAGAAGAGCCGATAGAGCCCCGCCGAACCATCGTTTAAGACCACCCGCACGACCATCAAGAGTTCTGAACCAACAGGAGAAGTTTCTATGACGACCGCACCGGCCCGAATGACAAAGACCAAGACCCCGAACAAGCCCGCCCAGCCCGTGGCCGACCGGGCCAACGGGATCGACTTCAAGGTGGCGAACCTTGAGCTGGCCGAGATGGGCCGCAAGGAGCTGCGTCTTGCCGAGCACGAGATGCCCGGGCTGATGGCGCTGCGCGAGCGTTTCGCTGGCAAGAAGCCCCTCAAGGGCGCGCGGATCGCCGGCAGCCTGCACATGACCGTGCAGACGGCCGTGCTGATCGAGACGCTCGTTGAGCTCGGCGCCGAGGTGCGCTGGGCGAGCTGCAACATCTTTAGCACGCAGGACGCCGCGGCGTCTGCGGTCGTGGTGGGGCCCAAGGGCACCATCGACGATCCCAAGGGCTCGCCGTGCTTCGCGTGGAAGGGCGAGACCCTGCAGGAGTATTGGTGGTGCACCGAACAGATCTTCAAGTTCACCGACGCCAAGGGCAACATCGTCGGCCCGAACATGATCCTTGACGACGGCGGCGACGCGACGATGCTGGTCCACAAGGGCTACGAGTGCGAGCGGGCCGGGAAGGTCCCCTCGACTAAGGGCACTGACAGCGAGGAGCACGCGGTGGTGCTCGACGTCCTGCGCGCAAGCCTCAAGCGCAGCCCCAGCTACTTCACGGGCCTGATCAAGGGCATCCGCGGCGTGAGCGAAGAGACGACCACCGGCGTGCATCGCCTGTACGACATGCAGCGCAAGGGTGAGCTGATGTTCCCGGCGATCAACGTCAACGACAGCGCCACCAAGAGCAAGTTCGACAACCTCTACGGCTGCCGGCACTCGCTGGTTGACGGCCTCAACCGCGCCACCGACGTGATGCTGGGCGGCAAGGTCGCGGTCGTGCTGGGCTTTGGCGACGTGGGCAAGGGCTCGGCCCAGAGCCTGCGTGGGCAGGGCTGCCGCGTGATTGTGACCGAGATCGACCCGATCAACGCGTTGCAGGCGTCGATGGAGGGCTACGAGGTCAACACGCTCGAGGCCGTGCTCGAGAGCGCGGACATCTTCATCACGGCGACGGGCAACAAGAACGTCATCACTGTGAAGCACATGCAGCGGATGAAGGACAAGGCGATCGTGGCGAACATCGGGCACTTCGACAACGAGATCGACATGGCAGCGGTCTACAAGGGCGTCGAGTCCGGCCAGATCAAGCGTCTGAACATCAAGGCGCAGTACGACGAGTTCCTCTTCCCCAAGACCGGGCGCAGCGTGCTAGTCCTGGCCGAGGGGCGCCTGATGAACCTGGGCTGCGCCACGGGGCACCCCAGCTTCGTGATGAGCACCAGCTTCACCAACCAGACCATCGCGCAGCTTGACCTGTGGCTGAGCAGCAACAACAAGCCCACGCTCTCGGGCGTCAAGTACGAGACGGGCAAGGTCTACACCCTGCCCAAGAAGCTCGACGAGGAGGTCGCCCGTCTGCACCTCGACAAGCTCGGCGTCAAGCTCACGCGCTTGACCGACGAGCAGGCCGAGTACCTCGGCATGGACGCCGACGGACCGTACAAGCCCGACCACTACCGCTATTGATCGGCGGACGCTGGTCTGCCAGCGATTGCCGTCTTCCACATGACGACACCAGCCCCC
>Ga0163144_10005197_pt1 | contig 29002 bp, 32 predicted proteins | sample OliLak19BULKMAT1_FD_123175 | JGI IMG/M metagenome (GOLD analysis project Ga0163144, IMG submission 123175) | Freshwater microbial mat bacterial communities from Lake Vanda, McMurdo Dry Valleys, Antarctica - Oligotrophic Lake LV.19.BULKMAT1 | ecosystem: Environmental > Aquatic > Freshwater >...
CAGGGCGTTGCGCACGACCCGGACCGGGACCCGGGTATGGGCCGCCAGCCTGGCGGCCAGGACCGGGGTCGTGGTGGTCACCAGGTCGGCCAGCCCCAGGATGCGCTCGACGAGGTCGCGCTCGCGGCGCGACGCCGGGCCGAACCCGGTCCAGTCCGGGTAGGCCAGGATGTCGTCGTCCGTGTCGTACACGATCGCCCGCCCGCCACGAAGCTCGGGGTGCGCGATCAGCAGGTCGACGATCGGGCGGAGGAGCGGGTCTGGCACCAGCGTCTGGTGCCCGGACTCGCGGACGTGGACGGCCAGCTCGACCTCCTGCGCGAAGGCGGCCTCGCACCCGGTGCAGACCGGCTGGGTGGATCGCCAGCGCCGGAAGAGCACGACATCGGACCAGGCGAGCGCCGACAGCCCGGCCGCACGCAGGGCCTCGGCGTCCGGCCTCGCTCCCGGCTCCAGCAGCTGGGCCGCCGGGTCACCCGCCGAGTCGCCGGTTCCGCCCCCGCCGTTCAGGACGTCGTCGGCGAACTCGCTCCACGACCGAAGCTCCACCCCGAGCTGCCCGAGGGGATCGAGGAAGATCCCCACCCGCAGGGCATCCGTCACCCCGGCATGGAGGGTGCCGTAGACCAGGACTCGAAGTTTCCCCATCATCCTCACGTCTGCCCCAGGGAGAGCGCCCCCACGCGGATCCCGTGCGGCCGACCGGACCCAGGCGCCACCATCGCCTTGTGTAGAAACGTCGCCGGGCTCGAGACGGGTCTGGCCGGATGAGAACACGACGTACCCTTCCGATGAGCAGGCGACGCACCAAGGGTACGCGCGGACCGGGATCGAGGCGCGATGCCGACGGAGATCCGCCTGGCGGGCTACCTGGACTACGACTAGACCTGTCTGCGTTTCTTCAGGCGTGCCGAGTAGAAGTCCGCGTCGTCGCCCAGGACGACCTTGGTCGGAAGCTTGAACGCCGCTAGTCGGGATGCACAGGTGGTGCGAATACGCTGTTTCAACGACGCGGCCGACTCAGGCTGGATGGTGGCGACCCTCGCGACGACCGCCTGTCCAACCAGGAGGTGCGGTTCCCCGTACACGACGACATCGCGGATGTTGTCGAGTTCGAGGATGGCTTCCTCGACCTCAGCCGGATAGACCTTCTGCCCGGCGACATTGATCAGATCAGTGTCGCGGCCAAGAATCCGCAGCCACTCTCCATCGACGTCGACAAGGTCCCGGGTGTTGAACCAGCCGTCGTCGAACTCACTGGGCGCATTCAGGTACCCGACCATGGCGAAGTCGGACTTGATCCACAGGATCCCATCGGCGACCTTGGTCTGGAAGCCGTCGCCGCCGACGCGGACCCATAGGGAGCCATCCTCCCTTGACTTGGACCGCAGCACGCCGACCTCGGAAAGGCCGTAGGTCTGTTGGAGCACGACTCGCGGAAACGCCGCGCGGACCCGGTCGAGGGTTCGCTGTGGCATCACCTCCGTTCCGTAGGTGATCTTGGTGAGCGAACTCAGGTCGAACTGCGGAATCACGTCCGATCGGATCAGTACGTTCAGGAACGATGGCGTCGTCGGAAGGATCTCGACCCGGTAGTCCTGGATCGTGCGGCAGATGGTGGCGGGTGATCGGTCGGCGACGGTGACGACAGTCCCGAGCCCGCTAAGTATCGCGAAGACCGTGTTGATGCCGCCGAAGTGATCGAGCATCAGGAAGGCGATCGCTACGACCGGAGGCCCCTGCCTCCTGAACTTCTCCGCAACCACTGACATGTCATGCAGGATGGCCTTGGGTCGTCCCGTCGAACCCGAGGAGAAGAGGATCAGTCCGGGCCGTCCGCCCGTTTTGAGCCGCTGCAGCATCGGGTGCTCGGCCGTCAGCCCGGTCGCCTCGATGGCTCGGCCGCCGTCCCGGCAATCCACGATCCACGTGGCCTCGGAGAGCTCCCGGATGGCCGCGCTTTCGACGATTGATTCGCTCGTCACCGGCACGACTGTATTGCCGTTCTGAAGCAGGGCCAGCAATAGGCAGAACACTTCGGGTGAGTAGTCCCCAAGGACGATTACGATATCGCCGACGCCGACTCCGGATACGCGAAGCCAGGCCCTGGAGGCCTTGGACAGCGCGACCATCTCGCCATAGGTGAACGACCTGCCGCGATGGGCGAAGGCCACCGAGTCGGATGCCCTCCCGAACCGGTCGATGAGGAAGGCGAGGGGATCACTCATGTGACGACGAATGCGACGACTTCTGGCACCGGGATCCCCGGTCGGCGAGGAACGACGGCAGACGCGACTGCGTACTGCTCGATCACGAAGCCACACGCTGTGAGCTGGGCCGCGACCTCGTCCGGCGCCCGGTACAGGTAGATGTGATCGGCGTTGGCGGCGTTGAGCGCTGTAGCGATGAAGGCGCGGCCAGGTGGGCGGAGGATCGTACGGAGGACGCGCAGGAACTCCACGGGATCCTCGAGGTGCTCCAACACCTCGACACACACCAGATAGTTCACCGGCTCGGGCGGGTCGCGAACGATGTCTCGCACTTGTACTTCGAAACGGTCACTCGCGCCAAAGGCTTGGATATGGCGCTCAGCGAAACTGGCTGAGGCCGAGCTGATGTCGATGGCGACGCCCGAGATCTCCGGGGCACCGCCCAGTATCCGCCTCGAATAGATCCCCGTTCCCACGCCGATTTCGTAGTAGAGCGCTGGACCGACGCGCGATACCTCCTTGACGAACGCGTCGTCGAAGTAGCGAAGTTGTCGATAGTGATGAGGCCACAGGTAGTGCGACAACAGGAGGCCCGGAAGGTAGCAAGTGTTCATGTAGTCGTCGTTGGCGTAGACGGTCGCCGCGACTTGCGCATACGTGCGATGCGCGTAGGCCCTGTCCAGTTCGAACTTCGCCTGGAGACGGAGTGCTTCCAGCGCGAATCTCGAGTACCCGGCGACGGCGCCGGCCAGATCCCCCGCGCTTTCGAGCGTGCGCGATATCGTTTCGTCGAAGTCCTTTGCCCACCGCTCACCCAGCATCGATCGAGCGCGCGCAACGGCGTCACGGAAGATAGGTGAGTCAACTCGGAAGGAAGCCTCCAATCGGTCGAGGGCAGGTGTCGCTGTTCGTTCCCGGCGTGGGGCGTCAGGCACCTGCGAGTTGTTCCTCGATCACGGCCTTGATGATCAGGTATGAGGTCATCTCGGCCACATCTTCGTCTGGCACCGTGATCCCGAACGTCTGCTCGATCGCGATGATCAGGTTCATATGCCGAACGGAATCCCACTCCGGGACCGTGTCGGGACTCGTGCCGGGCCCGATGGATAGCGGGTCGATATCGAGCATCGCGGCCATCACGTCCCGGAGAATGTCTTCAGAAAGCACCGATCACCTCGACATATGACGGAGGCCTGGCAACGGGGGGTGGGTGGAGATGAAGCCGGTAGGCCCGCCGGCCGTCCACGTCTTCTGACTCGAGTGAGAACCCGACTTGCTCCCAGAATTCCGAGGCCTGCTTGTTCTTGGCCGTCGGCACGTACTCTGCAACGAGGGTACGGCATCCGCGATCCCGAACCAGTTCGATCATCATTGGCCAACACGCGAGTTCCGCACCTCGGCCCAGGACGCGACAACTCAGCAGGAACGTGTCGACGTGCGCGGTGCTTGCGTCCTCGTACGTGAGGATGGCGACGCCGGTCAGGCCCGAGTCTCCGAATCGATCCTCGACCCGGAGCGAGTACACCTCCGAGCCCGGAGCTCGCATGAGGCCGAGTATCTCTGTCTCGGTTCGTCGGCGAGTGGTGAGGTTGAATTGGTTCGATTTTTGGGTCAGTTCGGCGATCCGGCGAGCCGACGCGGGTTGATCACGTTCGATGGTGAGCCGTATCCCCAGGGAGGCGAGGAATGACTCCTGTGACTCGTGACGCCCGCGCTCGGCCTTCGCGAGGCCTCGGATCCGATACTGCTCCGTCTTGTCTGGACTCTCCTTGGACACGCTCTCAACCGCAAAGATCTCCCGGATCTCCGACACCAGGCGGGGGTACATCGAGAGGTCGCTTGGGACCTGGAACGTGCGAACCATTGGGAGCTGCGACCGCACAGCCTCGATCTCGAACCTGGAGTCGTCGACGAAGACGAGGGCATCAAGCCCGATCCCGAGGGTGTCCGCAATCGACCTCAGGCTTGTAGTCTTGTCATTCCAGTCGATGCGCTTGACGGCAAAATGCTCGTCCCTGAGAACCTCGTCTGGGTGATTCTCGAGCACCTCGTTCACATCGCGCTCGTTGTTCCTGGAGCAGAGAGCGAGCAGTACACCGCGTTGGTGCAACGCGAGGATCTGCTGCTGGACTTCCCAGTAGATGCTGCCGGGAGTGCCGTGAGGTTCGAGTTGGATCCCCGAGAGGAGATCCTCGCCGATCGATCCTCCCCACAGGGTCCCATCGCCGTCCAGCACAAGCGCCTTGTAGAAGTACGTCTCGAACCCGCGAGTCCGACGGAACAGATGCTCGGCAAGCGCATCGAGGAGCGGCGAGCCGAATGGTGCACGGAAGCGGCGGTATGAGCGCAGGTCGTGCGCCGCGGCCCACCCCGTTCGGGCGCAGATTGCCGCGGTGTCGAAGACACCGACATTCGGGTGCTGAGACGCCTCCTCGACAAGTACGCCGTTGAACGCCGCGATCGTTCGTGCGATCTCGTCCCCGGGCTCGTCTGGCGTGGGGGCCGCCAAAGGATGGAGCAGGCCGACGAAGACGTGCTTGATGGATGTCGCCTCCGCCAGAGTCAACGCGATCTCGGCACGGTACCTGTCAAGACGGTCGCGGACGACATCGCTGTCCAGGATCTCCACGCGAGCTTCGAATGCCGGGATCAGAGCGTCGAACAGGTCAAGGATGATCAGGACGTCGACCTGCTCTCCGGCAAGTCGACGGACGCCTCCGACATGGTCGTCGAAGGCGCCGACCCGGACGATGGCGCGCTGGCCGTGGAGGACTGCCTGCTTTCGCAGGAACGTTCCCAGCAAGTCGAGGGTGACATTCCCGGACAGGCCGAACCTGATCGTTCGAGTCAGGGAACCCGCCCGCTCGAGCCGGGTTATGAGCCGAGTGACCGCCGCGAGATCCGAGCCGGCGCCACGTAGCGCCTCCTGGGTCGCGGGCGTTCCGTCCGTCACAGCGTGAATCGACCGCCATTGACGCGAAGCGTCTCCCCGGTGATGTAGTCCGCTCCCGGAGAGACGAGGAAGGCGACTGCCGCCGCAATGTCGTCTGGCTCTGCGAGTCGTCGCAACGGTGTCTGGCGAGCGAGCACGAGTCGCGTCTTCTCGGATAGGTCGCCAACCATAGCCGTGTCGGTCATTCCCGGCGAGACGCAGTTGACGTTGATGCCGGCGGGCCCGAATTCCACGGCCATCGATCGCGCGAGCGTCGCTAGTGCGGCCTTGCCTACCGCGTAGGCTGTCCATTTCGGCGTGGGAGCGCCATCCAGGACGGCAGATGTCACGACCACGATCCGCCCGTAACGTTGAGCGCGCATCGTCGGGAGGGCCGCCTTCGCCAACAGAAAGGCCCCTCGTGCGTCAGCGTCAACGTGGCCCTGGATATCGGACCATTCGAGTTCGTCGAAGCCAACCGGTCGGATCGGCGGAGAAGCACTGTGGACGATCACGCCCAATCCGCCGAGTCGACGGACGGTGGTCGAGACCATGGCTTCGACTGAGGCCGAGTCGGCGACGTTCACGGCCACCGCGAGTGCCTCGCCGCCAGCCGCCTTGAGTTCCTCGACGAGTCCGTCAGCTCGCTCTTGCCGAACATGGTATCCAACCGCGACCGCATACCCCTCGTGCGCCAGCAACCGGCAGATCGCGCGACCGATGCCACCCGTGGCACCTACGACGGCGGCCACCTTGGGCCGAGCCGGAGCTGGTGTCGAGTCCTCCGCAGGTGGCGTCAGCACCTTGACGGCGCCCCTCCCCGTGAGGACCGTCTGTTTTCGCTGATTTCCGATATGCGCGTCGAGTTCAAGCAGCCGTTCGCGGTCGTTCTTGCTGCGCACGGTGCAGGTGACCGTCAGGGTGTCGTCGATGCGCACGGGAAGGAGAAAGTCAAAGGATTGCGAGACCCACACGGCGCCCGTACCGGGGAGGCGAGTTCCGATCAGCGTGGAGAGGAGCGACGCGCCGAGCATTCCGTGGACGACGATGTCCTTGTAGGCCGTTGACTCCGCGTAGGCCCGGTCGACGTGAAGCGGATTGTCGTCTCCGGTCAGGTCCCGGAAGCGGCGCACATCATCTACCGTGATGGTGCGGACGAGGCTCGCGCTATCACCCACCTGGATCGCTTCAAACGAGCGGAGCGCCACGTCGCTCACTTGCCTCCTTCACCCCATATCCAGCATATTGCCCCGAACCCGAACCCTGCCCCGACCCCGGCAAGGACCACGCGATCGCCATCATGCAGCCGACCCGCGGCAACGGCGTCTGCAAGGGCGATGGGAATGGAGGCGGCCCCGGCATTGCCGATGAGTTCGACGTTGGTGAATGTCTTCGACATCGGCACGCGCATCTTCCGCATGACGTAGCTGATGATCTGCAGGTTGGCCTGATGGAAGACGAACAGGTCCACGTCGTCTGTCGACCAGTCCGCCCTGGAGCAGGCGCGTCTGATGGTGCTTGGCAGATGCGTCACCGCCTGCTTCCATGTCGCGAGGCCGTTCATCTCCATGAAGCCGAGGTTCGGCGAGCGATCATCCGTGTCGCGACGCGCGTACGCGTGACGCGACCCGCCGCCGCGGAGCCGGACCGACTCAAGGTTCGAGGTGTCAGCGTGGAATGCCGAACCTCGTACGCCGCGGTCGACATCGACGGGTCCCAGAACTGCGGCGCCGGCTCCGTCACTGAAGAAGATCGCCGTCTCGACATCCGCGTAGTCGACGAACGGGCTCAGCACTTCGACGCCGACGACCAGCCCGTATCCCACGTCGGAATCTCGAATCATCCGATCGGAGACCGTGGTCAAGGCACTCACGAACCCACTGCAGTTCGCCTGTAGATCGTAGAACTGGCCACCCTTCACTCCGAGGTCCCGGTGGAGTGTCGCCGACAGCGGCGGGTAGAGGTAATCGCCCGAGAACGTACACGCGACGATCATGCCGACTTGCTCGGGTTGGATCCGGGCCATCTCCATTGCCTGTCGGGCGGACTCGAGGGCCATTCCCGACGCTGTCTGATCATGTGTCACGACGAACCGTTGATGGATCCCGGTCTTCTCCACGATCCAGTCCGGGGTCGTCCCGGGCAGCGTCGTAGCACACAACTCCTCGTTTGTATGCGCGCGAGCCCCGATTGCCCTGCCAGTCCCGAGGATGCCGACCCCCCTCACGATGCCTGACCCTCCGCGATCCCGAGCATGCGCCGGAGGGGCAGGTTGAACGCCTTGATCTGACCGAACGTCCCGCCAGCGCCGTGACCTGGGTGGACCGTGGTCTGGTCCGGCAGGAGGTCCCACGCACGCTCGATCGATCGGACCAGTCGCCCTTTGTCCTGTTCAGGTAGTCGCACGAGGAAGACGTCATCCCGATAGATCGTGTCGCCCGTGAACGCCACGCCGCCGACGAGCAGGATCGAACTGCCCGGCGTGTGCCCGGGGGCGTGGATCAGCTCGACACGGACGTCGCCGTGGTTCCAGATGAGCCCTTCATCGATCGCGACGTAGTCCTTGGGCACCATCATGCGATCCGCAAGCTTCAACGCCATCATCAGGAGATTGGAACCGCGCGCAACGCGGTCGTCGGCCGCGTGGAAGTGCACCGGAACCGAATACTTGCGTCTGAGTGGCTCGGCGCCGGCCAGGTGATCGAAGTGACCATGCGTGGCAAAGATCGCCTCGGGGACGAGCTCCTGGCGCTCAAGCTCGCCTTCGATCGCATCAACGTCGATGCCCGGGTCGATGACGATACAGCGGCCGCCCGCTCCGGTGGCGTAGATATAGGTGTTCGAAGCGAACCTCCTATTCGTGACCCGGATCACGCGCTCATCGACCGTACTCACCCGTGCACTCCCCCCAGAAAGATCGTCTGTGCAGTGATGTACGACGACGACGGAGAGACGAAGAAGTCGACCACGTTGAGAACGTCCTCCGTGGTTGCGATACGGGCGATCAGCAGCGAGGCCACCACCTCGTCCACTCGCTCGCGTGGCAGCTTGCGGAGCATCTCGGTATCCAGGGCGGAGACAGCAACCGTGTTGACCGTGATCCCGTAGCCTGCGAACTCCTTGGCCAAGACCCCGGTCAACGTCATGGAGGCGGCCTTCGTCGCTGCGTAGACCGAATCCCCTACCGGCTCCAACGTCGAGGCCATGGAGCCGATGTTCACGATCCGGCCATAGCGCTGCCGCCGCATCAATTTGGCCGCCTCCCGCGCCGTAAAGAACACGCCGAGGAAGTTGGTCCGCACCATCTCCTCCGCTCGCGCCGCCGGCATTACGAGGGCGTGGATGGACGTCAGGACGGCCGCCGAGTTGATGAGGATGTCGAGGCGCTTGTGTTCTCGTCCGACGAGGATGAAGGCTGATCTGACCTGGTCGTCGTCGCCGACGTCCACGCGCTGGTGGGAGTAGGCGGGGGTAGAGATCGTCGGTGCTCCTCGGCTCATCCCGACGACTTTGGCGCCGTTGGCCAGCAGGTGCTCCGCCAGCGATTTGCCAAGGCCGGTTCGGGTCCCCGTGACTACGGCGATGCGTCCGGCGTACGTCGAGACCTGCTGGGCTGTCATCGCTCGTCGGCGAGCTCCGTGATGTAGTCGCGAAGGGTCGCGACCGATGTATATGGCGACTCCGGCCGTGACATCGCGTGATCATCGGCCAAGCTGATCTCCAGCCCGTGCTCCAGGTTCAGCGTGGTCTCGACGTCGGTGATAACCGAGACGAACTCGAGCGAGTCCAGGGTGGCGTCCGTCCCGAATAGGCCCGTGTCCACCGTGGGCACGATCCGGTCTGCCAAAGCTCGCTCAGCGTTCAGAGCCTCGATCGCCCGGAAGATGACTGACTCTACGATCTCATTTGAAAGCACGGCTCCCTCAACGATTCACGATCGAGTCAGCGGCTTTGAGGTGGTTGCCCCGATGAGGGCGCTCATACGCGGCAGAGCGACGTCCCGGTACTCGACTTCCATCATGCCGAGGCAGACGGCGTCCTGGGATCGACCATCGAGGTAATAGTGCTCCCGCAGGCGGCCCTCTTCGCGCATCCCCAGGTACTTCTGCCACTTGATCATCAGCGAATTGCCGGATGCGACTGTGCCATACAACCGGCGAAGGCCCAGTTGGTCGAAGGCGAGTCCGTAAAGCAGGCGCATGGCCTCGACCGCGACGGGTTCCCCCCGAACAGCGTCTGGTTCGCCGATCAGGAAGCGAGCCGGTTCGGCTCGTTTGTTCTGGGTGTCGATGGCGATCAGTGACAGCATGCCCACTGGGCGACCGGACCGGACTTCGATCACGAAGTTGAGCTCGGTCGCTGGTCGAGACAAGATCCATCGCCGCTGCTCTTCCAGCGTGGACGCGCCCCGGTTGAGCAGCGATGCCCGGTCGCTGAGCCGCCAGCGGAGTGTCATCTCCGCGTCCTGCTCGCGAAGCGGCCGAAGGACGACGTATCTACCTTGGAGCACCATCTCGCTGAAATCATACCGGCGTGGTTCGCAACCCATACCCCGAGTTCGGTGGTGCGTGTCGGTCCGCCAGCTACCACCGACATGTGGCTGGATACGGCCGACCAGATCCTGGCGTCGGTCGCCAGACAATGTGTGCGACTCTCCAAGTCAGCACGCTAGCGCTGGTGAGGGGAGCGCGATGGGATCGTGGCGATGACTCCGACGTTGGCCAGCAGATGCGCCGGAACCTGATCCGAGATCGCGGTGAGCGACTGGATGAGGCTGGGCGGCCAATCGGCCATCATGCCATTCGGGACGACCTTGAGGAAGTAGCCGAAGCGCTCGACGATCTCGAAACCGGCGCCCTCGAAACTGGCGACCAGCTGACCCAGGGTCAACACCCGCCGGTGTCCGACCAACAGATCGCGCGGCGACGGCGAGTCGTTCCGATCCTGGAGACCCATCATCACCGCGAGTTGCCGGTGGAACGAATCGGCGTTCGGTACGACCGCGATGACCTGTCCGCCAGGCGCCATCCATTGGTAGACGGCCCTGAGCACCTCATCGGTATCGTCGACATGCTCCAGGACATGCAGCGCCAGCACGTTCTTGGCGGGACGCTCGGGCGTGAACTCCTCGAACAGAGAGCAATGGACCCGCAGCGGCCGCCCCGCGTAGCGAGCGCGGGCGTGCGCACAGAGGTCTGCTGAACCCTCGACGACCTCGACCTGATATCCAGCGTCGAGCAGAGGACCGGTAATGGTTCCCTCGCCGAATCCCAACTCGATGATCGTCTCGCCTGCACCGGGCGGTGGCAGGCGCCCCAGGAGCGATGGCAGATGTGCCGTGTGGATGATGTTCTCGATCCAGTTCTCGCCGGTCGTGTCGTTCAGATACACATCGCGGGCGAAGTCATCAATCGTCATCTCTGGCCGACCTTCTCCCTCGTCCCGTCACGATCGACGGGACGCGCACACGATGTAGCGATGCCCACGACGGCAGTGGCCGATCGGGCGTTTGACCTCTTCCGATCTCGGCAAGTCTACCCGAGTTCGACCCCCTGACTCTCCATGATGACCCTCTGACTATCTTGAATCCGGCGGGCACTGAGCCCGTCGAGGAACATCCCCTGTCACACGGTCACTGTATCCAGCGCGCGGCCATTGCCCCGATCTCGCGGGCCGGCGTCATCTTCCGTGCGCTGAGGTGACCGCCTCCACGACCTCGGCCTGCTGCTCGGACAAGACGTGTGGCCCGATCGGCAAACTGAGCACCTCCGAGGCGAGCTGATCCGCGATATGGAGGTCCGTGCCCGCGAAATGCTCTGTGAATGCGCCCTGTCGATGGGGCGGGATCGGGTAGTGGATAAGGGTCTCGATCCCGCAAGCGCGAAGTGTCGACTGGAGGATGTCTCGCTCCAGCGCCCGGATCACGAACAGGTGCCAGACGTGGCCTCGATCGGCCTGGGGCTGCGTCGGCAGCGTGACCGGGCCATCGCGCAGCCCGTCCAGATAGGCGGTTGCGACGGTCGCCCTTCGACTGTTCCAATCGTCAAGGTGCCGCAGCTTGACCCGCAACACCGCGGCCTGCAACTCGTCGAGGCGACTGTTGACCCCGATCTCGTCGTGAGCATATTTCGCTGAGGACCCGTAGTTGCGTAGCCGGCGGACACGGTCGGCCAGTGCGGCATCGGACGTCGTCACCGCTCCCGCGTCGCCGACAGCGCCTAGATTCTTGGAAGGGTAGAAGCTCCATGCGGCGGCATGGCCCAGCGAGCCGACCGGCCGACCCTTGTAGCGCGCTCCATGAGCCTGCGCCGCGTCCTCGACGACGCTCAGGTTGTGCTGTCGAGCGATGTCCAGGATCGGGTCCATATCGGCCGGCTGGCCATAGAGGTGGACCGGGATGATCGCGCGAGTCCGTGGCGTGAGCGCGGCCTCGATCCGCAGGGGATCGATGTTGTATGTCGCTGGGTCTGGCTCGACCGGAACGATCGTCGCACCCGTCCGCTCGACTGCGAGCCAGGTGGCAACGAATGTGTGAGACGGGACGATGACCTCGTCCCCAACGCCGATATTCAGCGCCCGGACTGCCAACTCCAGAGCGTCAAGCCCGTTGCCGACCCCGACAGCATGTCGCGCGCCGACGTATGACGCCCACTCGTGTTCGAAGGCCTCGACCTCCGGTCCGAGGACGAACCGGCCCGAGTCGAACACGGTCGCGATGGCCGCATCCAGCTCCTCGCGAAGCTCAGCCGTCGCGGCCCGAAGGTCCAGGAACGGGATCATCCAGGTGCCGCGACTGCCGCCAGGAAGTCACGGTAGTCACGGAGGTAGTCCGCCTCCTCGTAATGCGCGGAGGCGAGAACGAGGCACACCGATCCCGACGAGAAGTTCTCGAGATCCCGCCAGACCATCTTCGGAACGTACAGACCGTGGTAGGAGCGGTTCAGGAAAAATCTCCGCCGTTGCTCGCCATCATCCAGAACGGCGTCAAAGCTGCCGCTTGCGGCCACGATGAACTGCTCGAGTTTCCGGTGGGCGTGGCCTCCCCGAGTCTCTCCGCCCGGGATATCGTAGAGGTAGTACACGCGCTTGATCTCGAACGGCACGTCCACGCCGCCCTCGATGGGCGTCAGGTTCCCCTTCGGGTTCGCGATCCGGCGGAGGTCGATGAGACGAGCATCAGACAGCGTCATGGCCCGGAACCCAGCGAAGTCTGTGCCTGGACCGGTTCACCCGGTACACCCGGTCGCAGCATGAACGGGACGTCCAGGCACTCCTCGATCGGCGCCATATTGCCGGATGGATCGTGGATCGTGTGGTAGTCCAGGAAACGAACGGCACCGATCCCCAGCGCCGGCCCCGGGTCAAGACCCGTGACGGGTGGAAGTCGCGTCTCGGCCCCATTCGGGTACTGGAAGGACCGGATCATGGTGGTGTCAGGGTCAGGTTGGAGCCCCCACCGAGCCAGGTCCTGTCACGGGTCCTCGGGTGAGGCGGCTCCACGGTCCAGGGTCCTTCGGCCGGGGCCGCCAGCGGGACGTGCGAGACCACGCGTTCAGGGATGGCCGAGCCGCCCGGGACGATCGTGACGAGTCCGCGGTCGAGCGTGCTGAAGGCCGGAATGTCCAGCTCGGCGGGAAGATCCGGCGACTCCGCCAGGTGGGCCTCGCGGGCGGCCGGCAGGGCAGCCAGGACCTCGGCAAGGGCGCCCTGCCAGCGACTGCCGGCATGGGCAGCCAGGATCTGATCGGCGGTCCGGCGGCCGCGGGCTTCCCGCGCAGCCGGATCGGACACCATGGCGAGCAGGGCCGCTTCGTATTCGTCCCGGGTGGTCGCGACGATCGGCCCATCCCCGAGCCCAGGCAAATCGATGACGAGCGCACCGGCATCGGCGGGCCACTGCCGAAACGAGAGAATCGGAACCCCGAGGCGCCCGGGTTCAAGCAGGCTGTAGAGCGACCCCAGGGGGAACGGGTCAAGGTAGATGTCGGCAGCCTGCTGGTAGAGGTCGTAGTCGGTCCGGGTCCCGAGGGCCAGCAGTCGGCCATCGGTTCGACGGGAGGCCTCCGCCCAGCGCCCGTCGTTGATCGGGCCGAGCACGAACAGCCGGAGGCGGGAGTCACGCTGCACGATCGGCGTGAGGACCTCTGGGAAGGTCGGCTCACCGCGCATCTCATGGGGGTCGAACTTCCAATCCGCCCCGGCCGAGATCAGCACGATCTCGTCGGGCCTGACTCCGAGCGCGAGCCGGGCGTCCTCCCGGTTCACGGTTCGCCTCACGTCAGCCAGCGGCAGCGCCAGGATCGTCGACCTCGATGCCTGCACTCCGCGCCGCCGAAGCGCCAGGTCTTCGCCGCTCCGGCGCATGTTCACGAGGAGGTCCCAGGCGCTCGCCCCGAGCCAGAAGCAATGGTCGGCGGTATTGAGCGCGGCCAGTGGCGGTCGGTCGCGTGGATCGGCAAAGGCGAGGAGCGGCACCACGTCGGGAGGATGCACGTTGGCGACGACCAGGCCGGCCCGGTTCGCCAGCTCGCGCAGCGCGACTGACCGGCCGATCAGTCCCCCGGACCGGAACACGTGAATCTGGCCGCCCACATCGGTGACGGAGCGCTCGAACCAGGCCGGGATCGGCTGGTCATTCTGGGCGGTCAGGGCGACGGAGTGGATCCGGGCCGGATCTGCCCGGATCATTCGTTCCGTGAGCCGGGTGTGTCCGCCGGTCGAGTAGATCTGCGACAGGACATGAAGGACCCGCTGGCGACGGGCGCGGGACGGCGAGGCCCTCGGGCTGGTTCGCTCACTCCGTGGCGCCAGGGACTTGAGCAGACGCTCCAGGCGGGGACTTGCGTGCACGCCAGGGTGCTTCAGCCAGGCCGAAGCGGCAGCATCGGCAGCGGCCCGGACCGCCGCTTCCTGCTGACCGGATCCGGCCAGACGCTCGGCGACGTCGAGCCGCTCGGCGAACTGGCGGTGATGATCGGTCAGGCGGGCATCGGCGATCTCCACCCACAGCGCCGTGGCCCCCTCGGGCGTGGTCGCCACGCTCATGCCGCGCCGTCGAGCAGAATGGGTTCCGGCACGTCGCGGACGGTGACGGTCTCCTCTACATTGCCGATGCGGACACCAAGGTCGAGGTATCTGCGCCAGAGGTTCCAGGTCGTCCCCTCGTCCTCGCGCCACGCCTCGGGGTCGGGGCGGACGACCCGCAGGGCCCCCGCGATCAGGGCGGCATCGTGGGCGATCGAGTCGGGTCCCGGCGGCCACGACCCGACGTGGCCGATGGCTTCGCCGCCGCGGGCGATGAGCGTCCGCCCATACACGATCTCCAGCCCGTGCTCGATCGCGACGCTCAGCAGGAGCGGGATGCCACCGGGCAGGAGGACCGATCGTGGGTCCAGCGGCACCAGCCACGTGCCGCGGGCCGCGTCGTGCGCGGCCGCCCAGGCGGCCCCGCGTGCGGAATCGTCCCGGGCGCCGTCTCCCCTGGGCGAGCCGTCGCCCGCGGCGGACGGGCCGGCGACCTCGACCAGCTGGACGCTCGCATCGCCCAGGCGTGCGACTGCGTCGGCGCCGCCCGAGCGCGACAGGGCGGCCACGATCACCTCGACCCGGACGCCCTCCGTATCGAGCGCGGACCGGATGGCGCGCTCGACGAGGGCACTCGGTTCATCGACGGTGGGGATGACGACGGAGACCAGGGGGTCGATCGCGTCGTCCTCGGCCCAGCAGGCCCCGGTCGCGGCTCGCCGGGCGATGATCGCTTCGGCCGCGAGGGCGTCGGAAACCCGGAATCGAAGCCGATGTTCAAGCCGTCGAGCTGCACGTTCGACCGAGCGGGCCACGACGTCCGTCGCTGCCCCGGATCTGGCGATCCGGCCCGTGCCGGCCAGCGCCGCGGCTCGCCGCCAGGCGTCAACTCGGGCGGAGTCGCCGTCGTGCGGCGAGACGAACGCGACGAGGCGCGCCCCTTCTCGGTCGGCCGCGGCGCCCGCCTCCGGCGAACCGGCAACGACGAGATCCGCGGACCGCAGCAGCAGCCGGTTGAAGTCACGCTCCAGGGCGAGTCCCTGGCGCGCATCTCCGGTCAGTTCTGCCGACCAGGGGTCATGGTCAAGCTCATAGACCATGGCTCGACCGCGCAGGAGCCCCGGCTCTCGGTCGAAGGCCTCGACCAGTCCGCGGACGTGCCCCTCGTAGGGCCGCCGCCACTCGTGACCTGTCGCGCCCGCGTGCTCGACCAGGGTGACCTCCTGGAGCGAAGCGACGGAGCACGACAGACAGGCAGCCGCGGTCGCATACGAGTTCCGGAGTACGACGATGTCAGCCCAGTCCAGGGGACCCGTCTCGTATTCGGCGAGTCCCTCCCGGGATGCGTCCAGCGGTCGATCGTGCGACGCACCCGGGAGCGCCACGTCGATGCTCCGCCACGGGCGCGTGACGATCCCCGATCCGGACGGCGGCGCGGGGACGGCGCCGATCAGGAGGGCATGCAGGGACGCGGTCGGCACGACGCCGCCCACGGTCGTTGTCGCGGTGCCGCGGGAGGTCTCCTCGACGACCGCCGGCGGCGCACCTCGGGCGGCACCCGGGACGACACCCGGACGCGCGGCGCGGCCAGCATGTTCGGCTGCCCAGCGGTAGGCGTCCGCCCACTCCTGGGCTCGCTGGTCGGCCGTGTACTCGGCGAGGACGCGTTCGCGGGCACGACCGGCGAGCTCCTCGCGGAGCGCCCTTGACCCGGCCAACCTGCGGATCGCCTCGCGCCACTGCCCCTTGTTCCGGGCGAGAAGACCGTCCACGCCATCGCGGATGACGTCATACGGACCGCCGCCCATCGTGCGGCTGGCGACGGTCGCGGCTCCGGCCAGGCTGTACTCCAGCCAGTGGAGCTCGGAGTGGGCGCGGTCGAAGTCGTCGCCGACCACCGGCGCGACGCCGATGTGCGGACGGGCTTCGACGAGGGCCCGGGCGAAGGCCGGCACACCATGCACATACGGCAGCGCCTCGTCCACCATGGCCACCACGTCGGGGCGCTGGGATTCACCGAGCCAGATCCGCCGTACTGCCGGGTTCCGGCGCGCGACATCGTCGATCGCATCGCGGCAGATCGCGTAGTCGCGAACGCGGACTCCGGCGCCGTAATACAGGATGCGCGGATCACCCTCGGGCGTGGGACCTGTCGGCGGGTCCGCATACCAGGCCGGGTCGATCGCGTTGCGAACGACCCGGACCTCATCGTTGAAGCGCCGCATCGCCTTCGCCAGGACCGTCGTCGTGACCGTGACGAGATCCGCACGGCGGGCGAGGCGCTCGATGAGCCAGCGGTCCGGCTGCAGCCGGCGATGAAAGCCGACCCAGGGCTGGGACGCGAGCAGGTCATCGTCCGTCTCGTACACGATCGCGCGACCACCCAGGACCTCCGGATGCCGCTCGAACGACGCCACAAGCGCGGCCACGATCCGGTCGGGGAAGTTGCGTGTGTGACCGGTCGCCCGGCAATGCCCGGCGATCGCTGCCTCGCTGGGCCCCACGGTGTCGCAGTCGTTGCAGGCGGGCGTCAGGCCGTACCAGCGGCGGAAGACGATGACGTCAGCCCAATCGATGGGGGTCCGGTCGATCTGGGCCACGCCCTCGCGGATGGCGTCCTCGATCCGATCCTGATACCCGGCGGGAACCTGGACGAGGTAGTCGTTGAAGTCGCCCCACGTGCGCATCTCGACGCCAAGGGCGGCAAGCCGGTCACGGTACATCCCGAGCCGATAGACATCGCAGACGCCCTCCCCGATCGAGCCGTAGACGAGGACGTGGAGGGGTTCGGTCATGGCGCCGGTATCGTCGCACTCGACCAGATCAGCGACCATGGCCCGATGTGAGGGACCCGGTCGTGGTGGCTCGAAGGTCCTGGGCCCTGTGGTTCAGCCCGCCGCAACCCGATCCGCGCGAGAGCGCGAACCGTGATCGCTCAGATGGAAGGCTGAACCATACCGGTGTTTCGCTCCGCAGCCCACGAGCCCCGCCGGTCGAGTTCGCGCAGGAAGAGCAGCTGGTTCACCTGGCGAAGTGTCCAGGCCTGGCCGATCGGGATGCCGGCCAGATAACCGGTCAGGGTAGCCGCCTCGTTGGTAGCCAGGCCGCGCATCAACAGGCCCCGATAGATCGCCCGGGTTCCGGTCGGGACCGGTCGTCCGGATTCGCTCTGGGTCGTGGCGACCGCGGTGATCGCGTCCGTCTGGCGAGTCCGGCGGCCGGTGCCGCCTCGCGACTCGACGCTCGTTCGGCGTGCCATGCTCGTGGCCTCCAGGACTCGGGCCGGATAGGTGTCCCGGTCGTCGACTGGAACTCGCGGTCGCGTCTCTGGGTATCGGTCGCTCAGCGCCCAGGCTTGAGCAGATCGCGAACCCGGGCACGGGCGTCGGCTGCCTCGCGGACCTCCGCCGACACGGCGTCAAGCAGCTCGCCGCGGAGCACCCTCACGGTCGGCGGGGCAATGATCCCGAGGACCACCCGGTCGCCCTCGATGCGAACCACCTGAAGCTCGATCGAGTCGCCGATGCGCAGGCTCTGGCCGGTGCGACGAGTCAGGACGAGCATCAGTCGAGCATCGCGACCGGCGCCCGGAGCGGGAACTCGTCGCCCTCGAGGACCAGCTGGCGACCGATCCGATCGACCGGATGGATCACGATGGGACCGGCCAGGTTGGCTGTCACGGACGGCGGATCACCATGGACGGCGAGCAGGATCAGGACCACCTCACCCGCCGCGGCATGGCCAAGCTCCACCAGGCGTTCACGAAGACCCGGTCGGATCCCCTCGAGCGGTGAGGCAAGGAATCCCAGCCCGGACACGTCGGTCGAGACGAGCTCGACGATTGGCGAGGCGTCGTCGGCATGGACGGCGAAGCGGGTCGCGGCGGGCAGGCCGACCAGCCCCTCCGGGATGGTCAGCTGGGTGACGTCTGCGTCGATCATCGTGACTCGTGGATCATCGCAGATGATCGATCAGGCTCATCTGGAGGATCCGGCCGTTCACTGCCAGAGCGGCCTGGTAGACGGCCTCGCGCGAACCCAGATCGAGGACCGCCTCGGTCAGGTCGACATCGACCAACTCCGACAGCAGCCGCTGGGCGGCGAGGAGCCCGTCGTCGAGGGTCCCGGCCGTCGCGTCCAGGCGGTTCTGCCGCGCCCCGACGAGCGAGCGTGCGGCGATGATGGCGGCATGGCCGGTATCGAGCAGCGTGATCGCGATCGGGGAGGCCGAGCCACCGCCGACCAGCTCGCCGTGCAGCTGCGCCAGCGCGGCAAACGCCGGGCCGAACACGACATCGGCCGTCACATTGGTACGGATCTGGACGCCTGGTCCGATCCGGGCAACCACGGTGCCGGTGTCGCCCAGATAGGCGCCAACGACGGCGGTGCCGACCGGCGGCGGGGCATACGGCGCTGTGGCCGCCTGGAACCCGCTGAACACGTATTGGTCGCCGGCCTTGGTCGCAGCGAGGGCGACCAGCTGGCCGGTGAGCTGCTCCACCTCCTGGGCGATCAGCCTTCGATCGTCCGGCGAGAGCGACCCATTGGCCCCCTGGATCGCCAGCTCCCGGGCGCGCTGCATGACCTCGCCTGCCGATCCGATGGCGCCTTCCGCCGTGGCCATCGCCCGACCCGCGTTGACGATGTTGCGCTTGTACTGCTCAAGCTCCGCCTTGGCGTCGCTGAGCTTGACCGCGGAGCGGACGTCAGTCGGATCGTCCGACGGACGCAGCAATCGCTTCGATGTCGCCATCTGCTCCTGGATCCGGCTGAGCGCTTCGACGTTCAGGGCGAGGTTGCCCAGCGCCTGGTCGTGGAGCATCCGATTGGTGATCCGCATGGCGCCGTCCTCCTAGCGTCCGACGATGCCGGTGCGGTTGATCAGCGTGTCCAGCATCTGATCGACGACCGACATGACCCGGGCGGCAGCCTGGTAGGCGTGCTGGAAGCGGATCATGTCGACCGCTTCCTCGTCCAGCGAGACACCGCTCATCGATTCGCGGCGCTTGCGCAGGTGGTTGGTCACGAGGGTCTGGTTACGCGCCATCTCGATCGCCTGGCGGGTATCGCTGCCGACCTGGCCGACGAGGCCTGCGTAGGCGTCTGCGGCCGTCTGGGTGCCGGCCCCGAAGAGGCGCGCCTGGCGCAGGTCGGCGATGGCCCCCGCGATCGAGCCATTGCCCGGCTGTCCTGCAGCGCCGGCGGCGGCCAGCAGGCGCCCATCGGCGGCCAGCGGCGCAGCGACGGCCAACGTGGCTGCGGCGTTCCCGGCGGTGTACGTGAAGAACGCCCCGCCAGCCACACCATTGGCGTCGAAGCCGGTCGCGTGGATCGCGTTGATCGCGTTGGCGATCGTGGACGCGAGCGTGTCGAGCCGCGTCCGATAGGACGCCAGCTGCCCATCGCGCACGCTGACCAGCGTACCCAGCCGCGCGGTGCCCAGGGCCACGGCTCCCCCGTCTGACCAGACCGGGTTCGTGTTACCGGCCGGGTTGACGGCGGTGGCCAACTGCCGGACCCGATCGCCGCTGACAAGGTCGATGCCGCCGATGAGCACCGTGACCGTGCCGTCGGTCTCGGCCTGGAGGCTGACCGGGACGATCGCCGAAAGCTCGTCGAGGAGCGCGTCGCGCTGGTCCTCGAGATCGTTGGCATGGTCGCCGCTGATCCTGACCCGCTGGATCTGGGTGTTGAGCGCCGCGATCCGGGCGGACAGGTCGTTGATCGTGGCGACATCCTGGCTGACCTGGTAATCGATCCCTTCCGTGAGGGTCGCCAACTGCGCCGCGTCATGGTTGAACCGACCGGCCAAGGTCGCCGCTCCCTCGAGCACTGCCGATCGGGCGGCCGCGGAGGTGGGATCGGCCGCGAGATCCTGCCAGGCGTCCCAGAACCGGCCCATGACGTTGCCGAGGCCGGACGGGTCCGGCTCGGGGAAGATCGCCTCGACCTTGGCCAGCTCTTCGCGCCGCGTGGTCCAGGCACCCTCAGTGGACACCTGGCTGCGCAGCTGGAGATCCAGGAAGGCGTCGCGCACGCGGGTGATCGTCGCGATCGACACACCAGTCCCGATCTGGCCGGGCAGCCCGCTCCGGTTGAAGGCCGGGTAGGAGAACGGGTCGGAGGCGACCAGTCCAGCCCGCTGCCTGGAGTAGCCCGGGGTATTGGCGTTGGCCGTGTTGTGCGCGGCGATATCGATCATGACCTGGCTCGCGACCAGGCCGCGCAGGGCCGTGTTCAGGCCGAACCAGGCGGAGCTCATGTCAGGCCCGGCGCTCGATCGTGGGAAGCTGGACCGGGACGTAGGCGACGGACAGCGGCTCGTCCGGCGTTCGCCCCAGGCTCAGCAGCAGCCGCGTCGTGGCGGCGTCGATCGACCACGCCCGCTCGATGAGCAGGGCGTTGCGGCGCACGCCGGCGCGCAGCCGCGTCACCAGGCCGGCCGGCTGACGCGGCGGTCGCGCCCGGTCGGCCTCGCCGAGCGCCGCGATATGCGCCGCGAGCGTCGCCTGGAGCGTGGCGGCGCGGGCGTTGGCGAGCTCGAGGCCCGCAAGGTCGTGGCTCCCGACGGCCGCGGCGATCGCGTCGACGGCATCGGCCAGCTCGGCCAGCGTGGCGTCGAGATCGACCTTGGCCGGGTCGGTTCGTCGTGCCATCAGGCGCGCCGGTCCAGGATCCCGCGAGCGGTCGCCTCGGCGTCGAGCCGGTAGCGGCCCTCGGCGAGGCGGCTGCGCACGTCAGCGACGACGTCGGCTCGGACGTCCGGCGCGTCGTGGACGGCCTTGAGCGCGGCGTGCAGCTCGCGCGCTCGACTCGACACCTCGACCGTGGCGGCCGGGCGCTCGCCGGATGTGGTTCCGGGCGTGGCGTGATCCGCGGCGCCGGGCGTGGGCGGACGTCTGGTTGGAGCAGGCTGGCCGATCTGGCCAAGGCCGTGCGCGGTCGGCGTATGGTCGTCGATCTTCATGCGATCCTCCTGTGGTCACGGAAGGAGTCGGTGGTCCGACCCGCAAAGTTGAGCGCCGATCGGGCACCGGCAGCCTGAGCCATCATCGCAGCCGTCCGAGTGCCACGGCATCACCGAGCGTCTCGTCCTGGATCGAGAGGGCCCGCGACGAGAGCGAGAAATGGCGCTGGAGGGTGATCAGCTCGGTCATGGCGGAGGCGACGTCCGTGTTGCTTCGCTCCAGCATCCCCTGGCGGATGCTCCCGGAGGCTGGGGCCAGGGGGCCGGGCGCCGTGATCAGGGTGTCGCCGATCCGCGTCGGCTCACCCACGGGCCAGGCGACAAGCGCGATCCGCTGGCCGGACGGCAGGACCGTGCCGTCACCCTCCACGAAGAGCGGGCCGTCGGTCTGGATGGGCCGCCCCGCCGTGTCCAGGACGGGGTAGCCGTCCTGGGTGACCAGCTGACCGGACGCGTCGACCACGAAGTCGCCCGCCCGAGTGTAGGCGACACCGTCGGGCACTCCGATGACGAACAGGCCGTCCCCTTCGATGGCCAGATCGGCCGGTCGGCCGGTCTGCCCCAGGGGCCCCTGCGAACGGTCCATGGTCAGGCCGGTCGCGATCGTGGCCGTCCCCAGCCGGCCGATCGGCCCACCGCCCGAGAGGGCCAGCTCGAAGCCGAAGTCGGTGGTGGTAGAGCGTGACTGGTGGAACCCCGTCGTGGAAACGTTGGCAAGGTTGTCGGCAACGATGGCCTGGCGGGTCATCGATGCCAGGATGCCGGACAGGGATGCGTAGAAACCTCTGATCATCGACGGGTCCTCCTGCGATCGAGACGTTGCGCGACCTCCGGGGCGAGCCGGACCCGAAGGGCCAGCACCGACTCGGTATGGATCTGACAAATGCGCGATTCGGTGACGCCGAGGGCTTCACCGATCTCGCGGAAGGTCAAGCCTTCGCGATAGTAGAGCGACAGGATGAGTTGCTGGCGCTCGCCGAGCTGGCGGACCTCCGAACCCAACGTGGCGACCATGTCGCCGCGGATGGCGGCCTCTTCGGGATCGACGGCGAACGGGTCCGGAGTCAGGTCCTCCAGGCCGCCACCGTCCTCGTCGTCGCGCGGCCGCAACTCGTTGATCGAGACGGTCACGACACTCGCGGCCTGGAGCTTGTCGCGATAGCGGGTGGTGCTGATGCCGAGGTGGGTCGCGATCTCGGTCTCCTCCGGCTGCCGACCGAGCTCGACGGTCAACTCGCGGATCGCGTCATGGATCGCGCGGCCCGCCTCGCGTCCCGCCCGGCCCATGCTGTCCAGGCTTCGGACCGCATCGAGGATGGCCCCGCGGATGCGCGTGATGGCATAGGACTCGAACGACGAGCCCGAGGCCGCGTCGTAGCCATCGAGCGCCTTGAGCAGGCCGATCGTCCCGACCTGCATCGCGTCTTCGCGGTCGAAGACGCTGCCCACGGACACACCGAGGCGGCCGACGACGTATTTCACGAGATGCGCATAGCGCTGCACCAGCGCATCCCGCGACGGCCCCACCGTACTGCCGGCGGCCGGGCCGGCGTCAAACGGCGTGCGGCCGACCGGAACGTCCCGGACTGGCGCGGTCACGACGCGTCACCCTTGGGCGCGAGCCGGGCTCGCAGTCGGCGAAGCCGACGTTCAGGCGTCTCCAGGCGCGACAGCACCATGCGGCCGCCGATGGTGAACGCGAGGGCTGCCCCGGCCGCGCGCAGGACGGCCTCCAGGGGCAGGGTCCCGACCGAGACGGAGATGACGCCGACGCCGAGGGCGGCGACCGCGGCCAGCCGGACGGACCAGGTGGCGACGAAGATTTCCATTGATCAGACCTCGACCTGGGCGTGAATATTGACGGGAACGCTCGGAACGATCTCTTCGTAGGCGAGCACCCTGAGCTGGGGCAGGCGCCGATCGGTCAGACCGCGCACGGCCCGCCGGATGCGGCTGGTGCAGAGGAGGACAGGCTGGTGGCCGAGCTCGGTCAGGGCGTTCACCTCACGCTCGACGGCGTCGAGCAGCGAGCGCGTCTCCGGCGCGGCAAGGTCCAGACCGATGTAGCCAGGCTCGATGACCAGGGAACCGCCCAGCCGGGTATCGAGGGCGGGCGCCAGCGCCACCGCGTGGAGGGTCCCGTCGGCTGACCGATAGCGCATGGAGATGGACCGCGCCATCGCGTGGCGGACTGCCTCGATCAGCAGGAGCGGTTCGCGGGTCGTGCGGACCGTATCGCCGATCGTCTCGCAGATGGTGGCGAGGTCGCGGACGGAGATGCGCTCCTCCAGCAGGCCCTGAAGGACGCGCTGGACCTCGCCGACGCTGACGACGCCCGGGACGAGTTCCTCGATGAGACTGGGCTGGTCGGCCTTGAGCCGCTCCAGCATCTGGTGCGTCTCGTGGCGACCCAGGATCTCGTGGGCGTGGCGCCGGATCGTCTCGGCCAGGTGGGTGGCCAGGACCGATGCCGGGTCGACCACCGTGTAGCCGAGCGAATCGGCCCGCTCCCGTTCGGCGTAGCCGATCCAGACCGCCGGCATGCCGAACACGGGCTCGGTCGTCGGGACGCCGTCGACGGCCAGCTCACCACCGCCGGAGGTCATCGCCAGCAGTCGCGCCGGATCGATCTGGCCACGGGCGATCTCCGAGCCGCGCAGGCGCACGACATAGGTGTCGGGCTCCAGGGCGATGTCGTCGCGGATGCGGACGGTCGGCACGATGAGTCCCAGTTCGGCGGCGATCTGACGCCGGACCAGGGCGACCCGCTCGACGAGCCCGCCGCCGATCCCGGCCGAGGCATCCACCAGGCCAACCAGCCCGTAGCCCAGCTCAAGCTCGAGCGTCTCCAGGCGCAAGCTGTCGACCGGGGTCTCGACCGGGCCGGTCAGGGCCAGCGGGACCGGGGCATCCATGACCACCACTGCCGGGCTGCCCCGCGACGAGAGGAACGCGCCGAGGCCCGCTACGGCGGCGCCAGAAACCACGAACGTGACGGTCGGGAAGCCGGGCACGATGCCGATGAGGACCAGGATGCCGCCGGTCACGATGAACAGCCTGGGCCAGGCCAGCAATGACTGGGCGAGGTCCGTGCCAAGACCGTGGTCGGAACCGCCGCGGGTCACGAGGATGCCCGTGGCGACCGACATCAGGAGCGCCCCGATCTGGCTGACCAGCCCCTCGCCGACGGTCAGGACCGTGTAGGTCGTGAGCGCGTGGCCCGGGTCGAACCCGAGCTGCATGATGCCGATGGTCAGGCCGCCCACGATGTTGACGACGATGATGACCATGGCCGCGATGGCATCTCCCTTGACGAACTTGCTGGCCCCATCCATCGAGCCGTAGAAGTCCGCCTCGCGCTCGATCGCGCGGCGTCGCGTACGCGCGTCCTCGGCCGTGATCAGCCCGGCATTCAGGTCGGCGTCGATGCTCATCTGCTTGCCCGGCATCGCGTCCAGGGTGAACCGGGCGGTCACCTCGCTGACGCGTCCGGCGCCGTTGGTGATGACCACGAACTGGATGATCACGAGGATCAGGAAGACGACGACCCCGACGATCGTGTTGCCGCCGACCACGACGTTGCCGAAGGCGTTGATGACGTCGCCCGCGTGCGCCTCCAGGAGGATGAGCCGGGCGGCCGACACGTTGAGTCCCAGGCGAAACAGGGTGGCCAACAGAAGCAGTGGCGGGAAGGCGCCGAACTCCAACGGTTCGCGGACGTTGAGGGCCACCAGCAGGGCGGTCAACGAGAGCGTGATGTTCAAGATGATCAGGATGTCAAGCAGGGCCGACGGCAATGGGATGATCATCATCGCGATGACCCCGACGACGGCGGCCGCCAGGATCATGTCGGTGCGCTGCACGATGCCCAGCGGACGCTCTGCCGGATTGATCATCGGGCAGCCTCCGACATGGTGCTGCGACCGCGCCTGAAGCGTGCCTGATGGATGACGATGAGGATGCCGGCGACGGCCCGGTACAGGTGCTGGGGAACCTCCGCCCCGAGCGGGCGGCCGTACAGGGTGCGGGCGAGAGGGATGTCCTGGACGATGGACACGTGGTGCTTGATGGCCATCTCGCGGATGCGCTCGGCCATCAGGTGCTGTCCCTTGGCCACGATCCGCGGCGCCTTCATCGTCAGTGAGTCGTACTTGAGCGCGACGGCGAGGTGGATCGGGTTGACGATGACGACGTCGGCGGTCTCCACCGCGGTCATCATCCGGGCGGCTGCGAGCTCCCGAGCCCGGCGCCGGCGCTGGCCCCGCACGAGCGGGTCGCCGTCGCTGTCCTTGGCTTCGCGGCGGACCGCATCCTTGGTCATCTTGAGCTGGCCCCGGGCCTTGCGGCGCTGGACGACGAAGTCGACCAGAGCGACGATCCCCAGGAAGATGACGATCGACATGCCCAACTCCTGGACCGCGTCGAGCGCACGGCCGATCGTGACCGAGACTTCCACGCCGCCCAGCGTCAGCAGACCGGGCACGTGGCCGGCCAACACGGACCCGCCGATCCCCAGCAACAGGCCGAGCTTGGCCATCGCCAGTCCGAGGCGGATCGCGGCCTGCTGGTCCGCGATGCGACGCAGCCCGGGGAGGGGGTTGAGCTTGGCGGCGTTGAACTTGATCGCGGCGGACGACAGGACGAAGCCGCCGGCGATCAGGTAAGCGATCACGCCGGCCGTCGTCAGGAGGGTCGCCAGCGGCAGGATGAGCCCCACGACCTGACCGAAGCCATCGCCCGTCAGGTCCATGAGGCGCCCATCGGTGATCCGCCCATCACCCATCTCGATGATGACCGCGCGGAGCTGCAGGGCCAGCGCGCTGGCCATCGCCGGGAGCATCGCCGGCAGGGCCATCACGGCCACCCCCAGGGTGATGCCCATCGCGAGTTCCTGGCTGCGGCCGACGCCCTCACCCTTGCTGCGCGCCTCGGCGCGGCGACGCTCGGTCGGCTCCTCGGTGCGCTGCTCGGTCATCGCGTCACCTCGCCGTGCGCTCGACAGCGCGAAAGATGATCTCGAAGATGCGCGCGCTACCGGCCACGATCGTCGGCATCGCGATGGCCAGCGCCACGGTCCCCACGAGCAGCTTCACCGGCAGGCCCAGGATGAACACGTTGACCTGCGGGATGGCCCGGGCGATGAGGCCGACGAGCAACTCGACGAGGAGCAGCACCAGCGCAACCGGCAGCGCGATGCGCGTCCCGAGCTCCAGCATCAGCACGATGAGCTGGCTGGCGACCAGACCGATGTCGACCGGCCAGCTGCCGCCGATCGGGAAGGAGGTGAACGACCCCGCCAGGATCTCGATGGTCGCCACGTGAAGGTCGAGGGCCAGGAAGAGGATCCCGGCCAGGACCGCGAAGAACGGGTCCAGGGCGGTCGACGGATCCTGGTTGAGCGGGTTGAAGACGGCTTCGAGCGAGAGACCCAGCTGCAGCGCCAGGAGCCGACCGCCGAGTTCCACGGCATGGAACCCGAGCGAGAGCATGAAGCCGAGACTCAGGCCCAGGAGGAGCTCGATAGGGGCCGCAAGGGCGACCGCGGCGGCGCCCGGAGCGACGGCCGCGCCGGGAAGGAGCATCGCCCCGAATACGACCGCCAGAGCGGCCTTCACGGTGCGTGGCAGCGCTCGATGGCCAAGCAGCGGCGCGGTCACGATGAACCCGGTGGAGCGCAGCAAGACGAGGAAGAAGGCGGTCACTTCGCCGCCTGGGAGGGTGAGGCCCGGCGCCATCGTCATCGGGCCACCTCGGACGCTGCCTGGAAGGCGAGCCGGGTGAACGTCAGCAAGTACTCGATCATGCCCGGGCCCATGACGATCAGGACCGCGGCCACGACCAGCAGCTTCGGGACGAACGTCAAGGTCGCTTCATTGATCTGGGTCGCGGCTTGCACGACGGACACTGCGAGGCCGATGACAAGCGTGGACACCAGGATCGGCCCCGAGACCACAAGGACCGCGAAGAGGGCCTGCTGGAGCACGATGGACAGCTCGGAGGTAGCCACGGGTCAGGCCGTCGAGAAGCTGCGCACGAGCGACTGAACGACGAGCACCCAGCCGTCGACCAGGACGAACAGCAGAAGCTTGAACGGAAGGGCGATCTGGATCGGGGAGACCATGACCATGCCCATCGCCATCAGCGCGGCGGCCACCACGAGGTCGATCACCAGGAACGGGATGAACAGCAGAAACCCCATCGTGAAGGCGGTCTTGAGTTCGCTCACGACAAAGGCGGGCAGGAGCACCTCCGTCGGCACATCGGCGGCGATCGCCGGGCGCGGTGACTTCGAGAGGTCCAGGAACACCATGAGCTCGCGCTCGTGGGTCTGGTCGAGCATGAACCCGCGGATCGGGGCCAGGCCTTTCTCGATGGCCACGTCCTGGGTGATGGTCCCGGCCAGGTAGGGCTGCACGGCCTCGGCGTTGACGCGGGCCCACGTCGGGGCCATGACGAACAGGGTCAGGAAGAGGGCCAGCCCCAGCAGCACCTGATTGGGCGGCAGCTGGGGGATGCCCACGGCACTTCGCAACAGGGACAGGACGATGATGATCCGGGTGAAGCTCGTGGCCAGCAGGAGGATGGCCGGAGCGACGGACAGGATCGTCAGCCCGATGAGGAGCTGCAGCGAGAGCGCGAACTGGCCTCCGCCGGTCGCCGCGCTGCCGTTCCCGAGCTGGACGCTGACGTCCGGCGCGCCCTGCCCGGCGCAGCCGCCGACGACGATCGCGAGGGTGGCCAGACCAGCCAGGGCGTGGCCACGCCGGAACCGCCCCATCGCGCTCATGGAGCGACACTCCTGCGACCGACAAGCTCGGCGAGGACGCGTCCGAAGCGTTCGGTCGGCCGGGTGCCGCTGGGATCGATATCGCCCGTCGAACCACCCATCGCGAACGCGGCGGTGTCCTCGGGGAGTTCGTCGGCGCTCAGCTCGGCGAGTGACACGAGGCCGGTCGGGGTGAGGCCCAGGACCAGCCGACGCTCGCCGATCGCCACCAGGTGCAGCGTCGCCCGCTGGGCCAGCGGTCGCGTCTCGAGCACGACGATGCGGGCGGAGGCGGAGCCGGTACCGGACGAGACCCGGCGCAGGACCCGTAGTGTGATGAGCAACAGGGCGAGGACCAGGACGCCCTTGGTGGCCAGTCCGGCCAGATCGGCCAGATCGGTTTCCGGCGACTCCGACCCGATTCCCGTCAGACCCGTCCCGGTCGTCGCGTCGCTGGCGCCGGACATGCGGCTGTCGGCGCCGCTCGCCGGCGCCCTCGCCGGATCGACCGGTGTCGGCCCGATCAGGCTCATCAGGGCGACGACCACCACGACCGCGGCGGCGCCGAGCAGCCAGGGCCGGCTGCGGAGGCCGCGCGCCCAGGTGACGGCGTCGGCCAGCAGTGGCGACACGGACCGGCCAAGGTTCATGCGCGACCGTCCGTGGGCATGACCCGTCGCTCGCGGGCGATGATCTCCGTGATCCGGACCCCGAAGTTCTCATCGACGACGACCACCTCGCCGATGGCCACGTGGTACCGGTTCACGAGGACGTCGACCTTCTCGCCCGCCAGCTTGTCCAGCTCGACGATCGAGCCAGGCGTCAGCGACAGCACGTCGCGGATGGGCAGGCGGGCGCGACCGATCTCGACCGTGACCTCAAGGTTGACGCCCATCAGCAGGTCCAGGCTCTGGCGACCGGCCGACTGGGCTGCCGGCGCCAGCTCGGGAAAGACCGCGGCCCGGATCGCCGCGGCAGGTGGCGTGGTCGAGACGGCCGCAAGCGGCTCGACCCGGGGCGGTGAGATCGGCGCCGCCGTGGCCGCCGCCGTGGCCGCCGCCGTGGCCGCCGCCGTGGCCGCCGTGGCCGCCGCCGTGGCCGCCG
>Ga0163144_10005200_pt1 | contig 28991 bp, 29 predicted proteins | sample OliLak19BULKMAT1_FD_123175 | JGI IMG/M metagenome (GOLD analysis project Ga0163144, IMG submission 123175) | Freshwater microbial mat bacterial communities from Lake Vanda, McMurdo Dry Valleys, Antarctica - Oligotrophic Lake LV.19.BULKMAT1 | ecosystem: Environmental > Aquatic > Freshwater >...
CAGCCGTCAGCCGTCAGCCGTCAGCCGTCAGCCGTCAGCCGTCAGCCGTCAGCCGTCAGCCGTCAGCCGTCAGCCGCTGGTACTCTACCCGACTGACATGTTCCTTCCCGCCTACTCCCGATCGTCCAGCGTCGGCAAATTCCAGATCGATCGATCAATGCGGCAACACCTCACCAAGCCAGCGCTCCAATGCCTCACGATCACGGTCCGCGCCGAGCTGCCGGTACAGCACAGCGGCGCACTCCACATCCCGCCGGACCAGGTCCCACTCCTGCCGGGAGGCGAACAGGCGCGCGCGGGTTCCGCGCGACTCCGCCTCGATGAGCGCGCTGCCATGCTCTTCGGCCAGCGCAACGGCGCGGTCCAGCGCTTTCGCGGCCTGCACGACTTCTCCCAGCACCAGTCGCGCGGCTCCCGCCACCCGGAGCGCGTCGGCCTCGCCGATGGCATCGGGAATCGCGGCGTACTGCTCCGCGCCCAGCCGGGCGCCGGCCTCCGCCACCGCTGGCTCCCCGCGGCGGAGCGACAGCTCGGCCCGTCCCACATGGGCGATGGCAAGCAGCCGGGCGTTGCCCGCTTCGCGAGCGAAGGCGATGGCGCGGCGCTCCTGCTTGTCCGCCAGCTCCAGCGCACCCATCTCCCGGAGCGAAAGGGCCATGTTGTGGTTGGTCTCGCCCAGCCCGACGACGTATCCCACCCGCTGAAACGCCGGCACCGCCAGCTGGTACAGGGAGAGCGCCTTGTCGAACTCCCCCCGGATGTTGGCGATCATCCCCAGGTTGTTCGTGGCGTGTCCAACGGTGCGATAGTCTCCCGCGCCGTTCGCCAGCGCCAGCGACAGCTGGAACTGCTGCTCCGCCTCGTCCAGCAGGCCGAGCTCGAAGGCGGCCGCCCCCAGCATGTTGATGGCCCGACGATACGACGTCTTGTCCGCGCCGCCTGCGAGCCGGGGCACGACGAGTTGCAGCAGCGTCCGCGCCTCCGGCAGGAAGCCGGTGCGCAGATCGGACTCCGCCAGCAGGAGCAGCAACGCCGGAGCGCTGTCAGGCACCTCCCGGCACTCGGCGAGGAGCAGGCGCACGCCACCCCACTCGCCGCGGGCCGCAATGGCCCGCGCACGCTCAAGCAGGGAGTCCTGGACCACCGAATCGGACATGGGCTCGCTCAGTAGGAAACCGCGTAGCGGGTGAAGCCCGGCACTCGAGCCTCGACCTGATCGCTCCCGGGCTGCGGGAACGACACCAGGTTGCTCCACGGATCGCCGGGGAGTTCCTGACCCCACACCTCGAAGCTGCTTTCCAGCGCGACATCGGCTGCGTCAACCACACCGTCGAAGTTGAAATCGTGATCGGCCTCCAGGTACCAGAACGTGATCCTGGCCGGCCGGCTTGGCGCGAACAGGAGACCCTGCGGTTGAAAATCCACGATCAGCCGCAGCGTGTCCACCACGGTCATGGTGATCAGGATCGAATCCCCGGGAGCGATCGGCGTTCCATCGGATCGGTTCACCAGCGAGCGCTTGTCCACCTTGAGGCGGACCAGCTTGCTGGCCGCCGGTTGACCGGGGCGCTTCTGGTAGAGGATCACGCCTTCGCGGGTCTGGCCGTTGACCGCCCAGAAGCTCACCTGCCTTCGGGCGAGCGGGGGAGCACCGGCCGCCGGCCGCAAGAACGTCAGCGAGGACTCGGGCAGCGTGAGGTAGGCCAAGGGCGGCGTGACAGCCAGGGGCGATCCCTGACCACCGTCGGCACATCCCTGCGCCACGACCAGCACAATACCGGCCCACCAGATCGATCGTATCGTCATCGGACGCTTCCTCTCAGTAGGACACCGCGTAGCGAGTGAAGCCGGGTATGTCCGCCTCGACCTCCAGCTCGAGCAGGTTCACGGTACTGGGCAATACCTGCCAGGGATCGCCCGGCTGTTCCTGCTTCCAGATCTTGAGTGCGAGCACCAGCGCGGTGTCGGCGGCGTTCACGAGGCCGTCCCGGTTCAGGTCGGGGTCGGCCTCGCCGTACTTGAGCCACAGCCGCGCCGGCCGGGATGGGGAGAACACCAGCCCCGCCGGCTGGACCTCGGCGATGAGATTCAGGGTGTCGACGACGCTCATGGTGATCAGGATCGAATCTCCGTCGGCGAGCGGCGTGCCGTCGGGCCGGTTGACCAGCGAGCGATCATCCACCCGCAGCCGGGCGAACTCCACCGAGTCCACCGCGCCTGGAGCCGGCCGGTACATCAGCCGCAGTTCCCGCCGCTCACCCTTGACCGCCCAGAAGCTGACGATACGGTCCGCCAGCGGCGGACTGGCGGGTGTGGCGCGCAGGAAGTGAAGACTGTCCTGTGGCGCAGTGGAGTCTGGCGGGGTCGGGCCTGGCAATGCGGTGGCACCATCCCCGCATGCCGCCGCGAGCGGCAGCAGCGCGAGCAGGACCCAGCGGTAGTGCGTCACAGTTCATCCTCCATGTCGTCCAGATCGATGGTGTTCACCTTGGCCCCTCGTGGTGCGAGCAGCCGCAGCAGACGGGTGCGGGAGATGCTGAGCCGGCGCGCCGCCTCACTCTTGTTGCCCTCGCAGAGTCGGGTCATGGCCAGCGCCGCGCCGCGGGTGATATCCGACATCGTCGCGGGAAACGGTACGCCGTCGGTGGAAACGCGCGCGCGCTGCTGGGCGAGTCCGAGGTGATCGGCATCGAGCCGCGGCCCGTCGAGCATCAGGATGGCCCGCTCGAGCACGTTGCGCAGTTCGCGGATGTTGCCGGCCCAGGGGTGGGCGACGAGCCGCCGTTCCGCCAGCGTCGTGAGCTCCGGCAACGGCACCCCGTATTCGCGGGAGAAGCGCGCGAGGAAGGCGCGCGTCAGCAGCAGGACATCGTGGGCCCGCTCCCGCAGCGCGGGGAGTCGCAGCCCCACGACATTCAGCCGGTAGTAGAGGTCCTCGCGGAACTCCCCGCGTCGCGAAGCCTCCGCCAGGTCCACATGGGTCGCGGCGATCACCCGGACGTCAATTGGCATCGAGCTGGTACCGCCCAGGCGACGGATCTCGCGCTGCTCGAGCACCCGGAGGAGCTTGCCCTGCAGCTGCGGCGAGAGGTGACCGATTTCGTCGAGGAAGATTGTTCCGCCATTCGCCACTTCGAACAGTCCGGGCTTCGCCGCGCTCGCGTCGGTGAAGGCGCCCTTCTCGTGACCGAACAGCTCGCTCTCCAACAGATTTTCCGGGATCGCGGCGCAGTTGATATCGACAAACGGCGCCGAGCGACGGGGCCCGTTGTAGTGCAGTGCCCGCGCCAGCAACTCCTTGCCGGTTCCGGTCTCGCCGGTGATCAGTACGGTCACGGTGGCGTGGGGAATGACGCGCGACGCGAGAGCCAGCGCGTCGCGAAGTGCCGGGCTGTCGCCCAGGATGCCCTCGAAGCGGTACTTGCGGGCCTCGCCGGAGGCGAACGTGGCGGTACGGCTGGCCGTCCGGAGCGCCTCCGCCTCATGGGCCAACCACGTCCGCAGCCCGTCCAGCTCTGCGGGCAGGGCGAAATACTCTGCCACGCCGGCGCGAATGAGGGGCAGCGCGATACGGTGGTCGATCTGGGCCCCGACGGCGCAGACCTTCGCGCCAGCCTCCACCAGCGGCGCGGCGATCTGACCCAGCGCGTTCTCCATCCCGGCGCCGTTGATCACCACGAGTTGGCCCGCCTGGACCTTCAGTGCCGGATCCGGGGTGACCACCAGCTCCACTCGACACTCCAGGGCGAGTCCAGCCCACAGAGCGTTGAAGGAATCGCTGACGGCCAGCACGGTCAGTACAGGGTCCGAACCCGACACAAGGCCTCGATGGACTAGAGGGAACGCTGCGGGACTGCCCCGGCCCAAAGCAGGATGCAGGCCCCGGTATCTCACTCTGATCCACCGCGCTTTGTTGTTGATTGGCAACAGGTTAGAAAACGGGTTCGGGCCGTATCGATCCTGCCGCCATGAACAAATCGTGACAGCTGACCCGTTTCGGTACAGATCGGTGGTGCCCGATTGGCCCAGCGCGACGGCTACCATTGATGCCGCACGACGATGGACATCAGGTGGGCGACGTACTCCTTTCTGGGGTCGTTCGACCCCCGGGTCTCGAACTCGTAGCCCAGGGTGAATGCCATCGCTGGCGAGAGCCTGTGGGTGTATTCCAGCCCCGCGGTGACCCGCTGGTCCCGCCGTAGCACGCTTGCCCCATCGACATCGACCTGCCGGTAGCGATACCGCTGTTCCCGGTAATTCAGGGTGAAGCCGAGGACATCGCGTGCCGCAGGCGGGCTCGAGAGCTCCAGCGTGTAGAGCGTCCGGCGGTACCGGTCATCGGGACCATTGGACCGGTTCGACTCCTGGCGCACCCCGAGGGTGATCTCTCCTCCCGCTTCATGCCGCTGCCGCACTTCAAGGGCGAGGTAGGTGTTGTTCGCGTCCTTGGCCCGCTCACTCTCATCCTGCTTGATGCGGTACGCCCCGGTAAACCGGATGGCCGTGCGACGCGTGGGGCGCAGCTCCAACCGCGGCTTGAACGCATACTGGTTGCCGAGGTCCCGATCCTCCGAGTTGCCCTTGAGCGAAACTTCCACCCCGGTCTGAAGTCGCAACCACCGGGCCGGTCGGAGGGTGTACGCCCCCTCGAACTGCTGGCTGATGCGATTCCACCGATCGGTCGTCGCGTAGCGGTGCGCGGCCACTTCGTATTGCGCCTCGACCGCGTGGAGTCGTCCGTTCCGTTCGAAACCCAGGCCCAGGCCCACCGCCCCGCCGTAGGTCTGCTGGTCGCTGGCATCGTGCTCAATGTTGCTGTCGTACATCCCGGTGGTCGCGAGGTACAGCGACAGGGGCGACGACTGCTGCGCCGCGAGCGGCAGCGCGGCGGCCAGCAGCAGCGCGCATACCCCGCCGACCGACCTCATGCGGCCACCATCCGCTCGGCGAGCAGCGCCATCATCGCGGTGGGCCGCACCCGCGGGTGCCCCACCAGCAGCACCAGCAGCTGCTCAATCCGCTGGAAGTCGGAGGGGGTGGTCACGGCATGGTGCAGCATGATCCCGATGGGCCCGGAGCTGGAGAGGGCCTGCGCGAGCAGCGCGCCGAAGGCCGTGGGCTCAAGTCGCAGGCCGCTCCGTTTGGCGAACCAGTCCACCGCGATGGGGAGTTCCAGCAGACCGGGCAGGGCGAAGGGTGGCGCGGTGCGGTCCCGCGAGAGCGCCACGAACTCGAGCTCCCGCACCGCGCGGCCGGTTTCCTCGCTGCAGCGATTCCATGGTGGTGTGAAGATCGGATCGACCGCGACACCGAGGTGATCGGCCAGTCGAGCTCGACCAGCGCGCAGGTCGTGGCGGATCTCCGCCGGCGTCCGCGCCGGGCCGAACTCACAGGACCGTCCAGCGGGCTGATGGTTCCGGTGCGTCCATCCGTGCTGATGCATGCCGAGTCGGCCACCCGCTTCGGTCCGCCGAGCCAACAGCGATTTTGCCAGCGCCAGCGTGAGCGCGTCGGGAATCACGGCAAGGTCGATCGGCATCCGGTGGGCGGCGAAGCGATCAAGCAGCTGGAAGAGCCGCGCGTCGTCCCAGCCGGCATCGTCGTCCCGGAAAAAGATCGGGACGGCCCGAGGCAGGCCTTCGAGCGCTCGACGCACGGGAGTGAGCCAGTCGCTCATGCGGCCGCCACTCGATCTTCCTGCACCATCGCGGCGAGGAGCCGGGCACTCTCGCCCGCACCGTCCAGGGAGAGCCGCAGATCAGCCGGCACGAAATTCAGCAGTTGGAGCACCTCGGCCGCCAGTCGTTCACCATCGAGCCGCTCCGCGGGGAGCGAGCGCAGCAGGCCCAGCGCCTCGAGCCGATCGGCCCGCGTGCGCTGTTCGTTCTCCCCTCCCTCGCCGAAAGGCACCACCACAGCCGGGACCCGCGCCCGCAGCAGATCGAGGGCGGTGTTGTAGCCGCACTGGCTGATCGACGCCATCGCTCCAGCGAGTTCGGATCTGAGATCGGGGACGAAGCGCAGCAGGCGCACGCCGTCCTGCGCCGCCACGAGGCTGGCGAGCGCCTGCCACGCCGGCTCCGACAGGAAGGGCCCGGTGATGAGCGTCATCGGCAGCCGCAGCAGCGGCCAGAGGTGGCGGTGAGCCTCGAGTGCCGTCCGGAAGAGTGGTTCGCCGACCAGTCCACCGCCGGCGGAGACCACGATCCCATCTCGCGGCCGGGGAGGGATCGCTTCCCCGCGCTCCCCACCCGGGACCACGAATCCGGTATAGTGGACCGGCACGCCAAGCGGTGCGGAGGGCGCAAAGCTCTCCTCCAACCGGGCGAAGTGCGGGTCCACGTGCATCAGCACGGCGTCCAGATACCGGTTGGCCGTCGCAGCAGCCCAGTCGTCATGCAGCTGACGGTGCTGCCGACCTGTCACCAGCAGATCGCGCACGCTGGACACGATCACCGGACGCCGATCACCGGCGGTGCGCGCCGCATCCAGCATCGGCGCGAGTTCCTCGAAAAACTTTCTGCGGCCGAAGGGAAACAGCTCCAGCAGAATCACCGCCGGTGTGGTCCGGTGATAGGCCTGCAGGATGAGCTCGCGTCGCAGCGCGCGCGCTTCGACGGCGGTGTATCGGGCATCGCGGGACACCAGCCGATGGGTGTCGTCCTGCATGATCGGCGGCAACGCCACCGTTTCGACCCCGGTGGGAATGCGCACTCCCTCCGGTAGCGGGCCACCATTCAGCAGCACGACGTCAAACCGCTCTACCAGCGCCTCGGCCAGCGCGAGCGACCGGACCAGGTGGCCCATCCCCAGTGAGTGATGGGAATAGAACAGGCAGGTGCGGCGCGGGCTCACGAGGGCACCGCCGGTTCCACCGTGCGCGGACTGCTGAAGCGGATCGGGCTGACGCCGGGCGGCGTCCCCATCCGCAGCCGGTAGAGGCAGTCGTGGCGTACCACGGCGGTGACAGCCTGCTCCGGCGCCCAGCCGAGGAGGGTGGCGAGAATAGCCCGGTTGGTGTTGCGGTGCCCGACGATCAGCACGGTACCGGTCGGGTGCGCCTTCAGGATCTGTCGCACCGGGAAACGCACCCGGGTGATCAGGTCCGCAAAGCTCTCCCCGCCAGGCGCGCAGAAGCGCAGCGGATCGGCTTTCCGCGCCCGCCACAACGTCGCCACTTCCGGATCCCGCTCGTCGCGGAAGCGACCCTGCATGGTACCGAAGTGGAGCTCCCGGAGTGCCGGGAGCTGCCGCACCTCGCGCCCCTGCTCGTCGGCCACCACACGCGCGGTCTCCCGACTGCGGGAGAGATCGCTGGCGTACACCGCCGAAAGCGCCACATCACGGAGCAGCACAGCGAGGTCCTGGGCCTGTGCCTCGCCCTCGGGCGCGAGCGCCGGGTCGTGCTGACCGGTGACCAGTTTGCGCCGGTTCCACAGGCTCTGCCCGTGGCGAGCGAGGAATACGATCATGGCCGTCACACAACCTCGGCCATGGACAGCTCAGTGGGTGCGTTGCGCTGCGCGAGATCCGACAAGGCGAGGTCGAGCGTCCGCTCCGCCCGCACGTCGCCATTGGCGGTGAACGAGCGCGCCAGACGCAGCGCCTTGGCCAGACGTTTATGGGCCCGGTAGGCCGCGAGCAGCTGGTGATCGAGCGGCCCGTGCACCGACTCGTAGGCCTCGAGGAATCGAGCGCCGAGGCCGTCCGCCGGCAGCGTGAGCCCGTCCTCGAACTCCAGTTCTCCGAGGAAAGTGGCCGCGTCGAGCTCTGGATCGCCGAGCGACAGCCGGTCGAAATCGACCAGGCCGAGTCCACCGCCGGAGAGCAACCATTGGCTGGGATGGGGCGCACCGTGGATCGGGCGCAGGAGCCGGTAACCAAGCGACCGATGGACCACGGCCAGACGCTCCAGCAGCGTGACGGCGATCGGTGCGAGTCGCGGCACCGTGCGACTCAGTTCCTTCACGTACCGGCGCGAGCGATCCACCTGGCTCGATCCATCAAAGACGAGGCTCGGCTCAAGCGTCGTGCGGGTGATCGACGCCGCCGCCCGGCCGAGCCGCTCCACTAGCCCGGCAGCCGACGGGCCATGCAACTCCTCCAGCACGGGGACGCCCGCCACCTCGTGATGCCAGAGCGTACGCGTCGCCGCATCCCACCGCTCCGGCCGCGCGACGGTGAAGCCGAATTCTCCCGCGAGGCCAGCGCGCCAGAGCCACTCACCCTCCTCGTAGAGCCGGGCGCCGGCGTCATCATTGAACACCTTCGCGTACCGCGTGACGCCACCATGCGTCACCCGGAGGGTGCAACGCCGACCGGGCCGGTAGCGCACGACATGCACCGCGCCGGGCTGGGCAAGCAATGGAGCCAGTCCCGGCAGCGCCGGATCGGCTTCGATGCGGCTCACCCGCAGCCAGCCGAGCGTTTCGTCACATTCGTAGGCCGCCGTCTCGCCGGTTGCCACCGGGCGCTCAGCGCTCACCTCGACGTGCACCAGCTGCTGTCTTGGCACGCTTGCCTCGAACACCAGCGTGGCGTAGGGCGAACGTCCCGGCATGAAGCGACCGTAGGTCCGGGCCCAGGGCGTTGTCGGATCCCACCAGCGCCGCCGCTCGCCGATCCGCGCCAGAGCGGCGCGCACCGGAGCATCGTCCGCCAGGGCCGCCAGGCGATGGGCATACTGCGCGCGCGGATCGTCAGACATGGGTGGGTACCTCCAGTTGGTCCAGAGCGGCGGTCAGCAGTCCCGCGAGATGCATCAGGCCATCAACCCGGAACCTGGTCACGGCGCGCAGCGCCCGCTCGGCCAGCAGCGCGGCGGCGGTGTGCCAACGCAGTGCGTCACTCGACGGCAGCGGACGAATCGCGTCGTACCCGGCACAGAGCGCCTGCCGCAGTGCGCCAGCCTCGGTGCCGGACCACTCGTGGGTGATCTCGCGATACAGCAGACCGGCGATCGCGCCGCCGAGATCGGCGGCCGCGGGCCCCATCGCCACCTGGTCGAGGTCGATCAGGGCGACACGATCCTCCTGCAGCAGCCAGTTGCGGGAATTCACATCGCCGTGCAGGCACACCTGCGGATCGTGGCCGGGACGGAAGCGCGTGGTCAGCTCCCGGGAGAGGCGCGCCGAGATCGCGGCCAGTTCGGGTCGGGCCCAGCCGACGAGCCGGCTGGCCTGCTGGAGGCGCGTCGGCTCCAGTCGACGGAACTGTTCGTCCAGCTGCACCGGCGCCGAATGCAGCCGGGCCAGCGCCGCCCCCAGCTTCCGGTATCCCTCGATCCGGCGCGATGGCTCGAATGCTCCCACCGGGTCACCCGCGAGCGGCTCCACCACGAGCAGGCGCTCAGATTCCGCGTAGGCCAGCGCGCGCGGCAGCTGCAGCTCCGCCGCCGAGCCAACCGCGCGGACCAGCCGGTCGTGCAGCTCCCGGCTCCGCGCCCCATCGTCCCCGGCGTACACCTTGGCGTATCCCAGCACCGCACCGTCGGCGGCAAGACACTGCGCCGTCGCGGCGCGTTCCGGCGCGTAAGCGACCACCCGGGTCTCGGCCCACCGCCCGGCGAGCGCGGCATCGAAATCCGCCCGCGGCTGGAGCAGCGCGGCCAGATGTCGGATCCGGCGGTCGTTGGGAAAGGTCCAGAACACCGTCCCGCTGGTTTCGTCGCAGCCGATCGGCAGCAGCGGCCCGCCATCGACGGCGTGGCACAGCGCCTCGCGGTAGACCGTGTGAGCGCGTCCGCCCGGGAACATTCGCGCCGCCACGAAGTGGCTGCCGCCCGCGACCTCGACCCGGAAGAGCACGCGCAGGCTCTCGCCGATCCGGTACTTGGCCTTGATCCGGCGGCACCCCGTGATCGGCGGCCCGCCCGGGCGGCCGAGGTGCAGGCCTACCAGGCTCCGGGCGACGTCGGTGTCGAGCAGCTGGTCGCGGGCGGGGAGCGCCTCGTCCGGGGCGAGCAACGCATGGGCAAGGGCCGTCATCCGAGTCGCTCCACCGCGGCCTGCTGCTGGTGACGGCCCGACGCGTCGCGACGGCTCCAGCGGATCGCGGGATCCTGTGGGGTGATGGTTTCGTGGAGGTCGCCCCACACGAGCCGATCGGTGGCCGTACCCTGCGCCACACCGGTGAGATCAATGGTCAGGCGCCCGTCGCCATTCCCCCACGAGTGTACCTCGAGGCTGGGGATGACGCTGGTGGCATCGTCAGGCAGGATGAGCGTCAGGAAATCACAGTGGGCGGCATGACGGGCCACCGAGACGACCGGCGCCGCGTGCCTGACGCCGTAGGCGGGGGCATACCAGCCCTGCTCCAGTCGCGGACGCGTGGCGCCCTCGACCAGGAGCAGCAGACCCGGTGCCCGTACCACCCACTGCCCGCGGTGCAGGAACACTTCCGTCCGCCCTTCGGCCGCGGGCGTGAGGTGAAAACGGAGGTCGTAGGTGTGGTTGGTCGCGGCGGTGAGTCGATCGTGCAGCAGCCAGTATTCGTCGGCCACGAAGAGGACCGAGCGCACATGCCGTGCATCGTAGGCGGGACTCACCGCCTCACCGACGATCAGGTCGAGCCCCGGGGCGCCCCAGCGACCGAGCAGGCGGCCAGTCGCCGGAGCCCCGCGGGGCTTGCTCCGCCGATACGGGGTCTGATCCAGACCGTCGACCAGGACGGTGTTGTGCGCCGCCGTTCCCTTGAACCAGCGGCGCCAGTCCGGCGCTTCGTCGGAATAGGTGTACCGGCCTGGGTCGACGATCAGCGGCCGCCCGCCCGCCGCCAGCTCCACGCTGAGCAGGTCGTAGTGCCCGTGGCCGCCCGCACCGAGCGGACCGCAGTCGAGCATGAGGAAGCGCTCGTCGTGAAACGCGCGCTCCTCGCCCCAGCCGCTGCGCTGCATGAAGTAGCCGCCCGCGGGGAAGCTCGCGCTCCGCTCCCGCGGCGCAGTGCCCTCCCCGCCGCGGGAAGCGACATACCGAAAATCGGGGCGATCGAACAGCTGGGCGGCCAGCGCGAACAGTTCGTGGTAGCTGCCGGTGTCCGAGTCGGAAAAGGCGGGGATCTCGCCATCCGGCCGATGGCAGTGCAGGGCGAACTCACAGGCGCGGACGAGACGGGCGTCGTAGGCCGCGGAAAAGGCGTAACCAAACTGCTCGGCGTTCTGTCGCGCCCCGAGGTAGGTGCGCAGCGCGACGCAGTGATAGTGGGTCGACTGTTCCCGGTGCACGCCATCGGGCAGGATGTCGTCCAGCAGATTGCGGCTCAGTTCCTCAGTGGCGAACTCGCGGAGTTCGCCCTCCGGATCGAGGGCGGGCAGCGCCAGCGCCGCCACCAGCAGCGCGTACAGCTCCAGCGTCCGGTGGTTCCGCTCCGCCGTCAGGTTGGCGCGCACGAACGCGACTTGCGCCGCGAGACTCGCGAGCACGGCATCGACCAGTGTCTCCGGCAGCGCCGCGCCGGCCGCCCGGAAGCGGACCCAGGCATAGATCCAGTTCTGGATGCGGCGCGCGGTGATATCGCTGCGATCATGGTCGGCCGGTACCTGCCGGATCCAGCTCCGCACCAGCCGCTCCCAGCTGTGCAGGAACACCGGATCACCGGTCTCGGCAAAGGCGTGCGCCAGATCGAGGCCGAAGTAGAATTTGCTCCACTCGATGCGCCATTCCTTGTCCACCGGGAACGGCGCGCCGCGCCAATCCGGCTCCACACCGAGTGCGAGGGTGAGACCGACGTGAGTGAAGCGACCGGTCGTGACGGCTTCGGCGACTGCCAGGTCACGACAAGCGTGGTCGATCACGCAGAATACCGGCCGCGGGGTGCGGTCCACCAGCACGCCGGTCATGCCGTCTGCCTCGACCGACCGGCGTGTCCACGGGGCTTCGGCGCTTCGGGGTGGAGCGCCCCGCCGTCGAGGCGATACACCTGGTCGGCATGTTCGAGCAGCATCGGTTCGTGGGTGATGGCCAGGCAGGTACGCTCCTGCTTCACCCGCGCGATCGCCGAGAGAATGACCCGCGCCGAGATCTCGTCGACGTTGGCCAGCGGCTCATCCAGCAGCAGGATCGGCCGGTCGAGCAGCAGGGCCCGCGCGAGCGAGAGGCGCTGCCGCTGCCCGCCGGAGAGATTGAGGCCATCTTCGCCGAGCTGCGTGTCGAGCCCATGGGCCAGGCCGCGGATGTACTCCGCCATGGCGACCAGTTCCAGCGCGTGCCACAGCGCCGCGTCCGGCACCACGCGGTCGTGGGGCATGAGCGTCTCTCGCAGAGAGTCGGCCAGCAGGTGAAGATCCTGCGTCATGATCGCGATCTGGGCCCGCAGCGAGCGCACAGCGATCGTCCGCAGGGGATGCCCATCGAGCAGGATGACACCGGACGTGGGGTCGAAGAGGCGCACCAGCAGGCTGAGGATGGTGCTCTTGCCGGCGCCACTGCGCCCGATCAGCACGGTGAGCTGGCCCGGATGGAGCGTCATGCTGGCGCCGCTCAGCACCGCGACCGAGCGGCCCCGCGGGTCGGGGTAGCCGAACACCACGTCGCGCAGCTCCATGACGCCGCGGGTCCCCTCAACCGTCACGGCCCCGGGCGCGTCCATCACCAGCGCCCGCTGCCCGAGCAGCGCCGTCATTCGCTCCGCCGCCGCCACCCCGCGTGAGGCGGACTCGGCCAGATCATTCACCTTGTCGATGGGCTTGAGCAGCTGGGCGACGTAGGCCGCGAGCACCGTGAGTTCGCCGATCGTGAGGAAGCCACCGAGCGCCAGCAGCGCCCCGCCCCCGGTCACGATCCCGATCGCGAGGCCGCGGGCCGCTTCGAGACTCCACTCAAGACGCGCGCTCAGCCGGGTCTCGTCCACGCCGGCGCGAAGGCTCGCGGCGTTCAGATCGGCGAAACGCGCCCGTACCTGCCGGTCGCTCCCCAGCGCCTGCATCACCGGGAGCCCGCGGATGATCTCCTGGGCCAGCCCGGCGACCTCGCCCTCCTGCCGCCGCTTCCGCCGCGCGGCCGCGGTGATCCGCGGTCCGTAGCGCAGCACGAGCAGGCAGAGGGCGGGGAGCAGCACGACAATCAGCAGCGCCTCCCGCGGCGCCAGCCAGCACAGTGCGGCGATGGTGAACAGCGCGGTCGCGACGAAGCGGAACAGGAGCGGCAGCGTCCGGGTGAGCAGCTTGACCACAAGGTCGACGTCGCCGACCAGGCGCAGCACCAGCTCGCCGCTGCGATGGGCGACACGAAACGTCGGCGGCAGCGTCTGCAGATGGCCGAGCATCCGGTCGCGCAGCGCGACAGCGAGGCGTTCGCGCACCTGCGCCAGCGTCACCCGGCTCCGCGCCGTCGTCAGCGCACTGAGACTCACCACCGCGACGAACACAGCTGAGAGAACGACCACCTGGGCGGTCGGCGAGAGCAGCGCGTCGAGCGGCACCAGCCACCTCGGCAGCGGTTGATGCGCCAAGCCGTGATCGATGATGAGTTTGAGCGGCCACGGCGCCAGCACGCCGGTGAGCACGGTCGCCAGCTCCAGCAGGTAGGCCGTGGCGAGGCCGCGGCGATGGGGCCGCAGATCGGGCAGCAGCGCGCGACCCAGCACGCGCAGTCCCTGCGGCGCCTCGGCGATCATGCGGCCGCTCCTCTCAGCAGACCGGCGAGGGTCGCCGCCAGACGGTCGCCATCAAATCGCTCCAGCACCGCCGCGCGCCCCGTCTGGCCCAGCGCGGTCGCGAACTGGGGGTCGCGATGCAGCCGCAGCAGCGCGGCGGCGAGCGCGGAGACGTCGTCGGGCGCCACGAGCAGGCCATTCTCCTCGTGCACCACCAGCTCCGGAATGCCCGACACCGGCGTCGAAACCACGGCGAGACCGGACGCCATCGCCTCAACCAGGACGTTGGGAATGCCGTCGCGATCGCCGTCATCCAGCACCCGACAGGGCAGGCAGAACACCGTCGCTCGACGGTATTCCTCATAGAGCCTGCGCTGATCCACCACGCCGATGAGGTGCACCTGCCCCTCGAGCCCGTGGGCCGAGATCCGCTCTCGCAGCTCCGCACCATGGGAACCATCCGCGCCGGCCAGCACCAGTTCCGCCGTCACACCATGACGGACGAGTGTCGCGACCGCTTCCACCAGCACATCGAAGCCCTTCTTCGGCACCAGCCTTCCCACGCCGAGAATGCGGAGCGGTCCCGTGCTCGGGGCGCGGCCGGCCGCCGTCGCGAGCAGGGAGGTGAAATCGGCGTTCACGCCGTGATAGATCCGGTGCACCTTTGCCGCGGGCGCGAGTCGGAGCAGCCACTCCCGGTTGGCCTCGGTGCAGGTCACCGTGAAGCGGGCCGCCGTAAGCTTCCGCGCGAGCAGGCCGGCGGGATTGAGCGACTCGCAGTAGATGTCGCGCGCATGACCGGTAAAGGAGAAGGGGAGGCCCGTGATCAGGGACGTCAGCCAGGCCACCGTCGTGGCGGCATGAGCGTAATGGGCGTGCAGGTGGCGCACCTCGGGGGCGTGACGCAGTCGATCGGCGAGGTCCACCGCAAGCAGCAATTCCTTGACGTAGACCCTGGCGTCACCCGCCCAGGCGCTGCGCCGGATGCGCCAGCTCTGCGCCAGCACCGCGCCCAGGACACGCAGCGCCCCGAACGGATGCCTGACAAGTGTCCGAGCGATGGCGGGGAAGAAGCCGGGCAGATGGTGCAGGAGCCAGTGCGGCAGACTGGTGCGCGAGAGCCCCTCGGACCGCCGGAGGTACTCGCACCGCGCCCCGATACGATCGACCACCGGATGGCGCGGCTCCCGATCGTGCGCCTCGGCGGGTTTGATGGCATAGAGCCGCAGCGGCAGCCCCGCCTGCTCGACGCGAAAGATCTCGCTCAGGATGAACGGCTCGGAGGCGCGCGGATACGCCTTGAGGACGTAGGCCACACTGCCCCCGGCGCTCGCGGTGGGGCGCGGCTCAGGCATAGGCCGTCTCCAGCACTCGCTCCAGCCGCCTGGTGCACCGCCCCAGATCGAAGTGTTCCTCCACCCGCCGACGCGCATGCCGGCCGAAATCGACGCCGAGTGCCGGCTGACGGACCAGGCGCTCGAGCGCACGGGTCAGTGCCGGTGCCTCCCTCGGCGGAACCAGCAGGCCGGTCCGTCCGGAGAGGATGGCACTCGCCGTGGCGCCGATGTCACTCGCCACGACGGCGCGCCCGCTCGCCATCGCCTCGAGTACCACGTTGGGCAGGCCGTCCCGGTCCCCGGTGGCATCCTCCACCGACGGCACCACCACGACCTGCGCCTCGGCGTAGAGTCGGGGCAGTGCGGCATGAGTGCAGCTGCCAGCGAAGTGCACCTGCCGCGCGATTCCGCGATCCGTCGCCAGACCCTCGAGCCGCGCCCGCTCCGGACCATCCCCCACCAGCGTAAGTTCCCACGGACCCTGCAGGGCGGTCAGCGCCTCGAGCAGCACGTCGAAGCCTTTCTTGGCCACCAGGCGTCCGACGTCGAGAAGCCGCGTGGGCGGCCCGGGTGGCACCGGCGTAGGCCGGAAGTGACTGAGGTCCACGCCGTGAGGAATGAGGTGCGTGGCAACGCCTTCGGTTCGAAGGGTCCGGGCCACATCGGTGTTGCAGGCAACGACACAAGCCGCGCCGAGACCGCGTTGACGCAACGCCTCGGGCGCCACCTTGCGCGCGTCCTTGGCATGGGTGCTGAACCCGTAACGCACCCCCAGACGGCAGCTGGCCGCCTGCGCCACATCGGTCGGTGTGTGTGCGAAGTATGCGTGCACCCCGGTCACCCGCCGCCCGCGCAGACGCGCGACCAGCGCCGCGCCCTGCTCCGACGGGGTCCCCGTCGGCAACTGCTCGATCATCGGCGCGAGTATGGCGGCGACGGGATGGGGCGACAGACCATCGCCCGGCTTGGTCGCGAAGACGGCGGTCAGCATTCCGCGCGCGGCCAGGGCCGCGATCTCATTGAGCGCGAAGGTCTCCGAGCGGCGGGGAAATCCGCTCAGCACCATCACGAGGCCCTCAGTCATCACGGCTCGGCTCCTCCAGCAGCGCCTGGGCCCGCTCCCGCACCCGCGTCAGCCCGCCGAGATCGATCTGGGGGACCTCCTCATCTGTCCGCGCGATGGCGGCCAGCACCTTCCGCATCAGGCCGCCCGGCGTCAGCTCGGACGGCTCGACCAGGTCGAAGATTCCGCGCTCGGCGAAGAGCCGCGCCCGAATCAGCTGTTCCATGACCGGCTCGGCCCGCGGCACCAGCACCGCGCGGCGCCGCATCGACAGCAGTTCACAGACGGTGTTGTAGCCCGCCATCGAGACAACGACATCCGCCTCGGCGTAGCGCCGGGTGAGATCCGCCTCGAAATCGATGAAGTGCACATCCGCGAGCGATCCGAACTGCGCCAGCAGCTGCTCCCGGCGAGCCGTGGCCATCTGGGGGCCGAAGATCACCGTCGTCTGGAGTGCCACCGAGCGCGGCAACTCGATCAGGCCGCGGAGATAGGTCTCGATCAGCTCGCTCCCGTCGCCCCCGCCACCGGTGGTGACCAGCACCCGCGGCGGACCACTCCGCGCCACCGGTACCTGGGTGGGGCGCATCAGGTAGCCGACATACCTGGTGCGGGCCGCGACCGCGGCGGGAAAGTCGTAAACCCGGGCGGCGTCGAAGATCGACTCCTCGCCGTAGATCCAGACCTCGTCGTAATAGCGTTCAACCAGCTCGAGACACTGACTGCGCTGGAGGGACGCGCATGTCCGTGCCGGCTCGTCGAGAATGTCGCGCACCCCGAGCACCAGTCGGGTGTTGCGTCCGCTGCGGCGAAGCGCCCGCAGGGTCTCCAGCAGTTCGCCGTCGATGCCGGCGGCGCGCTTGTCCACGATCATGAGATCGGGGGAGAAGCCCATCACGGTGCGGTGCAGGATCGAGCGCCGGATCCGGTTCACTTCCGCCGACCAGGTCGCCAGGAATCGGGGCTGATACTGATCAGCCTCAATCCGGTCGAGACAGGGGAGCTTGATGTAGTCGAGTCCATCAGGGATCCGGAACGCATGGATCATCGGCGACCCGGTCACCAGCAGGAGCGCCGCACCGGGGTACTGCTCGCGGAGGGCCTGCGCCAGGACCAGCGTTCGGCGAATGTTGCCCAGCCCGAACGTGTCGTGCGAATACAGCAGGACCTTCGGTGCCGTCACGAGCCGGAGGGCAGGCCGACCTGTCGGGGCTTCGGCCACCGGCTGGGTGGCACGCAACGCTGTTCGGGACATCGGAGCCTCCAACGGGGAGCAGGAAGTGCGACTCGACCGGCACGACGAATGGAGAGATCGTGGGTCGCTCGGTCACATCCCTGTCACAGCAAGGCGTGTTCTCCAGCATGAATTTCTGCCGGAGACGCTCTATCATCCTGTCCTGCAACGGATTGCACGCCGGGTGCATCGAATCTCCACCCCGTCCGCAACGCACCGATTCGCTCCGGGCCATAGCGCAGCGGTACAATTCGGGCCGGCCGGAACTGAAGGCTCAACGATTCTCAGGATGGGCGCGTATCTCCCCTGTGACTGACCCGGAGCTGATTGCCAGCGCTCGCCTGGGGAATCGAGAAGCCTTCGGCGCGCTGGTGGAGCGGTATGCGCCGCAGGTTCGCCGGCTGACCCGCACCATTCTGGGCAAGACCACCGACGCGGAGGACGCGGCGCAGGAGGCATTTCTCTCCGCCTGGAAGGCGCTGGATCGTTTCGATCCCGCCCTGCCGCTCGGACCGTGGCTCACCCGGATCGCGCTCAACGCCGCACGGGACCTGCGTCGGCGGCAACGGGTCCGCCATACGGAGCAGCTGCCGGAGACGCTGGTGTCGTCGGGACCCTCGCCGGAACGGTCGGCTGGTCAGTTGCTGTTGCGGGAGCGGATTGAGACGGCACTGGCAGCGTTGCCGGAGCGGCAGCGGATCGCCCTCGTGCTGTTCGATGTCGAGGGGTACAGTCACGCGGAAGTGGCGGCCCAGCTGGACATCCCGGAGGGAACCGCCCGATCAGAAGTCTTCCACGCCCGGCGGCGGATGCGCTCGGCGCTGGGCCCATGGGAGGAGGAGAGCCGATGACACAGGTCAACGACTTTGGACCCGACCGGGATGACGAGCTGGGCAACCTGCTGCGCGAGCACCTGTCCGGCGCTGACACGGCGGGCTTCACCGCCCGCGTGCTGGAACGGATCCCCGCGGGCAGCAACTCCACCGCCTGGGAAATTCTCGCGGGATGGGCCCGCCCCGGTTTGGCAGCGGCGCTCCTGCTCGCGACGCTGACCGGCTTCTGGCTGGTGGCGCGGCAGAATGCGAGCAGCGGTGTCGAGGTTCTCGCCGTCGACGGCCTGGAGACTGGACAGACTGTCGCGGGAGATGGCCTGCTCGCCGCGGTGCTGGCCAGCGGACGCTAACTGGAACATGGACGATCATGACACCACGTAGCTGGAAGGCCGCCGGACTGCTGACCCTGGTCGCGCTGCTCGGCGCGGCGGCGGGAAGCCTCCTCACGGCTCGGGGTGCCTTCGGACCTCATGGGCACGGACGGCACACCATGCCGCGTAGCGAGGAATACGTGGAGATGATGGACCACGAGGTCCACCTGTCTCCGGCCCAGCGTGATAGCGTACGCGCCATCCTCCGCCGGCATCACGACGGAATGCAGCAGATCTTTGCGGCGATCGAACCCCGCATTGACAGCCTCAAGGAAACCATCCGGGCCGAGGTGCGTACCCACCTCACACCGGAACAGATGCCCGCCTACGCAAAGATGACCGCCCGCCTCGACGCGGAGCGGCAGGCCGATCAACCACAGTTTCAGGATGAGGAGAACCGGGATGGGCACTAGCAGTGCACGCTGGATGCGTAGTGCAGGTGCAAGTCTCGGTTCCCTGCTCATGGCGGGAGCGCTCGCGGCGCAGCAGCCGCAGGTCTCGCTGGAGGAGGCCGTTCGGCTGGCCCAGGGCGCGGTCCCGGGCGTCGTGCAGGCTCAGGGCAACCTGCGCAACGCCAGGGCGCAAATCCGCTCGGCGACCGGCGCCTTTCTGCCGAACCTGAGCGCCTCGTCGTCCGGCAGCACCAGCTTTTCCGAGGGGACACAATTCACCAGCGGGGGGGCGCAGAGCAACTCCACCAATACCAGCGTCAATTTCGGACTGAGCAGTAGCGTTGACCTGTTCACCGGATTCCGGCGCGGCGCGAATCGGCGGGAGGCGCGGGCCACCCAAACCGCCGCCGAGGCATCGCTCACCAACGCCGAGTATCAGGCGGGGCTGACCGCGACGCAGCAGTTCTTCGCCGCGCTCGCCGCGCAGCAGCTTGTCCGGGTGCGCGAAGCCGGGGTGCGCCGCGCCGAAGAACAGCTCAAGCTCTCGGTCGCGAAGCTGCAGGTGGGCTCGGCGACGCGCTCCGATTCGCTGCGCTCGCTGGTGAACCTGGGCAACGCACAGCTGGCGCAGGTCTCCGCCGAGAGCGACGTTGCGGGACGGCAGGCGGCGCTGGGGCGGACGCTCGGGCGTGATGGCCGGGTCGCCGCGCAGGACGACTCGGCCTTCTACGCACCGCCAGTGCCTCTGGATACCGTCGCTGTCTTGCAGGAGGCGCTGGAGCGTTCGCCGCAGGTGCGCACCGGGGAGGCGAATGCCGCGGCGGCGCGGGCGGCCGTGGCGGCGGCGCGCAGCCCCTACTGGCCCAGCCTGGCGTTGACCGGCTCGACCAGCTGGAACGGCAACAACAACCGGGACTATGAGCTGCTCGCCCAGCGGCAGTTGTCGCTGGGATTATCATGGCAGCTGTTCAATCGGTTCCAGCGGGAAGAGACGATCGTCAACCGGCTTTCCAGTCTCGACGCTGCCGAAGCCAGCGCGGCGGACACGCGGCGGCAGGTGCAGGCCTCGCTCACCACCCAATTCGCCCTGCTGGATGCCGCCCGGCTGCGGATCCGGATCACCGGGACCAGCGTGGCGGCGGCGGCCGAGGACCTGCGGGTGGTGAATGAGCGGTACCGGGTGGGCGCGGCGACGATCCTCGACGTGCTCAACTCGCAGGAGGCGCTGGCGCAGGCGGAAGTGGATGTGGTCAATGCACGGTTCGACTACCTCAACGCGCGGGCCCAGATCGCGGCCCTGATCGGACGACCCCTATGAGCACTGCCCTGACCTCCACCGCCGAGCGGATGGCGATGCTGCCGGGCGACGTTCCGGCGGATGCCGTCATCGTCACCCGCAATCTGACCCGTCAGTACGACATGGGGGGAGAGATCGTGCGCGCGTTGCGCGGGGTCGACGTCGTGATCCGCCGCAACGAGTTCGTCGCCATCATGGGCCCCTCCGGCTCGGGCAAGTCCACGCTGATGAACATGATCGGCTGCCTCGATACGCCGAGCGATGGTGAGTACTGGCTCAACGGGCACCGGGTCTCGGATCTGGGCGATGATGAGCTGGCCCGGATCCGGAACAAGGAGATCGGGTTCGTGTTCCAGACCTTCAACCTGCTGCCCCGCGCCGATGCGCTGCACAATGTGGAGCTGCCGCTGGTCTATGCCGGTGTCGGGTCGAGAGAGCGACGGGAGCGCGCGGCGGAGGCGCTCAGGCGGGTCGGGCTGGAGGACCGGATGAGCCACCGGCCGAACGAACTCTCCGGCGGCCAGCGCCAGCGGGTGGCGATCGCCCGGGCGCTGGTGAACCGGCCCAGCATCCTGCTGGCGGACGAGCCCACCGGCAACCTCGATTCCACCACCAGCCAGGACATCATGCGGCTGCTCGAAGAGCTGCACGCACAGAATCAGACCATCATCCTCGTCACTCACGAACCCGACATCGCCTCGCACGCCGCCCGTCAGGTCCACCTGATCGACAGCAAGATCGCCCGGGACTTTGCCACGGAAGCGAAACAGGCATCATGAGCAGCAGCACATTCACCACCGTACTCGGCCTCGTCCTCCTCGCCGCTTGTGGCAAAGAGGAGGCGCCACCCCTCGCCGTCTATCAGGCGCTCGCCGTCGAGCGTCGGGATATTGTGGTCTCCGCCCGCGCGAGCGGCACGATCCAGCCGGACACCACAGTCGAGGTGAAGTCGCAGGCCTCCGGCGAGGTGCTCCAGGTGCTGGTGCAGACCGGCCAGGTCGTGCGGGCGGGCGAGCTCATGGTGAGCATCGACCCCCGCATCCCGAAGAACAACGTCGACCAGGCGCAGTCGAGTCTCGAAGTGGCGCAGGCACGGCTGCTCAACGCGACGAGTCAAAAGGAGCGCTCGGATGCGCTCTACAAGTCGCAGTCGATCACCCAGACCGAATACGACCAGGCGATCCTCGACTTCGCCACGGCCAAGGCCGGAGTGGTGAGCGCACGGGTGAACCTGCAGAATGCGCAGATCACCCTGGACCAGACCGAGGTGCGGGCGCCCAGCTCGGGAACGATCATCCAGCTGGACATCGAGCGCGGTCAGGTCATCTCCTCGCCGACCAGCACGGTCGGCGGCGGAACCGTCCTGCTCAAGATGGCCGACCTGAACCTGGTGCAGGTCAGCACGCTGGTGGATGAGACCGACATCGGGAAGATCCAGCCGGGCCTGCGCACCAGCGTCACGGTGGACGCCTATCCCAACACCACCTTCGAGGGGCAGGTGCTCAAGATCGAGCCGCTGGCGACCACCTCACAGAACGTGACGATGTTTCCGGTGCTGGTGCGGATCGCCAACCGGAACGGGCAGCTCCGGCCCGGCATGAATGCCGACGTTGAAATCCACGTCGGACGGCGGGACAGCGTGCTGGCCCTGCCGAACTCGGCCCTCCGTACCACCCGCGATGTCGCGAGCGCCGCCGAAGTCCTCGGCCTGACGATGGAAGAGGTGACGGCGCAGCTGGCGGAACGGACGCCGGGGCGGGACAGCACAAAGGTCGAGACGGTGGCGACCGCACCAGCCGGCAACACGATGACGCTGGGGGGCCAGTCGATCACCCTGCCCGAAGGCGTGACCGAGGCGCAGATCAAGGCGATCATGCAGAAGCGGATGAGCGGCGCGGAGCAGACCGCATCGGAACGGACCCTGCTCCGGCAGGTGTTCGCCGGGATGGGTGGCGGGGGCAGGCCCGGGGGTGGCGGGCGGCGGGCGGGTGGCAACGGCGACGCCAGCGGTGGTGGCCGGTACATCGTCTTCGTCCGGCGGGAGGGGAAGCCATTCGCGAAGAACGTCACCACCGGGCTCACCGACCTCGACTACAGCGAAGTGGTGAGCGGGCTGCAGGAAGGCGACTCGGTGCTGGTGCTGCCCAGCGCCAGCCTGGTCCAGGCGCAGAAGGAGTCGGCGGAGCGGATGCAGCGGATCACCGGCGGCGGCGGGATCCCGGGGATGTCCACGCCGGGCAGCAAGCCGGCATCCACCACCCCAGCCGCGAGGCCCTGAGCATGCTCATCGGAGAAACGGTGATGGTGGCGCTGCAGTCCATTCGCGCCAACACGATGCGCTCGATCCTCACTGCGCTCGGCATCATCATCGGTGTCGCGGCGGTCATCACGGTCGTGGCGCTCGGAGCCGGGGCGCAGAAGGCGGTCGAGGAGCAGATCCAGGCCATGGGTGCGAATGTCCTCACGCTCTATCCCGGCCAGATGTTCAGCCGGGGGGTCGCGACCAATCAGCGGGTTGGCCTGACGGTGGATGATGCCGATGCCCTGCTGGAGCGTGCCACCCTGCTCTCCGGTGTTGTGCCGGAGATCTCCAGCAATCAGCAGGTGAAATACGGCGGCACCAATGCCAACACGACGATCACCGGTGCCACGCCGAACTTCCCCGCCGTGAAGCGATTCACGATGGAGTATGGTCGCTTCTTCACGGCGGGCGAGGACCAGGCCCGTGAACGCTTCGCCGTGCTTGGCGCGGAGATCCCGGAGATGCTGGGCGCCAATGCCGCCGGCCTCATCCATCAGACCATTCAGATCCGCGGCATCCCGTTCGAGATCATCGGCGTGATGGCGTCCAAGGGCGCGGCCGGCTCGTGGTCCAATCCCGACGAGCAGGTCGTCATCCCGCTGCAGACCGCGCGCTTCCGGGTGTTCGGCACCGACCGGCTGCGACAGATCACCCTGGAAGTACGGGAGGGCACACCGCTCGCGCAGGGGATGGTGGACATCGAGCAGGTCATGCGGCGGCAGCACAAGATCCGCGCCGGCGCCGAAAACGACTTCATGATCCGGAATTCGCAGGACGTCCTGGCCACACAGCAGGCCACCACGGAGATCTTCACCACCCTGCTGGCCAGCATCGCGGCGGTCAGTCTGGTCGTGGGCGGCATCGGCATCATGAACATCATGCTGGTCTCGGTCACCGAGCGCACCAAGGAGATCGGGGTGCGCAAGGCGCTGGGCGCCACCCGGATGAACATCATGTTCCAGTTCCTCGTCGAGGCGCTGGTGCTGTGTCTCGCGGGCGGGGCGCTCGGTATCGGGTTGGGCATCTGGGTGACCGACTCCCTCGCCAAGGCCAACGGCTGGAACACCCTCATCTCCACCCAGAGCATTGTGGTCGCCTTCGGCACCAGCGCCGTCATCGGACTGGTCTTCGGGCTGTGGCCGGCGAGCCGCGCGGCGAAGCTCGATCCGATCATTGCGCTGCGGTACGAATAGCGAATCCCGGGCGGCATGCAGGGGCGGCGCCCCTGCATTCTGTCCCTGGCTGCAATAGATTCCGCCGCCATGCTCCTGTCCCTGCTGTCGCTCTCCGCCGCCCTGCTGCAGGATCCCGTCCCCACACCCCACGAGGTCGCGATTCCGCGCATCGATGCGACGGTCGAGATCGACGGGCGGCTGGACGAACCCGCCTGGGCCCAGGCGACCCGTCTGGCGGGCTTCCACCAGTATCAGCCCGTCGACAGCCGGCCGGCGGAAGAACAGACCGACGTGCTGGTCTGGTACGCCCCGAACGCGATCCACTTCGGGATCATCGCCCATGACCGCGAACCCGGCTCCATCCGCGCCACCCAGGCGGACCGGGACAACCTCGATGCCGACGACATCGTCACGATCTATCTCGACACCTTCAACGACCATCGCCGCGCCTTTTTCTTCACGGTGAACCCCCACGGGTCCCAGTCCGACGGAGTGCGTAGCGAGGGTGGCTTCACCGCCGGTACGCTGTTCGGCGGCAATATCGACAAGAGCCCCGACTATCTCTGGCAGTCGAAGGGTCAGCTCACCGATTCGGGGTACGTGGTCGAGATTCGCATCCCCTTCAAGAGTCTGCGCTACCCCGGCGACGGGGGTCAGCAGTGGGCGGTCAACATCGTCCGGAAGACCCAGCGCACCGGCTACGAGGACACCTGGACCGATACCCGCCGGGCCAATGCCAGCTTCCTGACCCAATCCGGCACGGCGAGCGGCCTGCACGACCTCACCCGCGGCATCGTCACCGAGATCCAGCCGTTCGTGACCGCGCAGGCCAACGGCATCCGGTCCACCGGCGGCTTTCAGCGGGAAGACATCGATCCCAGTTTCGGGGTGAATCTCCGGCTCGGGCTGGCCAGTAATCTCTCGCTCGATGCCACGTGGAATCCCGATTTCAGCCAGGTCGAGTCCGATGCGAGCCTGGTGACGGCGAATGAGCGCTTTGCGCTGTTCTTCCCCGAGAAGCGGCCGTTCTTCCTCGAGGGGATCGAACTGTTCGCCACGCCCAATCAGCTGGTCTACACCCGGCAGATCGTCAACCCCGTTGCGGGCGGCAAGGTGACGGCCAAGTTCGGTCGGTACAATGTGGCGCAGCTGGTCGCGGTGGATGAGCAGCCGGGCGCGAATGCGGTCCACACGATCACCCGGGTCCGGCGCGACATCGGTGTCAACTCCACCGGCGGGCTCACCGTCACCACCCGGGACCAGGACGGGGCGGTGAACCGGCTCGTCGCGGGCGACCTGCGCATCGTGTTCGGCAAGCTGTACTACGTCGCCGGCCAGCTCGGCGGCTCCTGGACCCGGAGTACGCGTGGCGCGAATCTCCGCAGCGCTCCGCTGTGGGAAGGGGAATTCGACCGGACCGGCCGGAGCTGGGGCTTCAACTACAAGCTGACGGGGATCGGCAACGACTTCGAAGCTCAGTCGGGGTTTCTGCAACGCAACGCCATCGTCGGCGCGCGCGCCTTCAACCGGCTGTCGTTCTATGGCGCGCGCGGGGCGCTGCTGGAGGCGCGCACGGTGTTCGCCGGCCCGAACAGGGTCTGGCGCTACGACGACTTCCCCAGGAACGCTATCGAAGGCGACGAGAGCATCGATGGCACCCTGACTCTGCGTGGCGGCTGGAAGGTGAACGGCCATGCGGAGCACAGCTTCGTGGACTTCGAGCCGGGAGCGTACACCGGGTACACGGTCGATCCCGGGACTGGACCAGTGGCATACCAGCCACTCGATGGCGTGAACGATGGCTTCGAGTTCAGCACCGGGTTCACCACCCCGACCTTCAGGACCATCAACGCCTCCGCCAAGGTGACCCGGGGCCGCGCCGCCATCTTCGCGGAGGGCGGGCGGGGGTACGAGACCCGGGTCACCTCGAGCCTGTCGCTGCGCCCCAGCGGCTCGATCCGGATGACCGCCTCCACCACCTGGTCCCGCATCACGCGCGCGCGGGGCGGCTCGGAGTTCGCGCGCACGATCATCCCGCGACTCAAGCTGGAATTCCAGCCGCGCCGCAGTCTCTTCTTCCGGGTCGTGAGTGAGTATGTGAGTGGCCGGTCGGCGGGACTGGAGGATGCCCGCACCGGGGCCCCCCTTTCGATCAATGGCACCGCGACCGCCGCCGCGGCGTCGAACCGGCTGCGGGTGGACTGGCTGGCCTCGTTCGAACCGACACCCGGCACGGTGGCGTTCTTCGGCTACGGCAGCTCCACCGACGACACGGGACCCTTCAAGTTCCGTCGCCTCACGCGCACCAGCGATGGTTTTTTCGTCAAGCTGGCATATCAGTTCCGACGGTAACACGACGAGGCAGAACGCAGGACTACTCCACCTCGACCCACACCTCCGCTCGCCCTTCCAGCCCATACGTGACATGCACCCGCCACGGCTGGCAGCAGACTTGGCAGTCTTCGACGTAATCCTGGGTCGAGCCACTGCCGGGATCGAGCCCGATCACGCACCGTTCGGCGCAGTGGGGGCAGACCACCTCCACCTCCAGGTCCACCACGCCGTCGCCTAACGGAAACTCGTCGTCCAGCGGATCGGGGAAATCAACCATGGCAGTCGCCTGCCCCCGCGTCACGCCCGGTTCAGGCGCCAGAGGGCATAGTTGAGGAATCCGGCAAAGCTGACCCACAACAGGTAGGGAATCAGCAGGCCGCCGGCGACCGGCGACACCCGCCAGAAGGCGAGGAGGGTTGCCAGAATGAGACACCAGAGCAGGAGCAGTTCGAGCAGCGCATACCCCATCTGGTGCCAGCCGAAGAACAGCCAGGACCAGAGCGCGTTGCACAGCAGCTGCAGAATGAATAGCGCCAGAGCGAACCGGACCGGCGCCTCGTGCCGGCGCTGCCAGACCATCCAGGCCGAAACCCCCATCATGGTATACAGCACCGTCCAGACTGGTCCGAAGAGCCAGTCCGGCGGATTCCACGTCGGCTTGTTGATCCCGCGATACCAGGCACCGGGACCTGCCAGCCCGCCCAGCGCGGCGGCAGCGAAACTGAGGACGATCCACCCCACGAGCGCGAGCATCAGGGAGTCCTTTTCCTACGGCTTGTTGCCATCCACCTGCCCGCCGACCCAATTGAATCTACCAGGGGAGGCGTTCCGTACTGCACCCTGCCTGATGATAGCTGACTCTCTCCCGAGGATCCGACAATGGGCTTCCTGTACCTGGCGCTCTCCGTGGCTGCGGCCATCGGCGGGTTCGTGCTGGCCCGCCGGTTTGTCCCGCAGCGGCTCCGTTTTGTCGATGGCATCCGCTCTCCCGCCGCCCCGTTCGTCGCCGGACTGGTGGCTGCCCTCATTGCGTGGCCCGCAGCCCTGCTTCCGATTGTGACCACCGGCACCGCCGCCCTCTTCGGCATTGGGGCGGGGATGGGCACCGCGAGCGGCATCAAGGCGCTCAAGCGCGGCGACGGCTGAACGCTGCCGCTCCTCCCGGGCGAATTCGCCTGTCATTACCTTTGCCGCCATGCCTCACATCGCCTGCACCCGCTGCGGCCAGACCCGGGACCAGATGGCCTTCCGCCCGTTCCAGACCGAGCTCGGGCTGCGGGCCTTCACCGAAATCTGCGCTCCCTGCTGGGCCGAGTGGCCCAAGACCCAGCAGCAGCTGATCAACCACTACGGCCTGAACCTGCGAGAGCCCAAGTCGAAGGAGTTCCTGTTCCAGAACATGGAGCAGTTTCTCTTCACCAGCTCACCCCCAGCCTGAAATTCGTATCGATCGCCGGCCCGCCGGGCTGGAGATCCTCGGTCACGCCAAAGCGGAATTCCCGCCCACCCGCCGACCGGATGATCCCGCCGAAGTCCACCGTGAGATCCCAGTTATCGAGCTGCCCCGCCTGCGTCCCCGAGTAGGAGGGACTATGCAGATACAGGTTGGCGAAGCTCCACACCGGCCCGATCGTCCGCCACCGGAAGCCCGCCGTCCCCAGCACGAAGAGCTCTTCCTGCACGTCGCGCAGGGCACCGTGCCGCGGGGTCCAGCCGATGTTGCCCGAGCCCTCCAGCACCAGGCGCGGCGTCACCTGTGCCCGGGCCGTGTTCAACAGACTCAGGGAGGGGACGCCGCGCCCGTATCCCGCCCCGCCGGTGTGGGTCGGCAGGGTGACGGACAGCACCGACTGCACACCGCGCCCAACCCGTCGTCCCAATCCGAGGCGCAGGTCGCCCAGATAGGCGGACTGGGCCCTGAAGCTCACCACCCGATTGTCAGCGAACTTGTAGCGGTAGGCGAACTCCCCCTTCGGGCGCAGCTCCCGTTCCGGGAAGCTGATGCCGAACACTCCATGGTACCAGTTCAGGAATCCGTCGAGAAAACCGCCGTAGCTGCCGCCACCCCACACCTCCGCCAGCACGAAGCTGCGCGGCCCCAGATTCCGCGAGAGACTCAGATTCAACCGCAGCGTCTCCGCATCCAGCAGGTAGGAGGTATCGGCCAGCGAGTAGCGCAGGCCCAGCTCCACCATGCTGCCGTAGTCGAGGCCGACCGCCACGCGCCAGCCATGGCCGGCTGGAACCGTCGGCTGGAAGTACAGGCCGCTGCGGGATTCGGCGACGGGGTTGACGGGGTGCAGCAAGGGGAGGCTCTGCGCCATGCCTGGTTGTACCAGGCAACAGAGTGCAGCAACGATGGCCCAGGGGATTGCTCGGCTCAATTGCGAGTCAGGCGAGAGCTCACGGCGCATCGATTGATCTCCAGAGATACCAGGCCGCATGACTGCGGAACGGCCGAAAACGCTCACCCAGCTGTGCCAGCCGCCGGGGGGAGCGGATACGGTAGAGCTGCCGGGCGGCGCGCTGCACACCACCATCGCCCAGCGGCCAGACATCGGGACGGCCAAGGGAGAACATCAGGAACATCTCGGCGGTCCATCGCCCGACCCCCTTCACGCTGGTCAGTCGCTCGACCACAACCTCGTCCTCGAGACGGTCGAGATCATGCAGGCCGCCGGCCAGGGCAAAGCGCGCCAGTTCGCGAAGGTAGATCGCCTTGGCCCGGGAGAGGCCCGCGGCACGCAGGGTCATGTGATGGGTCCGGGCGAGCGCCCCCGGCTCGAGCGCAACCCGTTGCTTCAGCCGCGCCGCGATGCTCGCCGCCGCCTTGCCGCTGATCTGCTGCGAAATGATGGCGCCGATGAGTGCCTCGAACGGCAGCTCCCGCTCGAAAGTCATCGGTCCGTGGCGCTGAACCAGGCCCGTCATGATCGGGCAGGTGAGGAGAGGCTCAGGGTGAGACATGGCTCGGGGGGTAGAGGCCGTTGGCCATTAGCCGTTAGCGATCAGCATTCAGCATACGCACCACCTGCACCCGACCTCCGGCCAACGGCCAACGGC
>Ga0163144_10005202_pt1 | contig 28984 bp, 28 predicted proteins | sample OliLak19BULKMAT1_FD_123175 | JGI IMG/M metagenome (GOLD analysis project Ga0163144, IMG submission 123175) | Freshwater microbial mat bacterial communities from Lake Vanda, McMurdo Dry Valleys, Antarctica - Oligotrophic Lake LV.19.BULKMAT1 | ecosystem: Environmental > Aquatic > Freshwater >...
AGCATCTTGGCCATGTTGGCTTCTGCGCCAGCATTGATGCCGGCCTCGTACAGGCTGGCCGCCTTGCGCACCATCAGATCGGCCGCCTCGACCTGCGTGTAGGCACGCGCAATGGGATACTGCACGCCTTGATTCTGTCCGATCGGCCGACCAAAGAGCTTGCGCTCCTTGGCATAGTTCACGGCCTTCTCGATGAACCAGCGCCCGTCGCCGATACATTCCGAAGCGATCAGCACGCGCTCGGCGTTCATGCCGCTCAGGATGTAGCGGAAGCCCTGCCCTTCCTCGCCGATCAGGTTCTCGGCCGGCACTTCCATGTTGTCGAAGAACACTTCGGTGCTGTTGTGGTTCATCATCGTGCGGATCGGCCGGATGGTAAGGCCCTTGTTGAGTGTCGACCGCATGTCGACGAGGAACACCGAGAGCCCCTCCGTGCGCTTGGCGGACTGCTCGCGCGGGGTGGTGCGCGCCAACAGCAGCATTAGGTCGGAATGCTCGGCACGGCTGGTCCACACCTTCTGGCCATTCACGACGTAGGTACTGTTGTTCTTTTTCACCGCCGTGGTGCGAAGGCTGAGCGTATCGGTGCCGCTGGACGGCTCAGTGACGCCGAAAGCTTGTAGCCGCAATTCGCCGGTGGCGATCTTGGGCAGGTAGCGTTCCTTCTGCTCCTTGCTGCCGTGCCGGAGCACGGTGCCCATGATGTACATCTGGGCATGACACGCTGCGGCGTTGCAGCCGGCGTGGTGGATCTCCTCGAGCACCGCGCTTGCCGCCGAGAGGCCGAGGCCCGAGCCGCCATATTCCTCGGGAATGAGGATCCCGAGCCAGCCCGCCTCGGTCAGCGCCTTCACGAACGCCGTCGGGTAGCCGCGCTCGCGATCGAGGTCACGCCAGTAGGCGCCGTCGAATTTCAGGCAGAGTTGGCGAACCGCATCGCGGATTTCGGGATGGGTCGGTGCGTAAGGGTTTTCCATGGCGGCGCAAACTAGTCCGCCACCTGCCCCCACGCAATGCGACCGAGTTCGTCGATCAGTGCACCATGAATGTCGGGACCGAAGCCGTCGACCGTCGCCTCGCCGCGCGCCGTGACGCCATCGACCGCACCGGCCCTGTCGACGATCGCCTGGGTGACGGCGAGGTCGCGTTCCGCTGTCAGGAACCTGGCGATCATCGGCCGCCAATCCGCACGCAACACGGCAAGGGCTGCCATCAGCCCGTAGGCGCCCCAGTTCGAAACACCGGCGACGACGAGATGGTCGCAGGAGGTGACGCAGGCGATTTCGGCGCCGTTCGGCACCGTCCGTGCGATCAGGCCGGCCGGCAGCTTGCCCATGCCGATCTCGTTGCCGCCATCGCCGACCGCGAGTTTCGTCCAGGGGCCACCGAGAAACAGATCGTCGAGCGGCGCCGTCCAGGGCGAGACATCGACGCCTCGCATATTGCGCGGTGGGCCCCCGGTGCTGCGGCCGCAGCGTTCGATCGCGAGCGCATGGCTGAGGCCGGCCTTCTGCCAGGTCTCGGTCAAACGCTCGAGCCCGGCTCGGTCGTCGACGGCCACTTCATCGACGCCGACACCGCCCCCCGCTGCCTCGACGGCCACCCGCACGGCGTCGGCGCAGGGCGTGTCGACCGCGATCCTTGCCGGCACGCCGCACGCCGCAAGTGCGGCGGCGAGAAGCGCCGTGCCGACCGGACCGTCGGTCTCGGGTGCCGCAACATCGCCCCGCGGCACGAAGAAGCCGGTGATGAGGCCGACGCGGGTTGTCTGGGCAAGGGACTGCGCCGCCGCCGACAGGCCGCCCCTGTTCGCCTCCACCAACTCCCCGGTCTTGCGGCCGACATCGCGGCACACCAGCGCTTCGATGGCGGCGATCCGCCTAAAAGTCTCACTTGTCTTTGGCGACATATACTCCCGTCCAGTCCATCGGCGAATCGTCGATCAGGCCGTCGATCCGTGCCCGCATCATTTCGTAATAGCCCTGCTGCCAGCCCGTCTCTTCAGCGGCCTGCTCACAAGCATCGATCATCGCCAAGGCTTCGGCAAAGCCACCGGCGCGATATTGTGCCAGCAGCGCCGCCTGTCGATCCAGCAATGCCTGAAAAGCGGACGACGTCGCCATCGCAGCGTCTCCTAGCAGCGCATAGACCTGTTCCGGCTCGGTCTTGCCCTTCACCATCACCAGGTCGAGTTCGATAGTCGCCAGATCCAGAACCTCCGCGCGTGTGCTGCTCCCGACGATGACTCCAACGCCATAGGTCTTGCATTGACCTTCGAGGCGGGAGGCGAGATTCACCGAGTCGCCGAGGCAGGAATAGGTGAAGCGCTGCGACGATCCGAAGTTGCCGACCGAGGCGCGGCCGGTATTGAGACCGACGCCGATGTTCACGGGGATGTGCCGGCGGCCCTCCACTTCGGCCTCGGCTTTCCACTCGACATTGAGGGCGCGCAGCCTTGCCTGCATGGCAAGCGCTGTCTCGCAGGCGCGGGCGGCATGGCCTTCCACCTCGATCGGCGCATTCCAGAACGCCATGATGGCGTCACCCATGTATTTGTCGATGGTGCCGCGATGATCGAGGATCAGGTCGGTCATCGGCGTCAGGAAGCGGTTCATGAACCGCGTCAGCCCCTGCGGATCGAACTGCTCGGAAATCGTGGTGAAGCCACGCACGTCGGTGAACATCACCGTGATCTCGCGCAGCTCGCCACCCAACTTCAGCAGATCGGGATTGCGGGCGAGCTGCTCGACGACATCGGGCGACAGATATAGACCGAAGGCTCCGCGGATCTCGCGACGCTCGCGTTCCGCGCTCATGAAAGCGAGAGCCGAGCCGCTGACATAGATCGCCGCCAGGGTTGCCGGCGGATAGATCGGATCGAACAGCAGCCGGTACTCCGAATAGGCGATCCACGGCACCAGGACGCCGATGCCGATGGAGACCATAGCAACGATCGCCATCCGGCCCGCCGAAAGCCGAGGCAAGAGCCATACGAAGAGCAGCCCGATCACCGCCAGGTAGAGGAACTCGGCGCCGGTCGCGTAATCCGGTCGCGCCAGGAATTGCTGCTCGATCATCTGCTCGGCGAGCTGGGCGTGGACTTCGACGCCCGGCACCGTGTCCTGGACCGGCGTATTGCGCAGGTCCTTGAGGCCGATCGCGCTGGTGCCGATGAAGACGACACGACCCTCGAGCTCGGCTGGCGGGACTTTGTCCCTGAGGACGGTGAGCGCCGAGATGAAACGTCCCGGGACATGGCCGGTGTCGAAGAGCGTCACGTGTCCGCGGCCGTCGGTCGGCACAGCCAAGTCGCCGGTCTTGATCGAGACCATGCCGGTACTCTCGCCGAACGACAGTTCACTGCTCGCGCCGGATGACTTGATGAAATAGGTGCCTGCGCCTTGGGCCACGCGCACCGCCTCGATCGAAAGCGCCGGAAACAGCCCCTCCTGCCCCGCGAGCCGGAACATCATCGGCACGCGGCGGATCACCACGCTTTCGTGGTCGGTGTTGACGCTGCCGTTGCCCTTGGCTGCAGCCACCAGCAGCGGAAGCGTCTCCACCGTACGGGCCTGCAGCGGCAGGAACTGGCTCGGATCGTCGCCGGCAAAGGCGACGCCGAAGAAGCGCCGCGGCGGGTCCGTTCCGCCATTGAGATCGAAGCCGAAGCCCGTCACGACCTTCGAACTGGCGATCGCTCCGGCAAAGACCTTGTCGCTATCCTGGACCGCCGCCGAGATTTTCCGGACGGTTTCCGGATCGGTGAAGGCGCCAAGTTCGCGAACCATGCCACTCAGCGACGAGCGATCAGACTCGGCGAATATCGCGTCGAACGCGATGGCCGCCACGCCCTTTGCCGTGAGCTTGTCGACCAACTCGGCAAGGACGGTGCGCGGCCACGGCCATTGGCCGTAAGCAGAAAGCGATGCCTCGTCGATATCGATGATGCGCACCGGCGTTTCGGGCGAATACTGGCGTGGCTCGATGCGCTGAAAATTGTCGAAGGCGAAGTCGCGCAGGCGGGAGAGCGCCGTGGGGTCCGCCGCCCGCAGGAAAAGCGCATTCAGAAGGACCAGGAAGGCAATCGCCAGCGGCGCGCGCTGCGCAGTGTTGCGACCGAACAACCAACCCATGCGCATCGCGGTGCAGTCCCTTTTGCAATCATCACTTTACGGAAGGACGCACGCCAAGCCAAATGGCGCACCTTGTCCGCCCCGAGCAAACACGCCGCCCTGCACGGCATTTACCTGAAGTTGGCCTCGCTGGTGCTGTTCTGCACCATGGACGCGATGGTGAAGGCGCTCGGCGACACCTACGGCTCGTTCCAGCTCATGCTGTTCCGCAGCGCCATCGCCCTGATCCCGGTGGCGGTGCTGATCTGGCGGGCTGGCGGCCTCAGGATCGTGCGGGCCAACCGGCCGTGGCTACAGGCGGTCCGTGTTGTGGTCGGATTCGGCAGCACGCTGGGTTTCTTCTATGTCTTCCCGCGCATGCCGCTGGTCGATGCCTACGCGATCTCCTTTGCCGCGCCGCTCTTCATGGTGGCGCTCTCGGTGCCGCTGCTGCGTGAGCCCGTGGGCTGGCGGCGTTGGAGCGCAGTCGCCGTCGGCTTTGCGGGCGTGCTGATCATGCTCGATCCCTGGGGGATGGAGATCCATCCCATCTCGCTGATCCTGCTGGCAGCCACCTTTTGCTACGCCCTGTCGACCATCCTGGTCCGGCTGCTGAGCCGCCACGACCACGACGTCGTCACGCTGTTCTGGTTCGCCCTGGCCTGCAGTGTGGTGTCGCTGGTCGGCGCCATTCCGGAATGGATATGGCCGGCGCCCATGGACTGGCTCTGGCTGACCGTGCTCGGCCTGCTGGGCGGCGTGGCCCAGATCCTCATCACCCGGGCCTGGCGGCTGGCCCCGGCGGCGGTGCTGGCGCCTTTCGACTACAGCTCGATCGTGCTCGCCGTGCTGTTCGGATACCTCTGGTTCCAGGAGGAGCCCTCCTGGACGGTCTGGTACGGCCTGCCGCTGGTCATCGGTTCGGGCCTCTATATCCTGCACCGGGAACGCATTCGGGCCCGTGAAAGGGCTCCGGCGCCCACTTCGTGAGGGGTTGTCCGCACGGGGTTTGAGGATATTAGACGCATTGACGAACCGGCCTTCCAACCACATCTTGTAGGCATGACCGACACCACCTTCTCAGTGACCCAGAGCGCCGCCAAGCGGATCGCCTTTCTGGCCTCCAAGGAAGCCAAGCCCGTGATGATGCGCGTGGCCGTACTGGGCGGCGGCTGCTCGGGCTTCCAGTACAACTTCTCCTTCGAGGACGCCCGCAGCGACGACGACCTCGTGATCGAGCGCGACGGCGCCGCCGTGCTGGTCGACAGCACCTCGCTGGAGCTTCTCAAGGGCAGCCAGCTCGACTATGTCGAGGAAATGGTCGGTGCCTCGTTCCAGGTGAACAACCCGAACGCCACCTCGTCCTGCGGCTGCGGCAACTCCTTCAGCGTGTGATCCGGTCGCGATGAAGATCGCGACCTGGAACGTCAATTCCGTCCGCAAGCGGACCGGAAACCTGGTCTCGTGGCTGGAACAGGCCAAGCCCGACGTCGTCGTGCTGCAGGAGATCAAGGCGCAGGAGCCGACGTTCCCCAAGCTCGAGGTCGAGGCCGCCGGCTACAAGATGGCGATCGTGGGCCAGAAGGGCTTCAACGGCGTCGCCCTCCTCTCATTGCACCCGTTCGATGTCACGGCGCGCGCGCTGCCCGGCCATGTCGACGACGAGCCGGCGCGCTACGTCGAGGGGCGCGTGTTCACGCCGCGCGGGCCGCTGACCGTGGGCGGCATCTACCTGCCCAACGGCAATCCCATCGGCACCGAGAAGTTCGCCTACAAGCTCGCCTGGATGGAACGCCTGCTCAGCCACGCCCGCGAGCTTCTGGCCAAGGAAGAGATGTTCGCCCTCTGCGGCGACTACAACGTCTGCCCGACCGAAATCGACGTCTACGACCCCAAGGCCTTCGCCGGCGATGCGCTCTGCCAGCCCGAGTCGCGGTCGGCGCTGCGCAAGCTCCTCAACCTCGGCCTGACCGACGCCGTGCGCGCCTTCCATGCCGACAGCGAGTGCTACACCTTCTGGGACTACCAGGCCGGCGCCTGGCAGAAGGGCAACGGTCTCAGGATCGATCACCTGCTGCTCTCGCCGCAGGCCGCCGACCGACTGACCGCCGTCGGCATCGACAAGGCCGAGCGCGGCAAGCCCGAGCCTTCCGACCATGTTCCGGTGTGGTGCGAGCTCGACGTCGCGGCCTGAGGCCCTATTCAGCTCCCGCGCCGATCACGCCGCCGTCGGCGATGATGCACTGACCGCAGACGAAGGCGCCGGCCTTGGAGGCCAGGAACACCGCCACGCCGCCGATATCGTCGGGCTGGCCGATGCGCTTCAGCGCCGCCTTGTTCTCCTGGGCAGCACGGATCTGCGGATTGTCCCACAGCGCCTTGGCGAAGTCGGTCTGGATCAGGCCGGGCGCGATGGCGTTGACGCGGATGTTGTGCTTGCCCCATTCCATGGCCAGCGACTTCACCAGCGAGAGGTCGGCCGCCTTCGACATGTTGTAGGCGGCGATATGGGCCGAGCCCACCAGCGCGCCGATCGACGACACGACGATGAAGACGCCGTCCTTGCGCTCCGCCATCTCCGGTCCGACCATGTTCATCAGCCAGAGGTTGGACATGACGTTGTTCATCATGATCTTCTGGAACACTTCTTCCTTCAGGCCGGTGAGCGGGCCGAAGTAAGGGTTCGACGCGGCATTGCAGACCATGATGTCGATCCGGCCATAGGCCTTGCGGGCCTCGGCGACCAGGTTTTCGAGCTGGGCCTTCTCGGAGATGCTGGCGGCGACCGCTGTCGCCTCGCCGCCCCGGGCCTTGATGCCCTTCACGACCTCCTCGCAGGCCGGCAGCTTGCGACTGGAGACGACGACCTTGGCGCCGTGGGCTGCCATCTGCTCGCAGATCGAGCGGCCGATGCCGCGGCTGCCGCCGGTCACCACGGCGACTTTGCCCTTGAGGTCGAACATCATTTGCACTCTCCCGAATTCATTTCTTGGTCGAGCTTAACGGCGCGCGGGCAAACAGCGCAATCAACTCGACATGCGGCGACCACAGGAACTGATCGATCGGCATCAGTTTCTCCAGCCGGTATCCGCCGTCCTGCAGAACCCGCGCGTCGCGGGCAAAGCTGCCGGGATCGCAGGAGCCGTAGACGATCCGCGCCACCTTCGACTTCGCAAGCTCGGCCGTCTGCGCCATGGCGCCGGCGCGCGGCGGATCGAGCACGGCGGCATCGAAGGCGTTGAGTTCCGCGGCCATCAGCGGATTGCGGAACAGGTCGCGATGCACCGCCGTCAGTTTCCCGCTGCCGAGACGTCGGCCTGCTGCTTCGACCGCCGCGATCGAGGGTTTGTCGCTTTCATAGAGCGTCGCCCGCCACGGACGGCCGGCCGTCAGGGTTCCCATTCCTGCAAACAGGTCCGCCACGCGTTTCGCCTCGCCGAGCCACACCGCCACCGCGTCACGCATCGCCTGTTCGGAGCGACGCGTCGCCTGCAGGAAGGCGCCCGGGGGCGGCTCCAGCGCCACGACGCCAAAGGTGAGACGCGGCGAGCGGCGCGTGACCAGCGGCTCCGCCGTCGCGCGATCGCCCCAGCTCAGGCGGGCGAGATCGGCGCTCTCGGCGAATGCCACGAGCTTCTGGTTGGCCTCCAGCGACAGAGTGAACCGCTTGTGCGGCCGCACCAACACATCGAGGCCGGCATCGGTGTCGTTCACGATCGCGTCGGCCGATCCACCCTCGGGCAGGATGCCGGCCAGCACCGCGCGCAACGGCGGCAATATGGCGACCAGCTTCGGCGTGACGACGAAGCACTCCTCGACATCGACCACTTGCTGGCTGGCGCGCTCGTGGAAGCCCGCAAGCGCCTTCCGGCCCTGCCGCCGCACGACGAAGTCCGCCCGGCGGCGCTCGTTCGGCAGGCCGGCGAGCGCGGGCTCGAATGAAGGCGCCGCGACGCCGCGCTGCTCCAGCGCCCGTGCGATCAGCTCGTTCTTCCAGCCGGCGTAAATGTCCCGCCGCCAATGCTGGAGCGCGCAGCCGCCGCAGATGCCGAAGTGCTTGCAGGGAGCAGGCTCGCGATGGCGCGATGGGGCGAGTATTTCCGTCAGGTCGGCCACGATGCCTTCGCCCCGCCTGTCGCGCGGCTCGGCCTCGACGATCTCGCCCGGCAAGGTGAAGGGCACGAAGTAGCGTTGCCCGTCTTCCTGCGCGACCCCGTCGCCGCGAGCGCCGATCTCGAGGATGTTGAGCGTGACGGTCACGCCGCGCTCAGCCGAGCCAGCTCTTCGCTGGCCTCATCTCGCCGACCAGCAGGCCGACGACGTTCTTGATGGCGGGATGGACGATCTCTTCGCGCTGGTCGGCCGGCAACACACCCAGATGATCGAGCAGCGTCGCCATCGCGACTTCGGACGCGCGGCCGGCACCGTCCCACATCTTGATCGCCACGCCCAACCCGAGAGTCGGCAGCATGGCGCAGAACACGCCCTCCGCCCCGGTCTTGACCTGCGCCACACCCGGCATCGCGCCGTTGATTCGGGTGCAGAACCGCCCGCTGCCCGCGACCATGAAAGGCTCGGCGTTCATCGCGGCCCGGATGCGGGTGGCCGCCTCGGCATGCTTGTTCGAGAGGCGCGACGGATCGGCCATGCTGGCCATCGCCCGCGCCAGGCTTTTGAGCGGCGTGGCGAGCGTGGGAATGCCGCAGCCGTCGGTCCCGTGCGGGAAGGCATGGGCATCGGCACCACAAAGGTCGCTCATGATGTCGCGCAGGCGGCGCTGCACCGGATGGTCGTAGCCGATGTAGCCCTTGGTCGGCTCGCCATATTGAACGGCCGTCGTCAGGAAGCCGCTGTGCTTGCCCGAGCAGTTGTTGAAGGCTGCCGTCGGCACGGCGCCCTCACGCACCAGCGCCTCGAGCGTTGCCGGCAGGCGCGGCGCGTGCGTGCCGCATTCGAGGTCGGCCTCGACGAGCCCAACCTTCTTCAGCCAGGCGCGCACCGTCTCGACGTGCCGCGGCTCGCCGTTGTGCGAGGCGCAGGACAGCGCGATGTGCTCGTCGCCGAGCCCAAAGCGCTCGACCGCGCCACTTTCGACAAAGGCCATGGCCTGGATCGGCTTGTTGGCCGAGCGCGGCAGGATGGGTGCGTCGATGTCGCCCCATGACGCCACGACCGTGCCGTCAGCCTTCACGACGGCGGCAATGCCCTCGTGCCGGCTTTCGACCACGGGACCGCGTGTGACCTCGATGACGACTGCACTCTTGCTCACGCGCCGCGCTCCAGCTTGATGACCGTGACGTTGTCCTGGTGTTCCTTGGCGGCAGCCAGCACCGCCTCGATCATGCCGCTGGCCGGTCGCGTCGCCTCAAACGCGATCTGCTCGTTGGCGAGCGTCTGCACCCCGTCGCTGCACAGCAGCAGCTTGTCGCCGGGACCGAGCCGGCGGCTGCCCTTGTCGATCAGGGTCAGCGGCTCGCCCATGACGGCCTCGCGCAGCGTGTGGCGGCCGGGATGATGCTCGGCTTCCTCAGCCGTCAGCATGCCCCGCGCCACCAGCGCATCGATCTGCGGCGCCATCGAATGGTCGGCGTTGAGCTGCTCGAGCTTGCCCGCGGTCACGAGATAGAACGGCGAGTCGCCGACGCTGATCCAGCGCACCTCGTCGCCGCGCACGAGCGCCGCCACGACGGTAGCCCCCATGCCGGTGAGATCGGGCTTGTCCTCGGCGCCGATCCGCACCGCCTCGTTGGCATCGTTCAGACCATCGGCCAGGCCGCCGCCTTGTTCGATCGCATGGACGAAGGCATCGACCGCAAGCTTGCTCGCGACGGCGCCGCCGGCGTGACCGCCCATGCCGTCGGCCACGATCGCCAGCAGCGAGCCGTCGCCCAAAGTCACCAGCTTCCAGCTGTCTTCCTGGTAGGGCCTCTTGCCTTGGTGCTGGCTGCCCTCTCCCCGCCATCGAACCGCCATGCCTAGTGCCACACCGCCGGCAGCTTGCTGAGGCCGCGCAGCGTAAAGCTTCGCCGCCAGGCCGGTGCGTCCTTCTCCGGGAGTTTCAGGTTGGGCAGGCGCTCGACCAGCGCGGTGAAGACCAGCTCGGCTTCCAGGCGCGCAAGCTGGGCGCCGAGGCAGTGATGGATGCCGCCACCGAACGACAGCGGACGGATGTTCTGGCGACCAACGTCGAGCTTGTCGGGATCGGCATATTGCGCGGGATCGCGGTTGGCAGCCCCCAGCAGCATCACGATGCTTTCACTGGCCGGCAGCGTCACGCCGCCGACTTCGACCTCGGTGTTGGTGACCCGGCCGGTGATCTGCACCGAGGAGTCGAAGCGCAACAGCTCGTCGATGGCGTTGGCGATTAGCGACGGATCGGCCTTCAGCCGCTCCCACTGCCCGGGCTGGCGGTGCAGCGCCAGCAGGCCGTTGCCGATCAGGTTGGTGGTGGTTTCGTGGCCGGCCCCGAACAGCAGACCGATGTTGGCCTCCAGTTCGGCCGAGGTGAGCTTGTCGCCGGCTTCCTCGGCCTTCACCAGTTCGGTCGTGAGATCGTCCTGCGGCTCGCGGCGGCGCAGCTCGCAGAGCTGGTTGAAATAGACCCCGGCCATCTTGGTGTTCATGTTGGCCTGGTCGAGTTCGGCCCGGGTCATCGGCACCGGCTCGAGGATGCGGCCATTGACGTTGCTGCCGGCCAGGAACGGCGCGCGGTGCGCCTCGGGGATGCCCAGCATGTCGCAGATCACGATCACCGGCAGGCGGTGCGCGAGGTCGCGCATCACGTCCATCTCGCCCTTGTCGGCCACGCGATCGAGCTGCTCGTCGACCAGCGCCCGGATGCGCGGGCGCATGTCGGCCACGCGACGGGCGGTGAAGGCCTTGGTGACGAGGCCGCGCAGCCGCGTGTGATCGGGCGGATCCTGCACCAGCATGGTGTTGGAGAGGCTGGCGATGGCCGGCTCTTTCATAACGTCGCTGCCGTAGCGCCGCTCCATGTTGGCCGCGAAGTCCTTGCCGAAGCGACGGTCGCGCGTTGCGAAGGCCACGTCCTCGTAGCGGGTGAGCAGCCAGAAACCCTGCGGCGTCTTGAACACCGGCGCGGTCTCGCGAAGCGCGCGATAGAAGGGATAGGGATCGGCGATGAAAGCGGGATCGAGCGGATTGAAGGCAGGCGGCGCACGATCCTGCACCGGCGGGGTCATATCGTTCATGGCGCTTTCTCTAGCACGAACTCCCTTGCCGCGCGACCGAGCGAGCCCCTAGCATCGTCCCCGCCTGCCCCCACCTGCCCCCGCCCGCACCGTGCAGAAAGAGCGTCGATATGCTTGGAGTGCCCGCCGTCTACGACTGGATCGCCCACCATGCCGACCGCCGTCCGACGGCGCTCGCGATCCACGACCTGCAGACGGCGCGGAAGTTCACCTACGCCGACCTCGATGCGCGGACCAACCGGCTCGCGGCGGCGTTGGCCGCACTCGGCATCGGCCGCGGCGATCGCGTCGCTCTCTTGGCTCCCAACTGCGCCGAATACTTCGAGATCCAGTTCGCCTGCGCCAGGTTGGGCGCCATCATGCTGCCGCTCAACTGGCGCCTCACCGTACCGGAGCTGGAGTACATCCTGGGCGACTCGACGCCCAAGCTGCTGATCCACGACAGGAGCTTTGCCGAACAGGCCGCCGCCCTCTCGAAGAACAGGCTCGAGATCGACCACGACCAGCCCGATAGCGCCTACGAGCGCGCACTCGCCAAGGCTGGCCCGGCACCGGCGCCCGTGCAACTCACGCACGATGACGTCGGCATGGTGATGTACACCTCGGGCACCACCGGACACCCGAAGGGCGCGATCATCACGCACGGCATGGTCTTCTGGAATTGCGTCAACCTCGGCATCCCCGCCCTCATCACGCCCGAGACCGTGCAGCTCGTGGTGCTGCCGCTGTTCCATACCGGCGGCCTCAACTGCTACGCCAACCCGGTGCTGCATGCCGGCGGCACGATCCTGCTCATGCGCGCTTTCGATCCCGGCCTGGCGCTCGACTATCTCTCGGACCCCACCCTCGGCATCACCCACTTCTTCGCCGTGCCGGCGCCGTATCAATTCATGATGCAGCACTCGAAGTTCCAGGGTGCCGATCTCTCCCGCCTGCGCATCGCCGGCGTCGGCGGCGCGCCCTGCGCCCTTGCCATCCTCGAAACCTGGTCGGCCCGCGGCGTGCCGCTGGTCCAGGGCTGGGGCATGACCGAGACCAGCCCGGCCGGCACCATGGTCGATGCCGCCGACGCCATCCGCAAGGTGGGCTCGGCCGGCAAGGCGCTGATGCACACTGCCATTCGCGTCGTCGACGACGAGGGCAACGACGTGGCCGCGGGCGGCATCGGCGAGCTGCTCATCAAAGGCTCCAACATCACGCCGGGCTACTGGAACAAGCCCGAGGCCACGAAGAGCTCGTTCACCGGCGAGTGGCTGCACACCGGCGACGCCGCCCGCCTGGACGAGGAAGGCTTCGTCTATATCGTCGACCGCTGGAAGGACATGTACATCTCCGGCGGCGAGAACGTGTATCCGGCCGAGGTCGAGAACGTGCTGTTCCAGCTGCCGCAGATGGCCGACGCCGCCATCATCGGCGTGCCCAACGAACGCTGGGGCGAAGTCGGCATGGCAATCATCGTGCGCAAGCCCGACCAAGCACTGGAGGAAGGCGATATCATCCGCCACTGCCTCGGCCGCCTCGCCAAGTTCAAGGTCCCGCAGTCCGTGGCCTTCGTCGACGCGCTGCCGCGCAACGCCACCGGCAAGGTGCTGAAGCGCGAACTGCGCGTTCAATTCGCTCCTTAAACCAGCGGCCCCTAAACCAAGGGCACGTAGTCGTACTCGCCGACACCCTGCAGGATCAGGAAAGTGAGCGACGTCGCGCCGGCATTCGTCACCAGATGCGGCCGGCCAGCCACGGCCACGAAGCTGTCGCCAACGCCCAGCCGCACGTCCTGCTTGGGGTTCTGCAGGAAGAGCCGCATTTGCCCCTCCAGCACGTAGAACGTGTCACTGATGTTGGTGTGGAAGTGCCACGGCACCGTCTGGGTGGGCGAGAGTTGCAGCTCGCTGATCCGGAAGCCGGGCCGTTCGGCGTGGCGCGCCCGCCGCTCGACCTCGTAGAGATGGCTGGCGTCCTTGACGGCTTCGAGCTTTCTCTCCGCTTTCATGAGTCATCTCCGGCGACGTCGGTCAGGGAGTCACGTTAGCGCCTTCAATGCCTTGATACACCGTGTTTTTCGCCCTTCAAGCGGTGCTGTCGGGGAGTCACCGGATGTCGAAAAAACAAAACTTCTTTTCCCCCGTTACCTCCCTCTAACGCCCTGTGCTGCCGGCACGCAAAGCCTTATGAACGACCTGCACGTTTCGAGACAGGACATTAGTAGGATACAATAGGAAAGTCAATGCTTACCATTTATGGCGTCTACCGTTCCCGCGCCTCGCGCAACATCTGGCTGGCCAACGAACTCGGCCTGCCGTTCAAGCACGTGCCGGTGATCCAGCACTACCGCCTGCCCGACGCAAAGGCCGCCGATGCGCCGCTCCACACCCGCTCGGCCGCGTTCATGAAGGTGAACCCCAACGGCCACGTCCCCTCGATCGACGATGACGGGCTGGTGCTGCACGAGTCGCTGGCCATCAACCTCTACCTGGCGAAGAAGCACGGCGGCCCCCTTGCCCCGGCCAACGTCGCCGAGGATGGCGAGATGGGCATGTGGGCGCTGTGGGCGGCGACCGAGGTCGAGACCCATGCGCTCAACATCCTCTACAACCGCTCCGGCAATCCGGCGGTCTCCAAGGATATGGCCGATGCCGCCATCGAGGCGCTGAAGGCACCCTTCGCCGTGCTCGACGGTGCGCTCGCCAAGACCGGCTTCCTGGTCGGCGGCCGCTTTACCGTGGCCGACATCAACGTGGCCGAGATCATGCGCTACGCGCAGGCAGCGCCGGAGCTGTTCGACGCGGCCCCGCGCGTAAAAGCCTGGCTCGCGGCCTGCCAGGCGCGGCCGGCGTTCAAGAAGATGTGGGAAGCGCGCGACAAGGAGCCAGCGTAGCCTCACTACAGGAAGAGACACAAATTCACCTCACCTTGAGGAGGCGCGTAGCGCCGTCTCGACGGGTGGAGCCACCAGTGCTGTGGCCCATGCTTCGAGACGCCACGCGATGCGCGGCTCCTCAGCATGAGGGACTCTGTGATCGAACCTCAACCGGCTCGGCCTCAGGCCAGCGCCGCCAGGATCCGTTCGCGCGTGAGTGGCATGTCGCGGAGGCGGACGCCGAGCGCATGATGGACGGCGTTGCCGATGGCGGCCGCGGTCGGGCCCACCGTGCATTCGCCGACACCCAGGGCAGGGTTGCCGTTGGCCTCGACGAACTCGACCTGCATCTCAGGGATCTCACTGAAGCGCAGGATGGGATAGCTGTCCCAGTCGCGCGACGCGATGCCCTGGTCGTCGAGACGGACTTGTTCCTTGAGCGTCCAGCTCACCGCCTGGACGATGCCGCCCTCGAGCTGGTTGCGCGCACCGTCGGGGTTCACCACCAGGCCGGCATCGGCCACGCACCAGATGCGATCGACGCGCACGGTCTCCTCGACGGTGACGGCGGCGACCACGGCGGCGTAAGCAGCACGGTTCTTGTAGCGGGCGAAGCCGATGCCAAGCCCCTTGCCGGCACCGCCCGCCCCGCGCGACTCCCAGCCAGCCCGCTCGGCCACCAGCTCGACCAGGCGCCGGGCGCGCGACTCGGAAAGGATCGACAGACGGTAGGCCACGGGATCTTCACCCATGCGCGCCGCCAGATCGTCGATCATCGATTCGATGGCATAGACATTAGGCAGCGCGCCCAGACCGCGCAGCGCCGAGGTGCGGACCGGCGGCCGCATCACCAGGTGATGCACGATGCGATGCGCCGGCACGTCGTAGAGCGGCACCGCATTGCGCGTGCCGCCGCCGCCGCGCTGCTCGGTCGGATCGAATGGCGCCACTTCGGGCGGCGGATTTGCCAGCGCTTCGGCGGCCAGCAGAAAGCCGGTGCCGGCGCCCGGGCGCTGGACATGCGTCGGGCTCCAGATCTCGGTCGTCCAATCGGCCGGCCGGCCCCGCGCGTCGAGATCGACGTGCAGCGTCACCAGCATGGCGGGCCCCACCGGCTCGAAACCGAACTCCTCCTCGCGCCGCCACATCAGGCGGATGCACTTGCCGGGCAGGCGCATGGCGACAAGCGCCGCGTCGAGGGCGGCATCGTCGGCGCCATTGTGGCCGTAGCAGCCCGCGCCATGCAGATGCTGCGCGGTGATGGACTCGATCGGCAGACCGAGCACGTCGGCCAGGTTCTTCCGCAACGGATGCATGCCCTGCCCGTGCGAGCGCACCGTGAGATGGCCGTCGCGGAACTCGGCCAGCGCACAGGACGGCGCCAGCGAGGCATGCGCGATGTAGGGCCGCGAGAAAGTCGCCTGCACCAGATTCCCGGGCGACGTCGCGGAAGGTGGCGCGCCGATGTGCCGGTCGTCGCTCGGCCGACCTTTCAGCCAGGCGGCTTCCTGCTGCTCGCGCACGAGCTGCCGCAGGTTGTTCCATTTGGCATGCAACGGTGCTGCGACCGCTGCGGCCTGGGCCACGCCCTCCACCGGGCTGACGAATGCCACGAAATTGACCTCGCGCACGATCTGCAGCTCGCCCTTTGCAGCTTTCCGAATGGCGGCCTCGTCGAGCGACGCCAGGGTGGCGCCGCGGTTGGGCTGGCGCAGCGTGCGCGCATGCAGGACATCGGGCGGCAGGACGTCGTGCACGAAGGCGGCGCCGCTCATCTTTGCCGGCAGGTCGACGCGCGGCACGCTTTGGCCCACCACCTTGTAGGACGCGACCTGCTTGGCCGGCGCCGTGCCGGTGACCGCCTGCGTGAGGTCGATCTCGGCCGCGACCGTCCAGTAATCCTGGCCCGTCGCCGCGCCGTTCTGCAGGAATTTTCCATGGACCACCGACAGTTCGTCTCGGCTGCAGTTGAGGCGGAGCGCGGCGCGGTCGAGTGCCTTGGCGCGGACCTCGGCACAGACCAGCCGCACCGAGCCGCCCGACACATCGACCGACAGAGACGAGGTCGTATAGAGTTCGTCAGGGCCGTACGTGGTGTTGCCGGACAACACGGCGACGCGATCGAGCGGCACGTCGAGTTCCTCGGCCGCGATCTGGCCGATGGCGGTGACGATGCCTTGGCCCATCTCGACCTTGCCGGTGGCAATCCGCACCGTGCGGTCCGACTCGAACTTTATCCAGCGATCGAGACGCGGGTTCTCGACCAGGCTTGCAGGCAGCACAGGCGCGGTCATGCCGCCGCTCCACTCCGCAGCGTTACCGCCGCGCGCTCGACGGCGCGCAGGATGCGCTGGTGCGCGCCGCACCGGCAGAGGTGCTTGTCCAGCGCCGCCACGATCTCGGCGCGGCTGGGATCGGGATTGCGATCGAGTAGCGCCTTGGCGGAAATGAGGATTCCCGACAGGCAGTAGCCGCATTGGCCGGCCTGCTCGTCGAGGAACGCCTGCTGCAACGGATGCGGCCTGGCCTCGCTGCCGAGCCCTTCGATGGTGGTGACCTTGCGGCCCGCCACCGTGCCCAGCTCGCGGGTGCAGGCATAGGCCGGCTGGTCGTCGACCAGCACCATGCAGCAACCGCACTGCTCCAAGCCGCAGCCGTAGCGCGTGCCCATCAGGCCGAGATGATTGCGCAGCACTTCCAGAAGCGACGTGCTCTCCGCGGCGCCGACCGATCGGGCCTCGCCGTTGACCGTGAGGGTGATGTTCATGACCGCCTCCCCTAGGCGATCAGATCACTCTTGGCATCAATTCGGCAAGCCGGGCGTCAGGCCGCCATCCGCGCCTTGGCGGCGGCGACCGCCGCTTCCGAGAATTGCTCCGGATATTTCAGCACCAGACTCTCGCCCGTCATCTCAGCGAGTCCGTTGGCCATCAGCAGCTCATAGCCTTCGGTCGGCGTCTTGCTCGTCACCCAATCTTCCAGGCACTGGATCACGCCCTTGCTCTTGAGTTTCAGGCGCGTCCGGCTGGCGCGGGTGGCGCGGCCGTTCTTCTGGCTCAACAGATACTCGTAGGCTGCCAGCGTCTCGTAGAAATCGCGATGCAGCGGCTCGGTCTGCTCCGCACCCTCGAGCGAGCACAGCTTCCGGAAGGCCTCGCGCCAAATATCGTCGCGCCCCAGCCGCTTGGCGTTCGTCATCAACGTCCGCAGGGCCGCCGGATCCGTGTAGCCGGAAATCGGCTTGGCCATCGTCTGCTTCAGGACCGACGGTGGCTTGGCCACGGCCGTCTGCTTCGCGTTGTTTTTTGCCACGATAACTCCTGCACATTGGTCCAGCACGGGTGTGCAAGAGGAGTGAGTATATCACATTGCCCGCTGCCCGCCTCGATTGCTCGCACGGTCGTCGCCGTGTGCCTCAATCCGCTCTTCACGACCCGAAAGCAGCCTAAAGAAGGCTTTCTGTGGCGTTTCCAGCGCGATCGTGGAGCGGGCGTCGAGGCCGAGGTGCAGCCCTCGCAAGACGGCGCCGCTCACGCCATGGCCGACCGCGACGGTTCGCGTCCCCAGGGCTGCGATCTCGGCCAGCACGGCCGCGGACCTCTGCCGCAGGCTGAAGTACGTCTCGCCCCCCGGCGTCGTGAATCCCGCCGGGTCGGCGCGCCATTGGGTGTGCGCATCGGGGCGAACGGCTTCGATCTCCTGCCAGGTCGAGCCTTCCCAACGACCGAAGCCCACCTCGGCCAACCTCGGATCGTCACGCCATGCAGCGGGATCGAGCCCCAACTCGCGACCCACGATCAACGAAGTTTCCCGGGTCCGACCCAGCGGACTGCGCAGGAAGACCGTCGGCCCGCAGGCGCCGGCCAGCTCCGCTTTCAGCGCGCGACCGATCCCGGCGGCCTGCGCACGGCCGCGCTCGGTGAGCGCCGAATCCTGCATACCCTGGAGGCGCCGCTCGAGATTCCAGGCGGTTTCGCCATGGCGCAGCAGATAGAGCGGTGCGGTGAGCATCGATGTCATGCGGCGCGGCTCATCCAGTTCACCGACACGGCGAAGCCGAGCCGCTCGTAGAACCGCCGTGCGTGGCGATTGACGGCGTGGACGCCCAGTTCGACGTGGCTGGCGCCCTGCCCGCCCGCCCAGTCCATCGAGGCAGCCACCAGTCTTTCACCAATTCCCCGATCCCGGCTATCCGCACGGACCACGAGATTGTCGATCACCACCACTTTGCGCGGCACGGCGCCGGCGAACGGCGGCTGCGGTCGCGGCAACACCAGCGAGAGGCCGATGAGCTCGTCCCCTTCCTCAGCCACGAGCACGGTCGAAGCAGGGCCGGCGAGCCAACGCCCGACCTGCTCCCAGCTCCGCGCCGGCCCATCGAAGGAGCGGAAGAAGTCCGGCCGCGCCTTGCGGTAGAATTCGTCCAGCTCTTCGAACAGGGCGCAGAGCACCTGGTAGTCGCCGAGCGTCGCCGGGCGCACGAAGATAGACATCACGCCGCCAGCACGAGCCGATCGTTGGCCGCCGCGAAGCCGAAACTCTCGTAGAAGCGCCGAGCGTCCCGGTTGAGATCGCCGACGACGGCCTCCACCTGGACGGCGCGGCGCTGGCGCGACCATTCGACGGCGGCGGCGAGCAGGCGGCGGCCGATACGGCGGCCACGCAGGTCGGCGCGCACCACGAGATTGTCGACCTCGACGACCTTGTGTGCGCCTGCGCCGGGCATCGGCACGATGCGCGTGATCAGAACGGCGACGCCCAGGATGCCGAGCTCGCTCTGAGCCACCAGAAGCGTCGTGCCCGGGCTTTCCAGCCAGGTCAGCACCTGCTCGCGGGCGCCGGCCGGATTGTCCAGCAGGTCGCACAACGCCGTACAGTCGCGTGGCCCCGCCAGCCGCACGCGAATTGATGGCGGCTGCAGCGGCGGTTCAATCTCTTCAAGTTCTGCTTCGATGATCGACATGTCGTCCTCCGGTTGCGGTCCCGCCGCGGCCCGGAGGCCTATTCCAGAAACACAGAAGCCGCCGGGATGCGGCGGCTTCGTTGAGTCATGACCCTTCGCGCCGCCTATGTAAGGGGCGTAAAATACCAAGCGTTCTGGGACAGGGTCGTGCGCATGGGCATTTTATAAGGCTTCTGGCCTGTACCTGTCAATCATTGCTGGGAGCGCGCGACTCCAGTGGCGCTCTTCTCATGAGGATGAGCGCCACTGGAGTGGCGCGCTCTCAGCGGTCTCATTCAGCAGCGACCGCCATCGCCTGCTTGAGGCCGGGCATGGTGAAGCCGAGCTTGTCGAGCTTGGCGATCATGTCCTTGCCGGTCTTCTCGTCGGTCTCGACCAGCGGCGGACGAACCGGCATCCACGGCGCGTCGCCGGCATAGTGGGCGATCACGTACTTCAGCGCCGGGATCATGACGTAGCCCTGCATGACGCCGCGGACCTCGTTGATCCAGGCCTGGAGTGTGTCGGCCTCGGGCGTTCCATACTTGCGGAACGTCTCGGCGATCTTGCCCGGGTTGATGTTGGCCGTGGCGCTGATACAGCCCACGCCGCCCGCCTTGATATTCTCGAGCAGCGGCTTCTCGTTGCCGGAGAAGACGTCGAAGCCGTCCTTGGCGAAGGCGTCGATCATGCTCTTGGTATGCGGCCAGTCGTCCGACGAATCCTTCATGCCGGCGATCTGCTTCGGGTAAGCTTTCATGAGGCGCTCGACCAGCTTGTGCGTGATCGGCACCGCCGACACGGGCGGGATATGATAGAGATAGACGCGCAAGCGGTCGTCGCCGACGCGCTGCACCACCTCGGAAAAGAAACGGAAAAGCCCCTCTTCCGGCACGCCCTTGTAGTAGAAAGGCGGCAGCATCAGCACGCCGCCGACGCCGAGCTTGGTGGCGTGCGCGCTCACCTTGGCGGCTTCGGTGATCGAGGAGGCGCCGGTTCCGGGCATCATGCGCGCCGTCGGAACGCCGGCCGAAACGGCAGCTTCCAGAAGGCCCATGCGCTCGTCGGCCGACATAGAATTGGCCTCGGAGTTGGTGCCGAACACGGCGAGACCGCAATCCTGGCTGATCAGCCACTTGCAGTGGGCGATGAATCGGCCGACATCCGGCGACAGATCGCGCTTGAAGGGTGTGACGACGGGCGAAAGAACGCCTTTGATCCGCGCGGTGGCCATGATTTGATTTCCCTTGGGAAGAGGCGTGGGAGTGGCGCGCCTTTTCTGCAACGAAGCGCCGGAGACGTCCAGTGGCAGGTTTGAGCAGCGAGATTCTTCCCGAGGACGGCACCGCCGGCACCCTGATCGGTCGTATCTGGCGAAAGGGCACGCCGGGCGGCCCCAGTGTCGTGGCCGTGCGATCCGACGGGGTGTTCGACATCACCGCAGCGGCCGCCACCGTGGCCGATCTTTGCAATTCCGCCGATCCGCTGGCGCTGGCGCGCACCCGGGGCGAGCGCGTCGGCTCGCTGGAAGAGGTCGTGCCCAGCCTGCTGGCGCCGATCGACCTGCAGGCCATCAAGGCGGCCGGCGTCACCTTCGCCGTCAGCCTGCTCGAACGGCTGATCGAGGAGCATGCCAAGGGCGATCCGACGCGGGCCGAGGCGGTGCGCGGCGAGTTGAACTCCATCATCGGCGCCGATGTCAGCACCATCAAGCCGGGCTCGGCCGAGGCCGAGGCGCTGAAGAAGTCGCTGATGGCGCGCGGCGCCTGGTCGCCCTATCTCGAGGTCGGCATCGGCCCCTATGCCGAGATCTTTACCAAGGCGCCGGCCATGGCGGCCGTCGGCTTTGGCGCGGAGATCGGCATCCGGTCGGACTCCGACTGGAACAACCCCGAGCCCGAGGTCACGCTGGTGGTGAACGCCAAGGGTGCGATCATGGGCGCGACGCTCGGCAACGACGTCAATCTGCGCGACATGGAGGGTCGTAGCGCGCTCCTGCTCGGTATCGCCAAGGACAACAACGGCTCCTGCGCCATCGGCCCCTTTATCCGGCTGTTCGACTCGACCTTCTCGCTCGACGATGTGCGCAAGGCCAAGGTCGAATTGGAAGTGACCGGACCGGACCAGTTCCGGCTGCGCGGCGCCAGCGATCTCTCCAAGATCAGCCGCGATCCGACCGACCTCGTGCGCCAGGCGATGGGCGGCACGCACCAGTATCCCGACGGCATGGTGCTGATGACCGGCACGCTGTTCGCGCCGACGCAGCCGCGCACGCCAGGCGGCACCGGCTTCACCCATGTGGTGGGCGATCTCGTCTCGATCCGCTCGCCCAAGCTCGGCACGCTCACCAACAAGGTGAACCATTGCGACAAGATCCCGCCCTGGACGTTCGGGGCGTCGGCCCTGATGCGCAACCTGGCGGCGCGCGGCCTGCTGCGTTGACCGACCTCACCCTCCTCTCCGCTTCCGACCTGCGTGACCAGATTGCAGCAAAGAGGGTCTCGCCGGTCGAACTGACCAAGGCAGTGCTGGCGCGGGCGGAGAGACTGCAGCCGGTGCTGAACTGCTTCATCACCATCGCCGGCGAACAGGCCCTGGCGGCGGCGCAGGCGGCGGAGCAGGCGGTGATGGACGGCCAGCCGCTCGGCCTGCTGCACGGCATCCCCTTCGCCGCCAAGGACCTCGTCAACACGGCAGGCGTTCGCACGACCTTCGGCTCGCTGCTGCACGAGGACAATGTGCCCAAGGAAGACGCTGTCGCCGCGGCCCGGATGAAATCCGCCGGTGCGATCCTGTTCGGCAAGACCACGACCCCGGAGTTCGGTCACAAGGCGCTGACCGACGCCCCGCTGTTTGGCCGCACGCGCAATGCCTGGAGTGCGGGTCACACAGCCGGCGGTTCCAGCGGCGGCGCGGCCGTCGCGGTCGCGGCCGGCATCGGGCCAATCGGCATCGCCACCGACGGCGGCGGCTCGACGCGCATTCCGGCCGCAGCCAACGGCATGGTTGGCCTCAAGCAAAGCAACGGCGTCATCCCACACAGCCAGGTGGCCGATGCTTTCGGCAACTACACCTACGTGACGCCGATGACGCGCACGGTGATGGACACGGCGCTGATGCTGCAGGCCATGACCGGGCCTCATCCTTCCGATCCGTGGTCGATCGGCCTCGCGTCGCAGGATTACATCGCCGCCGCCCGGTCCGAAGGCACGCTGAAAGGCAAGCGCATCCTGTTCAGCGCCACTTTCGGCGAGACAACGGTTGCCAGGGACGTGCGTGCAGCGTTCGAGCGCTCGCTCGGCAGACTGCGCGAGCTGGGCGCCGAGCTGGTCGAGCTCGACGAAGAACTGCCCGACATGGCGCCGGTGTGGACGACCATCAACCACACGACCTGGAAGGCGCGCTTCGACGAGCTAATCCGCCGCGACGGCAATCGCATGACGCCCTCGCTGGTGCGCCAGGTCGCGATGGCGGCCGAATGGAGCGGCGCCGATTACCAGCGCGCCCAGTTCCAGCGCACCGAGATCTTCCGCATGGTACAGCGCTGGTTCGAGACCGCCGACTATCTGGTGACGCCGACGCTCTCGCGCACGGCCCTGCCCATCGACCAGGATCTGTTCGAGCCGATCCAAGTCGACGGCGTCGAGGTGGGCGAGCTCAGGCGTAACTGGTTTCCTTACACCATGCCGTTCAACATCACCGGCCACCCGGCGCTGACGCTTTGCTGCGGCTACGATACCGAGGGATTGCCGATTGGCCTGCAAATCGTCGGCCGCTTTCGCGACGATGCCTCGGTGCTGCGCGCAGCGGCGCTCTATGAGCATTCCGAGGACTGGCTGTCGCGCCGGCCCGATCTATGAGCCGGCCAGCGCCTCTCTCGGCCGAGGAGATCCAGGCCCGCGTGCTGCATCGCGACGGGCTGATCCTGGTGATCGACAAGCCGGCCGGTCTCGCCGTCCATGCCGGCCCCAGTCGCGCGCCGAACCTGGAAGAGTGTTTCGACGCGCTGCGTTTCGGCCTGCCGCGACCTCCCGCCCTCGCTCATCGTCTCGACGCCGACACATCTGGTGTGCTGGTGCTGGGACGGCACCCCAAGGCGCTGGCCAAGCTCGGCCGCCTTTTCTCCGGTCACACGACCGAGAAGACTTATTGGGCCGTGGTGCAAGGCGCGCCGCCCGCCGAGGACGGCGTGTTCGACAAGAACCTGCTCAAGCTCAACAGCAAGACCGGCTGGACGGTAAAAGTTTCCAGCAAGGGCCAGACCGCCGTGACGCGCTATCGCACGCTGGGCCGCGCCCCGGGCATGACCTGGCTGGAGCTGAAGCCGGAAACCGGACGCACGCACCAGATTCGCGTCCATTGCGCAGACGCCGGCTGCCCGGTGATCGGCGACCGCTTCTACGGCCGGCCCGAGGCGGGACAGCAGTTGCACCTGCATTCACGCGCGATCGTGCTGGCGCTGTCGAAGAACAAGCCGCCAGTCGTGGTGACCGCGCCGCCGCCGCCGCACATGATGGCAGCGCTGCTGGCCTGCGGTTTCAGTCCTTCGACCTGACCCAGATCCGGAGCTTGTCGCCGATCTCGAAGCCGGCATCGCTCGCCGCCTTCAACTCCTCGCCGGATTCATAGCCGACCAGCGGCAATCGCGGAAAAGTTTGAGCGGCAAGAAGCGCCAGCGAACGCCACACCGCACGGGCATCGGCGGCATCGGCGACCACGTTGGACAAGCCGACGACACCCTCGGCGCGATAGAGCATGCCGCCCGCCACGGCCTGAAAGCCGCGGCGTCCGGTGAACATCGCGAAATCGGGATCGCCGAACGGCAGGCCCGCCGCGCCCTTGCCTGTTCCCTTGGTTTCGCGCTGCCAGACGATGTCCGACGGAAGGCCGGGCAAGGGCATCGCGTTGCGGATCCAGCGCGCCTCGAACAGCAGCTCGAAGCCCAGGCGCGAGAGGTCGAGCGTGCGGAAGCTGTCCTTCACCGACCAGCGGCCGGGCAGGTTCGACTTCACGAGGAGATCGATCGCCTCGCGCTGTTCGGCCAGCACCGCCTTGCCGGGCTGCAGGGTGACGACATTGGGATAGAAGCGCGGCGCCGGCTGGGCATTGACCCAGCTATGCAGCAGGAAGCGGCCGGGATTGCCATGCGCGCGACAGACCGCGTCGCACCAGCGCGCGTTGTTGAGCGCGGCCGGGACGGTGAAATCCTTCAGGCCCGCACTTCCTCTCGCTGGAAGATCACGTAGGCGGCGGCAAACACCACGATCATGCCGGCAATCAGCCCCGTCATTTGCGGCCAGATCAGCAGCAGGCTCTGGTCGAGCGGCAGTGGCGCTCCGGGGATGACGCCGCGCATCTGCGCCGGCAGCATGCTGCCGAAGGTCCTGGTCTCGGGATTGAGCAGGCCGACGACGGCCTCGCTGAACAAGGTGCCGGGTGAGAAGCGGGATAGCACAAGCCCGAGCTGCTCGACCGCGAGATATTCCTCGGCGCTGCGGATCTGCGAGGGCGCAAAGCCCATGGTGATGGCCGAGGCGATCATCGGCCACAGCAGGAAGAAGAACAGCCACAGCCCCAGCGCACAGAGCGCCGAGGTCGCCGTCGAGCGGAAGATCACCGAGAACAACAGCGAGGCCGCCAGCCACACACCGCCATAGGCGATCGCCGCCAGCAGGAAGCAGGCACCACGTGCGACCTCGACGCCCCGCGGCGGCAGGCCGAGCAGCAGCAGACCGGCGCCGAACACGATCAGCCACAGCGCCGTCAGCACGACGGCCAGCGTGGCGAGGCCGCCCAGGAATTTGCCCAGCAGAAGCGCGTCACGATAGATCGGCTGCGACAGCAGGCGGCTGAGCGTGCGGCGGTTGAACTCGCTGTTCACGGCATCGAAGCCCAGGCCGATCGCCATGACCGGGATGATGAAGTTGAGCGCAAACACGAAGGAGATCGGCAGGCTTTCCGGCGCCGAAGTGAAGATGCGCAGGAACAGGTAGGAGTCTTGCTCGGTGATGGTCCTGAGTTGCTGCAGCGACGAGGCGACCGGAAAGGCGCCGAAGGCGATCACGAACAGCATCAGCACCATCATGCGGGCGCTCGACAGGTGATCGGCGAATTCCTTCATGAACACCGGGCCGAGGCCGGTGAAAGGCGAGCCTTCGCGCTGCCTGGCTTTAGGCGGCATGCCGCGCCTCCTCGAAGTAGCGCGTATAAACTTCTTCCAGGCTGGGCTGAAGATCGGCGAGGCGCGTGAGCGATCCGCCCGAGGAGACGATGCGCTGCGCCACGGCGGCACGCACGTCGCGGTCGGCGACCACGCGCCAGCCACCCTCGCCTTGAGCGACGACGGTCTGCACACCTTCGATGCCGCGCAGTGCCGCTGCAATGTCGATTCCCGAGGCCTCGACCAGGATCGGGTGCCCGGCGCCCAGCACCTGGTTGGCGAGTTCGACGACCGAGCCCATCAGCGCGATCTTGCCGTGATTGAACAGCGCCACGCGGTCGCAGACGCTCTGGACGCGATCGAGCAGGTGCGAGGAGATCAGCACGGCAACGCCCGCCTTCTTGAGGCCGCGGATCATCTCCAGCAGCTCGAAAGTGGCGTGCGGGTCGAGGCCCGATGTCGGCTCGTCGAGGATGGCAATCTCGGCCTTCTTCATCACGATCTCAGCGATGCCGAGGCGCTGGCGCATACCGCGCGAAAAGGTCGAGACGCGATGGTCGAGCACGTCAGCAAGCTGGACGCTTTCCATGGCGTCGCTGATGCGCTTCTCCGCGTCGCGGCGCGGGATGGCGAGCAGGCGCGCGGTGTAGCGCAGATTCTCGCGCGCCGTGAGATGGTCGTAGAAGCCCACGGCATCGGGCAGGTAGCCGACCCGGCGCTTGACCTGGAGCGGCTGGCGCACTGGATCGAAGCCCAACACGTCGACCGTGCCGCCACTGATCTCGGTGAGGCCGAGCAGCATCAGGATGGTCGTGGTCTTGCCCGCGCCGTTTGGCCCCAGCAGGCCGAAGATCTCGCCACGGCGAATGTCGAGATCGATGGCGTCGACCGCCCGCGTCGCGCCATAGAGCTTGAGCAGTCCGCGAACTTCTATGACGTTATCGGTCATCGCCGGCCGAAGCGCGCGACCGCGCCCAGCAGCACCAGCAGCGCCGCGGCGATGATGCCGAGGCCGGCCAGTCCCCACAGGGTCGAGGTCGTGACGGTGATGCGGAAGTCGGCGGCGCTCGATTCGCCCCGCGCGGTGGCACGGAAAGACGCCACGTAGTCGCCGGCGATCGCCTTGTCGGACGGCGTCACCAGGACCTGGACTTCTTTCTTCTCGTTGGGCGCCAGCGTGGCCACGGTCTTGGGGTTGAACTCGACCTTCCAGCCGGTCGGCACCGTGCCCGCCATCTCGATCTCGTCGACCGCGGCGGTGCCGTCGTTGTTCAGCACCAGCGTGTAGGTGGAAGCCTTGCCGATCTCGGCCTCGCCCGAGAGGCGGCCGTCCTTGGTCGAGAGAGCGAGGCGGCCCTGGCCGCTGATCTGCAACGTGACGCGAAGCTCGGCCGTGGCGCCCTCGGCCGCGACCTTGACCAGCACCGGATAGTCGCCGGCCTTGACGTCGCGCGGCGGCGTCACCTTGACCTTGATGTCCTTGGTCTGCCCCGCCTCGACCGGGATCGAGCTGATCTCGTTGGAACCGAAACCCTCGGTGAAGGTGGTCTGGAAGTTGGCCGGACCTTGTGCGGAAAGAGCTACGGTGAGGTCCTTGCCGCTGTCGTTGCCGACCGTCACCGTATATTCGAACGACGAGCGCGGCGTGCCGCGCAGCGACGGCAGACGCGACTTCAGGCTGAGCTTGGCCGGCGCCTCGGTGCCGACGGTGAGCGTGAGCGGCAGTTCGGCCGACTGCAGCCGGTTGCCCTTGGCGCTCAGCACGACCTGCTGCGAGCCCGGTTGGGCATCCTTCGGCACTTCGACGCGAAGCTGAAGGGTGACGCTCTCGTTCTGGCCCGGCATCGCCGAGGCCACCGCCTGGCCGCCGCCCAGGATGTCGATCTTCCAGCCCGCCGGCACACCCGACAGCGAAAGCGCCATCGCCTCGGGCGCCAGGCCGGAATTCTGCATCTTCACGCGGATGGTCGTGATCTCGCCCGCCCGCACGGTCTGCGACGGATAGTCGGTGAGCAGGAAAAGGCCCTGCATCACCGGCGCCATCGGCGCCTGGGCGAAGGCCTGCGACCCGAGAACCGGAAGGACAAGAAGAGCAAGCAAAGTGATGAGACGGCGCATTGTTGGTTTCCTCAGGCGGCGGCGCTGGGCCGCGCCTTCATGCGGCCGTACCAGGCCGTGAGATTCTTGGCTTCGGAGCTGAGCGGCTGGCCGACATTGCCCATGAAATCAACGAAGGCGAAGAGATGGATGTCGGCCAAGGTGAGCTTGCTGCCGGCGATGAAGGGCTTGCTGCCCAGCAACCCGTCCAACCAGACGAGCTTGTCCTGGGCGGCGGCCTTCAGCCCCTCGGCCGCCTCGGGAATGCAGCGGATGCGATTCTGGAACATTTTCAGACCTTCGGCGAAGCGGAAGCCGTTGGCCGCCGGCTCGGCGATGTTGAGGTCGATGCGGCGGACCCACATGCGGGTCTTGGCGCGTTCCTCCGGCGTATCGCCAATCAGCGAGGGTGTGTCCCTCTTGATCTCATCGACGTACTCGCAGATTGCCGTGATCTCGGCCAGCACGGTGCCATCGTCGAGTTCCAGCGCCGGACACTGACCCGACGGATTGACCTTGAGGTAAGGCTCCTGGCGGTTCTCGCCGCCGCGCAGGTCGACCTCGACCTTGCGCACGTCAAAGCCCTTCTCGGCCATGAACATGCGGACCATACGGGGGTTGGGGCCGACCGAATTGTAAAACTTCATTTTCATTTCCTCCCTTAGCAGCCCGGTCTCAACGCCAGGGCTCTACCAGAATCTTCGTGTGCCGTTCCGGATTGGCCAGCGCCTCGAACGCTCCCTTTACACCATCCAGCCCGACTTTGGAGGTAATCAACGCCCCCGCATCGACCTTGCCGTCGGCCAGCAGATGGAGCGAGCGGGCGAACTCCTCCGGCGTGTAGCCCAGGACGAACTGGAGATTCAATTCCTTGAAGATGGCGAACATCGGCTCGATCGTGTCGGGCTCCATGCAGACGCCGGCGACGATGATCCTTGCGTCGCGCGGCGCCTTCTCGAACACCTGCTGAAGCAGGCCCGGGACGCCGACGCATTCGAAGATCGCGGCCCGCTTGTCGGCCGCCAGTTTTTCATAGGGCGATTCCCGCGCCGGATCGACCACGATGTCGGCGCCCATGCGGATCGCGAGTTCGCGCCGCTTGGGCGAGAAATCCGCCGCCACGATCGGCCTGATGCCTTTCAGCCGCAGCGCCGCGATGACGGCGAGGCCGACCGGGCCGCAGCCCACGACCAGCGGCGCCTCCTCGCCGGTGAGGGCGCCCTTCTCGACCGCGTGGACGCCGACGGCCAGCGGTTCGGTGAGCGCGGCATGCTCGGTCGGCAGGCCATTCGGCACTTCCAGCATCAGCGGCGCCGACAGCAGCATCTGCTCGGCATAGCCGCCGACATAGGTGTTGGAGTAGCCCATGCCCTTGGGCCCGTCGGCCTCGATCATCAGCGGCATGGCGCAGACGCGCGTGCCGGTCTTCAGCCGGCGCTCCGTTCGGGGGCCGTAGTCGAGCACCTCGCAGCAGAATTCGTGGCCGAACACGATGTCGCGCGAGAGGTCCATCGGCACGCGGCCGGGCGTGCGGCTGGCGACGGCGACCATGCGATGGGCATGCTTGGCGGCATGGAGGTCCGATCCGCAGATGCCGCAGGCCAG
>Ga0163144_10005204_pt1 | contig 28983 bp, 22 predicted proteins | sample OliLak19BULKMAT1_FD_123175 | JGI IMG/M metagenome (GOLD analysis project Ga0163144, IMG submission 123175) | Freshwater microbial mat bacterial communities from Lake Vanda, McMurdo Dry Valleys, Antarctica - Oligotrophic Lake LV.19.BULKMAT1 | ecosystem: Environmental > Aquatic > Freshwater >...
ATTCTCGGAGGCGGAGATCCTGGCCCGGGCCGAGGACATCCAGGCGAAGACGGTGGCCCTGCGCAATGTGGCGATGGACGCGGTGGTGGCGCTCATCAGCGACCTTGAGACACAGAAGAACGCCGGAGCCACCGACGAGGCGCTCAAGGCGGCGCGCGGTCATCAGCGGCGCGCGCAGTTCTACGTCGACTTCGTGGAGTCCGAAAACTCGAACGGATTCCATGCGCCTCAGGAGGCGACGCGGATCCTCGGTGAAGCGATCGATTCCGCTCGCAAGGGCCAGCTCGCACTCCGGCCTCTCCCCCCGGTGGCCCGCAAGTAGGGCCGATCTCATGGGTCGCGCCGCGTAACTCGCGCCGCGGGAGCCGCCGAAGACGTTTACATCAGCGCGGCCGACTACCTCGTGGGAAGGCGCGACCTGACCGCGAAGAAACCCCAGGACCGGCGGGGGGCGACGAGCCCCTTTTCTCTCGCGAGTATCGATTCGAGGCCATGGAGGCCAATCAACCCCTGGCCGACACGCTCTTCACGCCTCCCTCGGACGTGAAGCCCCCCGCGCCGCCTCGCTCCTGATCGATCCCAGGGAAAACGCGGCCGCGCTACACTTCGCGGCCATGAACCGTCGCCTGCTCTCTTAAGCCCTCGCCTTCGCGGCGATCCCTATCGACAAAAAAGAGGTTCCTGCCATGAACATGAAGCCCGCGGCGCTCCTAGCCGCCCTCCTCGCCTTCCCCGCTCCCGGGACCGCCGCTCAGACGGCCTCGCCCTCCCCGGTCCCGCGCTACGAAGGGCTCGGCGGTTTCTCGCGCAAGGTAACCGCTTCGCCCGAGGCACAGGTCTACTTCGATCAGGGCCTCTCGTTCCTCTACGCCTTCAACCATGACGAGGCAATCCGCTCGTTCCAGCGCGCGAGCGAATTGGACGCCGGGAGTGCCATGCCGCTGTGGGGGCTGGCGGTCGCGAACGGCCCTCACATCAACAACATGGCGGTTGCACCCGAGCGAGAGAAGGCCGCGTTCGACGCGATGGCCAAGGCGCGCGGCCTCGCCGCCACGGCGACGCCCACGGAAAGGGCGCTGATCGAGGCGCTCCAAACACGCTACGCGGATCCGCAGCCCGCGGACCGCACCGCCCTCAATCAGGCCTACGCGGTGGCTATGCGCGCGGCGTGGAAGGCGTATCCCAAAGATGCCGACGTGGGGGCGCTGTTCGCGGAATCGCTCGCAAATCTGCGGCCCTGGGACCTGTGGCTTCAAGATGGCAGACCCCAACCGGGCACCGAGGAGCTGGTGCGGACGATCGAGGCCGTCCTCGCCATCGCTCCGAAACACCCCTTCGCGAACCACCTCATGATTCATGCGGTCGAGGCGTCGCGGAACCCGGGGAAAGCCGACCGCGCGGCCAACGCTCTTCGTGACCTCCAGCCCGGCCTCGGCCACATGGTCCACATGCCGTCACACATCGACGTCCGCCGCGGACGCTGGCAGCAGGCGATCGAGGCGAATGCCAAGGCCATCGAGGCGGATCGGCGCTACACCGCAGTGGCGCCCGAGCCGGGCTTTTATCGCCTGTACATGTCCCACAACCACCACATGCTCGCGTACGCGGCCATGATGACGGGCCAGAGCGCGCTCGCCCTCAAGACCATGAAGGACATGGTCGACGCGATCCCGCTCGACTTCTTCAAGGCGAACCCGTGGGCGGACGGCCTTATGGCCGCCCCCCTCGAGGTGCTGATGCGCTTTGGCCGGTGGGACGAAATCCTCGCCATTCCGCAGCTCCCGGAGTTCACGCCGATCTCGCGGTCCATTCAGCACTACGCGCGGGCGGTGTCTTACGTGGCGAAGGAGGATCTCGACAACGCGATCAAGGAACAGACCGCCTTCATGGAAGCACGCACACGCGTGGCGAAGGAGGCGACGTTTGGGAACAACACCGGCTCCGATCTTCTCGACGTGGCGGAGAACATGATGAAGGGGGAAATCCTGTTCCGCTCCGGCAAGATCGATGAAGGCCTCGCCGCTCTTCGGGAGGCCGTGGCGAGAGAGGACAAGCTGCGCTACGACGAACCTCCCGACTGGATCCAGCCGACCAGACACGCGCTCGGTGCCGCACTCCTTACCGCCGGACGCCTGGGCGAGGCCGAGGCGGTCTTCCGGTCGGACCTCACGAAACTCCCGGGAAACGGGTGGAGCCTCTACGGACTCTCACGCTCTCTGCGCCTGCAGAAGCGGGCCGGCGAGGCTGCGTCGATCGAGAAGCAGTTCGCCAGGGTCTGGCGGAAGGCGGACGTGAAGATCAAGTCGGCCTGCCTCTGCCTCCCCGGCGTTTGAGCCACAGTGCGTGCTACCGCATTCTGGGCGTCGGGGCACGCTGCGCGTGCCCACTAGTCCGTCCGCAGGGCCAGCCAGGGCTTGACCCGGGCGGCGCGCCGGGCCGGAACGAGATTAGCGAGGGCCGCGACTCCAAGGAGCAGTCCGGTGGCCCCGATCCAGGCGATCGGGTCGACCGGGCTGATCCCGTAGAGAGCGCCCGAGATCGCGAAACCCGCCATCACCGCGAAGAGCGCGCCCACAATCATGCCGAGGCCCGCGACGCGCAGACCCTGCCTCATGATCAGGCCCGACACATCGCGCGGCTGTGCGCCTATGGCCATGCGGACGCCGATCTCCTTCGTGCGCCTCGAAACGGAATAGCCGATGACCCCGTAAAGACCGATCGCCGCGAGCAGCATCGCGACGATTCCCACCGCACTCACCGCCCACGCCCCCGCCTTCGCCGGGAAGAGAGTCGCTCCTACCTGGTTTTGCATCGTCTGGTTCTGGAGGAACACGATGTTCGGTTCGAGAGCTAGAAGCTCCTTGCCAACGGCGGCGAGGAGCAGCCCCGCATCGCCGCTGCTGCGGGCGAGGACTTCGTAACCGTTCGAGGGCCGCTGCGAGGCCGCGAAATGAATGTAGGGGGTCGTTGCTTCTCCGACCGTGTTCACCCGGTAGTTGGCGGTGACGCCCACGACCTCGAAGTCGGGTCCATCGGCGGCGCGGGTCCGAAATCGCCTTCCGATCGGATCCTGGTCGGGCCAGTGTTTGCGGGCGAACGCGTCATTGATGACCACCACTCCCGGAGACTGAGGGGTATCCGCTATGGAGAATCCCCGGCCGCGCAGGATCGGCACGCGCAAAGTCTCGAAGTACTCCGGAGTCACGCGGGTCACGTCGATCGAAATGCCCTTGTCGTCGGGTGCGGCGCGTTCGGGCAGGAACACCGTGTTCCGGTTGTAGTTCACAGAAAGCGGCGAACGCTCGGTGAGGGCCACCGCCTCGACACCCGGAATGGCGCGCACCCGCGGCACCGCCTGCTCCCAGAATGCCTTGCCTCTCTCGGCCGAGTACCCGATCATGTCCAGTTCGGCGGAGAGTACGGCGACCCCTTCGGTCCGGAAGCCGATATTCATCTGCTGGGCGCTCAGCAAGGACCGGGAGAGGAGCCCGGCAACCACGAGAAGGACGGTGGTCACCGCCATCTGCGAAGCCACCAGTGAGTCGCGCAGGGTGAACCGTCGCCGGCTCGCGGGAACCACGGCCGCGTCACCCTTGAGTTCGCCCACCAGATTGAGCTTCGTGGCACTGAGTGCCGGAGCGAGGCCCGCGACGAGCCCGGCCATCAGGGTGACCAGCACCGAGAAGCCGAGCACGCGCAAATCCATGTGCAGGCCGAAGGTCAGCGGTATCGGAATCGGCAGAGGCATTCTCATCGCACCCTGGAGCAGCACGTAAGCGAGGGCGAGACCCGCGAGCGACCCCAGGAGCGCCATCACCGTGCTTTCGGTGATGAGCTGACGCACGATGCGTCCCCGGTTGGCTCCGATGGCCAGGCGGATGCCGATCTCTTTCTGACGCCCCGAAGCGCGGGCGAGGAGCATGCTCGCGACGTTGGCGCAGGCGATCAGGAGGACCATCCCAACCACCACCATGAGGCCGCTCGCGATGGGCATCAGGGTCCGGTCGGCGTCGGGGTGAATGTGGACGTCGCTCGTCCGCTTCACGGACACCTTGCGGTTCTTGTTGGTTTGCGGATACGCGGTCTCAAGCTGCTGCGACAGCAGGCCCATGCTTGAAGCCGCCTGTTCGACAGTGGCGTCCGGCCTCAATCGACCCTTGACGAACAGCCAGCGCTGTCCTCTCCGGTCGAGGCGCGACGTGCCGGTCGGCGAGGGGACGGCATCCTGAATGCCCATGGGCTCGACATCGTCGATGTGGGCGATCGCGGTCCAGAGTTCGGGCGACAACATCGGCAGCATGCCGGTGAAGGTCTTCGGAGCCACTCCGACGATTTTGTAGGTCTGCCCGTGAATGCGCAGGGTCTGGTCAAGGGCCTTTGCACTGGCGCCGAAGTCACGGGTCCACGTCCGATGCGAAAGCACCACCACGCGTTCGGCCCCCGGCACGTCGTCTTCTTGAAGCAGAGTCCGGCCGAGTTCCGCGCGGATTCCAAGAACCGGGAAATAGGTCCCGGTGACCACTTCTCCAAGCAGCAGGCGCGAGCGGTCGGCGAGGCTGAGCGCCGCCATCGACGGGCTGTACGCGATCATGTCGCTGAACACGGTGTTTTGCGCCTGCCAATCGAGGAAGTCCGGATACCCGTTCGTCGAGTAGGTGTCGCCATCGCTGCTGCTCGTGTAGACGTCCACGAGGCGGTCGGGCCGTTCCACCGGGAGGGGCCGGAACAGGAGGGCGTCGACCAGGGTGAAAAGAGCGGTGTTGAACCCGATGCCTATGGCGAAAGACGCCACCGCGAGGAGCGTGAACGCCGGGCTCTTGCGAAGCCAGCGGAGGGCGTAGCGGATGTCGGCGAGGAGTGTTTCGAACATGTTGGGTCCTTCCCTTGCCCGATACTACGAACCGGCGGGGCTCCAAGTTCCGCCTCAGTCCTTCTTTGCGGGGGGATCCGGGCGGGCGAGACCGAGTTCCTTCACGAGAAAGGCCTCGCGGTCGGCCGCGATCTCCGGCAGCTTCATGTCGTGGTCGGCGTCGTAGATCTTTCGCATAGCGGCCACATCCTTCGGGAGAATGCCAGCGGCCCGGGCGATGATGCCGGTGTCGACCCGGGAGACATAGACGTCCTTCGCCCCGAACTGCAGAAAGATCGGGACACCCTTCATCTGGCGCAGATAGTCGGTGAGCTCGAGCATCGAGTTCTGCACGAGATAGGCGGTTTTCGACTTCGGCGGGGGCCCGAGGAAAGCCCAGTCGTTGAGGCTCGGCACCACCGCGACAAAGGCGCAGGCGCGGTCCCGCTTATCGACGCCCGCCATGATCATCGAATACATCCCGCCGTAGTCGTGCCCGACGAGGCCCACGCGCGCCTTGTCGACATCGGGCAGAGAGAGCAGGAGGTCCAGCGCGCGGCGAAGTGCCACCACCTGTCTGATGGAGTTCGCGTAGTCCTCCTCCGGCACACGTTTGCCGAACCAGTCGGGATTGACCGCGGTCGACCACATCGCGTCCACGAGTACCGACACCACACCCTGCGGGGCAAGCTTCGCCGCCTCGTTCAGGAACTGGGTGCGGTTCGTGGTCTCCGGCTCGCCGAGCCAGTGAACCCACAACACCGCGGCAAATGGCCCCTTGCCCTCGGGCGTCACGATGTAGGCCGCGATGTCCTTCCCCATGAGCGCATTGAACGTGACGTCGCGAATGGAGACGCCCTCGCGTCTGTCGACACCCTTCTCGACCACCCCGAGCGGAATGGACGCGTCATAGTTGAAGAGGGCGCGCTGAGCGGCGAACTCGTCGGCGGTCTGGGCCAAGGCGGGGCTGGCGAGAAGTGCGGCGAGGGCGAGCGAAGCGGGGGTGATGCGAGGCAGGGTGGTCACGGTCGGGGTTTGTCTCCTTGAAGTGGCGAGACACTACGCCCGCGCGCACCGCGCTGCCAAGCTCTTTTTCAGGGCTTCTTCATGGACTTTTCGGGTGTCGGTCCAACCTTTTGGACGACACCATTCTCGAGCGTGAGCTTCTCGAGGTCGTGGAGTTCTGAGGGAAGGAAGTCGGTGAAGTTCTCGAAGCCGGTTTCGGTGACGACGCCGGTGTCTTCGTATCGGATGTAGAGATTCTCCTCGGGCACCCAGAGCTGGGGATCGACGGAGAAGACGTGGCCCGGCTTGAGCATCCCGCGATAGCTGCCCACATCGTGCACCGCCATCCCGACGGTGTGGGAGAAAACCCCGCCGCTTGTCTCCACCATTCGCTTCGCCGCCTGCTCATAGATGGGCTTCGAAAACTTCGTGCGCGCGAACACCGGCTCCATGGCCTTCGCGGCCTCGGCCAGCACGGCTTGAGTGGTGACGCCGGGGCGGATGCGCGTCATGACCGCGTTCCTGTACTCCAAAACGAACTGCAGCAGTTCGCGCTGCCACGGCGCGTACTTTCCGTTCACCGGCCACATCCGCCCGATGTCGCTGACGTAGTAGCGATAGTCGGGCGCGTAGTCCATGAGCACGAGATCCCCATCCTTGAGGGTGCTGCTGTTCCGGTAGTAGTGACCGTTATTGATGTTCGCGGTGCCGGAAGCGGTGATCGAACGGTAGCCCTCGAGCTTCGCGTCATTGAGAAGGTAGATGTAGCGCGAGGCCGCGTCGAGCTGATACTCGGTGACCCCGGGCTCCGTGCTGCGGATCGACTCCATCAGCCCGAGGCCGGCGATCTGGCTGGCCCGACGCACCAGAGCGATCTCGCGCGGGCTCTTGATCGCGCGCAGTTCGTCGAGAACAGGGGTCAAATCCTTGATTTCCGCGCGGGCCAAGCGGGCCCGCAATAATTCCACGAAGCGCTTCTGGCGCGAGGTCTGCCCGTCCCAGAAGTCGAGGGCGCGGGCGGTCTCCGCGGCCACGAGTTCTCCGCGGCTCTGCTCGGCCCCTTCAGCGGGAGCAAACTCCGCGTAGATCATCACCGGCGGCCGCGGATCGGTTCGCGGTGCTCCGGTCGTGGGCACGCCGAGGGGCCAGTTGTCCCGCGTCATCGCCTCGACCGACTGCACATCGTCAACGCCGGTCAGGCGCTTCACGAGGTCCACGTCATTCGCGGAGAGGACCTTTCCCTCGGACCGCTCGAGCCGCTCGTTACGCGGCGGCAGATAAAGCGTGGTCGTGCGGGTGCGTCCATCGAGACGGATGTAGGCGCCGGGCGTCTCGATCCCGCTCAGGTAGTAGAAGGTGTTGAACTGGCGCGGGAACTGAAAACCATCGGTGAGAGGCATTCCCTGCGCCACCGCGACCGCGTTCTCACCAATGCGTTCATAGACTCCGGCCCAGCGCGCCTTGAATTCCCCTGGAGGGAAGTCGGTTTGATAGTGCTGAGCGAGGGCCGGGGAGGCTACGAGGGCGAGGGTGAGAAAAAACGCGCGACGAAGCATGGGGGGCCTCTTAAGGTTGGATTGTTTGGAGCAATCTACTCGGATTCCGTGCGGGGTTGCGGGGTGCGGGGTTCCGCGCCCCGTGCGAACGGACCTCCACGCCGTCATCGCGAGCGTCCCGTCGTTTCGGCGCAGAGCGAAGCGCGCAGCCTGCCCTTGAGCGCAAGCGATCCTCGGCTCGAACCGCCATCCTCCGTCCCGAGGATTGCTTCAGGCCAAGTCGGAAAGAAGTGGCCTTCGCAATGACGATGGGTGGGGACCGGGTGTCCCGGCCTCCACGCCGTCATCGCGAGCGTCCCGTCGTTTCGGCGCCCACGCCGTCATCGCGAGCGTCCCGTCGTTTCGGCGCAGAGCGAGCGCGCAGCCTGCCCTTGGGGGCGCGAAGCCCGGCCTTGAGCGCAAGCGATCCTCGGCTCGAACCACCATCCTCCGTCCCGAGGATTGCTTCAGGCCAAGTCGGAAAGAAGTGGCCTTCGCAATGACGGCTAGCGTCGCGGGTTGCGAACGGACAGTTCGCGCTAGGCCCCGGCTTTCGCCGGGGTGACGGAGCGGAGCCCCCGCCCTCGAGAAGGGACAGGGGGTTCGCCGGGGTGACGGAGCGGAGGCCCCACCCTCGAGAAGGGACAGGGGGTTCGCCGGGGTGACGTGGGGTTGAATCGGCGTTCTTGTTGGGGGGGGGCCCGGCGGGAAGGACAGGGGTTCGCCGGGGTGACGGAGAGTTTCTGCCAAACGTCACGGAGCGCGAAGCCTCCCCCCGGGGGACGTAGTCCGTGGACCGACTCGCAATGACGTAGGGAAAAACAGGTTGGTGGGGTATGCGGAGTCCGCATTGCGCGGGAGAAACAGCGTATGCGGTTTGGCTAGCGAATCGCGAGGAGGGCTTCTTCGGTTCTCCAGTACCAGGTGTCGTCGGCGAGGGCGGGCGAGGCCAGGGTTCTGGCCCCGTGGGTGTTGACGCCCAGGAGCTTGAACTCGCGTCCGGCCTGGATCACGAAAGTCTCGCCCAGGTCGTTGGTGAAGAACACCCTTCCGTTCACGGCCACCGGTGAGGCGGAGAAGCTCTCCTTCGCGGCGCTGCCGAGCCGCTCCTGATAGACGAGCGTTCCCGTCTTCGCCTCAAAGACCGTGAGGATGCTCTGCATGTCGTTGATCAGGTAGAGCAAATCGTCGACCACGATCCCCGAAGGCACGAAGGGCGAGCCCTTGGGCGACGTCCACACGACGTTCGTTCCCGTGACATCGCCGCTTCCACCCGGACGAATCGCGAACGTCGGCCCCGCGCGGCCCGAGGACACGAACACCATGTTGTGCGCCACCACCGGCGTGGGAATCACTTCGAAAGTGTTGCCTTTCACCGTCCAGAGTTCGGCGCCGGTCTGCACGTCATAGGCGGCCACCCGACGCTGACCGTGCACGATCAGTTCGTCCCGCGCTCCCGCGCTGATCACCACTGGCGTGCCCCACCCGACACTCTCCGTCCGCGGCGTACTCCAAAGCGTCTTTCCCGTCGCCTTGTCGAACGCCGCCACAAAGGCGGTCTGATCGGCCACGGGCTTCTGATCCTGGTAGAGAAACACGCGGTCTTTGTAGAGCACGGGCGAACCCGCGGGGCCGTGGTAGTTGTCGATCTGGGAGAACTTGCGGTGCCAGACGATCTTCCCGTCGAAGTCGAAAGCGACGAGCCCGTGCCGACCGAAAGACGCGTAAACGAGTTTGCCGTCGGTTACCGGCGTGGCCGAGGCGTAGCCGTTTTTCTGATGAACCTTCTCGGTCGCATCCTGGGGAACCGCGGTCTGCCACAACATCTTTCCGTTCGCGGGGTCGAACGCGAGCAGGGACAACTTCGCTCCATCGTTCTCCGACGTGGTCAGGAAAATGCGGTCCTTCCAGAGAATCGGGGAGGAGTTCCCGCTGCCTGGTAGCGCCGTCTTCCACTTCACACCGTCGGTCGCGGACCACGCCTCCCGGTATTTTCCGGAGACCGCGAGGCCTTGTCCTGACGGTCCGCGCCAGCGCGGCCAGTACCGAGCCCCGTCTCCCGTGACCTCGACCATGGAAACTTCGTTCGACGCCGCCCGCGCGTTTAGGTACCCGGCCGCGCCGGCCGAGGCGATGAAAACAACGCCGATGAAACCGCGGAGCATTCGTGCCATGCGCGCGATTCTAGACCTCGCTTCGAGCGCGCCCCCCTCGGGGTTCACCGCGCCGATTCAGTTTCCTGATCGGGGTCGGCGGGAAGCCACTTATCGAGCATGGCCCTGATCTCCGCGAGCCCCGCCGGCTTGGCGAGATAGTCGTCCATGCCCGCGGCCTGACAGCGGAGCGCCTCGTCCTTGAGAACGTTGGCCGAAAGCGGGGCCCGGCCTTTCCCCTTCTCCACCTTCCGAATCGCGGCGGAGAGCTCATAGCCGTCCATCTCGGGCATCTGGAGGTCGGTGACCAGCATCGCGTAGTCGCCGCTTTCCCAGCGCTTGAACGCCTCACGGCCGTCGGGCACGACATCGGCAGGGTACCCCAGCGCGCGAAGCTGCTGCACGATGACCACCTGATTCACCTTGTTGTCCTCGGCCACGAGAATCAGATGGTCGTGACGGATCTTCGGACTGCGCCTTGCCGCGGAGCGAGACGCCGCGTCTGCCTCTCCGGGACTCTCCTCAAGCTCACGGCCGGCCGCCATGGCCACCGCGGCCACGAAGACGCGCCGGCTCAAGACATTGCCGTCGAGCTGCACCACCCCGGGCCTCGTCCTGCGCGGGCTGCGCCTGCGTCCCCGGCCCAGGATCACGAATGTCGTCTCCTCGGTGTCCCGGGGCGTAGCGGCCTCGATCGCCTGGTCGGGAGAGATCGGCGCATCCGCCGCATCGAGGATCCACACCCACGGCCCCGGGGGACATTGTTCGGCGAACTTCCTCGCGGACGGAAGATCGGCCGCGCGATCGATCCGGGCGCCTCCCGCGACGAGGTACGCCGTGAGGTCCCACGACACGCCCGAAGCCCCGCCCACCACGAGGCAGGACAGGAAGGCGATGGACGGAGTCACGAGCGGTTCCTCTGGCGGCAGAAGAGCCTTGAAGGGCAGACGCGCGGTGAAGGTCGACCCCTGCCCGGGTTCGCTCTTCACGTTAATCTCGCCACCCATCAGTCGGGCGAGGTTCCGCGATATGGCGAGCCCAAGACCGGTGCCCCCGAACCGCCTGGTGATGGATGAGTCGGCCTGGGTGAAGGACGTGAAGAGCCGGGAGAGCGCCCCGGCCTCGATGCCGATGCCGTTGTCGCTCACCTGGAACTCGACGATCGCGTCGCCCGCTTCGTGACCGGCGAGCAGGGCACGCACGCGGACGCGCCGGGGCTGGGCCTGGGCACTCGAGAACTTGATCGCGTTCCCCACGATGTTGTGCAGCACCTGCCGCAGCCGGATCGCATCGCCCATCACCCGGGCGGGCAGGCGGGGGTCGGTGAAGTAGGTGAGCTCCACGCCCTTCTTCGACGCGGCCAGGTCGAGCAGCTCGCAGACCTTCTCGAGGCCACCCGAAAGCGACATCGGCTCGAGGCCGACTTCCACCATGCCCGCCTCGATCTTCGAGATGTCCAGGATGTCCTCGATGATGGAGAGAAGGGAGGTGGCCGATTCGTGCGCGAGATCGGCCATCTGCGCCTGCTGGCTCTTGAGGCTGGTCTGGCGCAGGACAACGATCATTCCGAGCACGCCGTTGAGCGGGGTGCGGATTTCGTGGCTCATGTTGGCCAGGAACTGCGACTTCGCCTGGCTCGCCTGTTCGGCGACCTGTCGCGCCTGGTCGAGTTCCGCGGTGCGTACGCGCACCTTGCTCTCGAGGTCGGAGTTCAATTCGGACAGGCTCACCTCCGCGCGCTTCCGCAGCGTGATGTCCTGCACGGTGTTGAGACTGAAGGCCTGACCGCCGATCCTGATCAGACGGCCGTAGTAGAGGGCCGGAAACACCGATCCGTCCCGCCGGCGCATCATGACTTCCTGGCCGGACACCGCGCCCTCCGTGCGGAGGCGATTGATGTAGAGGTCCCGCTCCGCGAGGTTCACCCATATCCCGAGGTCGGCGGTGGTTTTCCCCACCGCCTCTTCGCGGGTGTGGCCGAAAGCGGCGATGGTCGCGGCGTTCAGTTCCACCACCCGCCCCTCGGGCACCGTCATGAGGGCCACGATGATTGGGCTGTGATCGAAGACGGCGTGGAAGCGCTCCTCGCTTTCCCGAAGGGCGCGTTCGGTCTGCTTGCGTTCGGTGATATCGCGGATGATCGCAACCATGTAGTCCTGCGGCGGCCCGACGATGTAGCGAACGTTGATCTCGACCGGAAACGTGGTCCCATCCTTGCGGCGGTGTCCGCCCTCGAAGGTCAGATGGCCCTGGCGTTTGAGAGAGTCGAGGTTGTCGAGCCAGCGCGTGACGTCCTGCGGATCGGCGTGGATATCGCCGAGGGTGAGAGCCAGGTGTTCGTCGCGGCGGTACCCGAGCCGGGTGTGGGCGGTCTGGTTGAGATCGATGAACCGGCCGGTGTAGGGGTCGATCATGTAGACCGCGTCCGTCGACTGATCGAGAGCGGCGCGGAACTGACGGATCGCGAACTCGGCCCTTCGGCGGGCCGTGATGTCGAGAACCGTCACGAGCGAAGTTAGCGTGCCGCCCTCGGCATTCATGATCGCGGTCGAGAACAAGACGTTGATCTCCTCGCCGTTCTTCTTGCGCAGCGTGGTCTCGAAGCCGTCCACGCGACGATCGCGCTGGAGCATTTCGAGATAGCGCCTTCGATCGTCGAGATCGAGCCACAGGTTCATCTCCTCGGTGGTCTTCCCGATGACCTCCTCGCGAGAGAAGCCGAACATGCGCGAGGCCGCTTCGTTCGCGGCCACGAAACGGCCCTCGGGCACCGAAGCCACGACGATGGTGATCGGCGAATGTTCGAAGATCCGCCGGAACCGCTCTTCGCTCTCCTTGAGAGCCACCGTGCGCTTTTCCGCTTCCCGCACCGCGTCCGCGTAGATGCCGGCGTTGTGGACCACGAGTGCGGCCTGCTGGGCCAGCATCTCGCCCCGCTCGATCTCTTCCCCGGTGAAGGGCCGGCCGGTTTCCGTGCGGCTCAGCGACAAAACGCCCATGCAGTTCGATCCCATCAGGATCGGGAACTCGGCGAGGGCGCGGAGAGGCAGGGACGCGTAGGCCGGAGGATTGTCGGGCCTCGATGCGTAGTCCTCGACCACGACGGGAGCGAGAGTGTCGCAGACCTGCCAGGAGATCGGCGCCTCCGCGCGGCCCAGACGGGCCCCGCTGGCGTAGGGATGGTTGTCGCGCGTGCAGGCCCGGATGATCAGGGCATCGCCCTCCCGAAGGCTCAGTTCTCCGAAGCGCGCGTCGAGCAATGTGGTGGCCCGGTCCACCACCGCGCGGAGCAGGTCGTCCAGGGTCTCGCGGGCCAGCAGGTCGAGGGTGGTCTGATGAAGGGCCTCGAGGAACTCCTTTTGACGGACCAGCGCGCGGGTTCGGTTCTCCTCCGCGGTTTTGAGCAAGGCATTCTCATGCGCGTTCCCGTGCGCGCGCAGGGCGCTCATGCGCACATAGCCGAGGAAGAGGACGATCAGGAAACTGATGAAGGCGTTCACCTCTCCGCCGGTGAGCAGGAGCTTGGCAATGAGCGGGGCCAGGGCCGGAAGGGCAAACGAGGACGCGCCGATCAGATCGAAGGCGGCGATGCTGAGGGAGCCCACCGCAACCGTGGTCACCGCGAAAGCGAGAATGATCTGTCGCGGAACGTCGTCCGCCGGGAAGACGAGCCAGGGGGCCAGCCCCCAGGCCGCGCCGTGCAGGAAGTAGGTGCCGCGAATCCTCCACAACCAAACGTTGAGTTCGGCCTCGCTCAGCCGGTCGGAAACCCGGCGGCAGGAAAACCCGACGATGGCGCGGGTGACCAGGGCGAAGGCCAGGGCCGCGGCCCACCCGGCGATAGCCTGATACGGGACCCGGTTCCCCAGGGCGAAGACCAGGACGGATCCAAGGACCGAGCCGCCGAAAAGCGCGGGAATGAGGACTGAATTGTGTCCTCGCAACTGCGCGCGGCGGATCGCCACCCCGGCTTCAGAGGGCGCGGATGAGGTCGCGTTATCGCCCATGCGAGATCAGCTCGCGGCTCGAAACATCCGCGGAGTATACGGAGGCGCGGGTCGCGAATGCGCGGCCTCCAGGCCGCCCTTGCCGGTGCGCCCGGTTTCGAAGTTCGCGACGTTGTTACGCGAGGTCTAATTGTCGTTGGATCTCGGCTCTTGCGTCCTCGCTCAGGCCGAGGCGGCGGCCGAGGGTGTCGAGGTAGATGCGTTCGGCGTCGGTGTCCGCGGTGATCGCCGCGCAGGAGGCGGCGTAGAGGTCGGTCGCGAGTTCGGGGCGAGCCGAAGCGACGATGACCGCGAGGGACTTCGGGTTCGCCAGTTCCGCCTCCAGGAACTTCCGCGTCTCGTCATCGAAGCCGGCATCGGTGGCGCGTTTCAGCATCTGCGTCTTCTCTTCGTCGTCAATGACGCCGTCGGCGGCCGCCGCCGCGACCATGGCCTGGACGAGCAGCATCGCGTCGCCGACCCGAGCGGACGCGGCGGTGGGCGAAATGCTCGTTCCAAGGGACGTCCTCGGCATCGGGGCGAGGGACTGGGCTGCTCCTTGGGGCGAGGGCGCAGGCGAAGGCGAGGGCGCCAGCGAGCCCTGGCTCTGCTTCGTGTAGTGCTCATAGGCCGCGATCGCGATGCCGACCAGACCCATGCCGAGCTGCGCCTTCGTTCCCGTACTCATACCTCCGAGCAGCGAACCGCCCCGCTTTCGCCTTCGGCCGCCGCCGAGGCTTCCGCTCAAGCCGCTCTTAAGCAGCTGACCTAAAAGTTGTTCCGGGTTGAACATGGCCTGATTTCTCCGAGAAGGGTGATGAGGCATCGCACGCTTTCCGCGCGCGGCCGAGAGTGCGGGACGGAATCCTACAGGCCTGACCACTCAAGGCGGCAAAGCGCTGAGAGAATGCGCCGATGAGACGCACGATCCACCTGGCCCTGATGACCCTGCTTGGCGCCCTGCCAACATCCGCCCAGAGTCTCCTGGAATGGAACCGGACGAGCGTCACGGTGAAGCTCGACAACCACGGCGTCGCGAAAGTTGAAGAAACGCATGAGCTCGCGGTTTCGGGCGAGGTCAGCTACGTCTATCGCACCCTTCTTGTGGGCGCCGATCAGACCGCCGTGGTCCACGGCGTTTCCATGACCGATCTGGTTGGAACGAAGACGGTGTTGCGTAACGCCCCCGGCGGACCCAACTCTTATCAGGCGTGGAGCTTTGGCCTCCAGATCTGGTTGAAGGCCGAAGCCGACCCGCCAATCGAGCCTCGCGCGCGCAGGAACTACACGATCGAATACACGCTGCGCGGCGCGGTGACGCCATCATGGGATCTCGCCGCCGGCGTCGAGCCCCTCGATTCGGGAACCCAGCCGCGGAACCCGCTCGATCGCGCCCGCGAGGTGCTCGCAGGATGGAGGGCGGCGTGGCCGGATCTCGATCGCGTCTACCGCTTCGACCACGACGTCGAGTTCCCCACGCGGGGCTCACCGGACGGTCTCCTCGAACTCAACTACCGTTTCGAGTACGACACGGCATGGGTCCTCCTCGACAAGGACCGTGACATCGGGGTCGCCACGCCCGATGTCGACTATCGGGTTCAGCGGCTCCTGCGATATCTGCCCGAGGGGCGGCCGAAAGAAGTGGACCTGCAGACCGCCGCATTCCGCCTCGCCGGCGCTTTCGGGCCCTTCGCCCTGTGCCTGGTGATGCTGGCCCTCTTCCTCGTCTCGAACCGCCTGCTCGCCGCCCCCCCCCGCGGCGATCGACAGCTCTTTGAACGCATCGTCGAGCCCTTGCCGAGAGAGTTGGTCGCCGCACGCTACGGGGGCGCGTCGATGTCGCCATCATTCGAGGAACTCATGCTGCGGATGGCCGCGCAGCGGAAGCTCTCGATCACCGTCGAAAAAGCGGCGACCGACGAGACCAACCCGCTCGTCTCCATGCGCCTTGCCGTCCCTCGCGATCACTTGAACAGCCTCGAACGGAAGGTGGTCGAGGAGTTGTTCGGATACCCGGACACGGTGTCGACGGCGGACATCCAGGACCGTTTCCGACGACGCGAGTTCGATCCGGACGACCTCGTCGAACGGGCTTTCACCCCGCTTTTGCCCAACGTCGGGCCCACGCGGGGCCGCGCGTTTTGGACCGCCGTGTGCCTTGCCTCCTTCGCGGGCGGAGTCGCGCTACTCGTCAGGAGCCTCATCGACCAGACTCTCAAAGACCCGGCGCCGATCGTTGCCGGCTTCATTCCCGGACAAATCTTCTCGATATTCTGGCCCATCGGGACATCCTCACGGCGCGTCTCGACCTTCACCCTGATTCTCGCCGCGATCTTGTTCAGCGCGCTCGGGACCGCTCTGGCCCTGAGCCCGAACACGCCCTTGAGCGCCTTCGCGGCGCTCGGCCTCGGCCTCATGACGGCGGGCCACTACGCGGGCTACCTCGCGCGCCTGCCGAATCCGCGCCCCGAGGATCTCGAGTTCGATGCCGCTCGAGAGTGGGCGACCCGCGAACTGCGGAAGCCCCGGCCCGCCCTCAAAGACGCGTGGATCGATGCCCTCGAAGCCATGGGACTCAAGGCGGCGATCGACAAATGGAGAAAACGATCGGGCGACTTCACCGTCGCGCCCGACATGGCGGATATGGGGCTCGGCGAGATGCAGGCGGGCCCTGCGTTCACGGGCGAAGCTCCACGCCCTCCGGAACTCCCCGATGGCTGGGCCGAGGGTTTCTTCGTCTATGAGGACGATGAGGAAGAGGAGGACGGGAAATAGAGTCGAAAGGGGCCTTCGGGCATCTCGGCGACACGCCGCCAACCCTGCACCAGTTCGGCCTGGGCGGCCCCTTCAGGCTGGGCGCCTTTCCTCCGTACGCTTTCCGAGGGCCGAGTTACGCGATGGGCGGCCTCGGCTACAAGATCCCCGTGAGACACCTCATGATCGGGCGGCTGGTTCGATAACGTCGGTAATGCTGCGAGAATCATCACGACCATGACCGAAATGGGCCGCCGCATCCTCATCGGGCTCGCGATCGTCGCGATCGCCCTGGTCCTCTACGTGGCCTCGCCCTTCGCCGGTCCCCTGCTGTTCGCGGCGGTGCTCGCGGGGGCGCTGTCGCCTTTGTACGAGAGGCTCGCCTCGCTCCTTGTACAGCGCCGGACCATTGCGGGCGCGCTCTTCGTCACCGGCGTGGTTTTTACCCTGCTCCTGCCCATCGCCGGGCTGATCTTCGCGGTGGCGCAGGAGGCGGATGACGCGTTCCGTCCGATGCGGGCGACCTTTCAGGAAAGGGGCATCAACGGGGTGATCGAAGATCTGCCCAAGCCTCTTCCCGTCATCGCGCGCGAGGTGATGGCCCGCCTTCCCCGCGGCCAGGAGAAGATCGAGGAACTCGTTCGAAGTTCCACCGGCCGAGTGCTCGGGGGGGTCGGCTACGTGTTCGTGACCACGGGAGGCTTCGTCTTCAGCCTCGGGATGATGCTCGCCGCGTTCTTCTTTCTTCTGGTCGACGGTCCGTTGCTCGTGCGGTGGATCATCAACGTGAGCCCACTTACCGGTGAACAGACGAAGGGGCTTCTGGAGAGCTTTCGGGAGACGTCGATCGCGGTACTCGTGGGATCGGTGGGGACCGCACTCGTGCAGACCCTGGTGGCGACCATCGGCTTCTGGATCGCCGGGGCGAAGCACGCCTTGCTCCTCGCCGCGGCCACCTTCATCGGCGCTTTCATCCCCGTGGTGGGTGCGGGCTCGGTGGTGATCACCTCCGCGGTGATCCTTTTCTTCACGGGCCACCCGGGCTCCGCCCTCTTCCTCGGGGTCTGGGGCATCGCCGTGGTCTCTTCGATCGACAACGTGGTGAAGCCCCTGCTCATGAGAGGCAAGCTCGAAGTGAATACGGGCATCACGTTCTTCGCACTGCTCGGAGGGGCCGCAACCATGGGGCCGGTCGGACTTCTGGCCGGACCGCTCATCGTCGCCTTCTTCCTCGCCGTGGTGGGGATGTGCCAGAAGGAACTCGGAAAGCCCGCGGTGGCGGAGCTGGCGCCGGTCCCGGTCAAGGCGCCGCCCCCGGGTGCGGCCGAGCCCCAGATTCTGCCCGTGAATCCCTCCTGATGAAATTCAAGGACTATTACGAGATCCTGGGCGTCACGCGAACCGCCACTCCCGACGAAATCAAGGCCGCGTATCGCAAGCTCGCGCGCAAGTACCACCCGGACGTCAGCAAGGAGCCAAACGCCGAGACCCGGTTCAAGGAGCTTGGCGAGGCGCACGAAGTCCTCAAGGATCCGGAAAAGCGCGTGCTCTACGACAAGATGGGCAGCCAGTGGAAGGCGGGCCAGGACTTCAGGCCCCAGCCGGGCTTCGATGCGGGCTTCGAGTTCCGGGGCGGCGGCGAGGCCCAGGACTTCGACCCCAGCGATTTCTTCGAAGCTCTCTTCGGGCGAAGGCCGCGCGGCGGCGGCTCCAGGCGGCCCAACGTTCAGGCGCAGGGCGAGGATCATCACGCCAAGGTGTTGATCGATCTCGAAGACTCTTATCGCGGCGCGCAGAAGTCGATCACCCTGCGCATGCCGTCCTACGATGCTTCCGGGGAGCTGGTGTCGCGCGAGCGAAGGCTCGATGTGAACATCCCGAAGGGCATCCGCGCCGGCCAGCACCTGCGCCTCGCCGGACAAGGCGGCTCGGGGGTCGGCAAGGGTGCTCCGGGCGACTTGTATCTCGAAGTCAGATTCAATCCGCATCCCCTCTTCCTTGTGGAAGAGCGCGATGTGCACGTGGAGCTCTCACTCGCCCCCTGGGAAGCGGCGCTCGGCGCGAAGGTGGTGGCGCCCACTCCCGAGGGCCCGATCCATCTCACCATCCCGCCGGGCTCGTCGGCGGGGAGGAAGATGCGGCTCAAGGGCCGGGGCCTGCCCGGCGATCCCCCCGGGGATCTCTACGTGGCTCTCGCGATCGCCCAACCTCCTGCGAACACCGAGGCCGAGAAGGAGGCCTACCGCGCCCTCGAACGCGCATTCCGCTTCGACCCTCGCGGCCTAGGGAAGGGTTGATCGTGGAGGAGGAAATCCGTCTCACGCTCTACGACTTGTGCCGGAGCTGCCGGATTCCGGAGGCCGAGGTTCGCACCTGGGTCATCGAAGGCGTTCTCGATCCCGAGGGTGAGACGCCCGAAGAGTGGCGCTTCACCAGCCTGGCCCTCCGACGAGCGCGAACCGCGCTTCACCTTTCGCGCGATCTGGAGGTGAATCTTGCGGGCATAGCGCTTGCATTAAATCTTCTCGATGAAATCACTGCACTGCGGTCGAGACTCGGAGGAAGCCCCGCCCTTCATGACCCAGCGGCCGATATCCTGGCTGAATAGGGCGGCCGGAGCCTGCCTCGTCCTCGCGGTCATCGCCTGCGGCAACGAGGCCCGGCCGCCTCAAGCCTTGGCGCAGTCCCCCTCGCCGGTCGCGGCTCCGACGGCGTTCCCTGATCTGACCGCAGCCATGAGCGAATGGCTGGCCGCTCCGGACAAGCAATTCAATCCTGGTCCCGAGGGGAAAAAGGTGCTCGCGCAGCTCTACCCGCAAGGTGCGGCGAGAGCACTCTGGGTGGATCAGAAGCTCCACCCGACAAAGTCCGCAAAGGACGCGCTCGCGGTTTTCGCCGACGCCGAAGCCGAAGGCCTCGAACCCGCCGACTATCGCGCCGCGGAACTCGAGGTCCTCGGGAAGAACCTCGAAGCGGAAGCGCCCCCAAAAAGCGCAGATGCCGCGGCCTTTGATGCCTCGCTCAGTCTCTCGATGATCCGTTACCTCCGCCACTACCATCGCGGTCGCGTGGATCCAAACGCCATCGGATTCCTGATGAGTCTCCCGCCCGACGAGCACGATTATGCCGCCCTGTTACGCGAGGCCGCCCACAAGGGCCGCGTAAAGGAGACCATCGCGTCGATCACCCCACCCCTCGTGCAATACCGGCTGCTGCGGTCGATGCTGCCCATATACCGCGCCCTCGCTCTCACGGAAGGAACGACGTTTCCAAAACTCGGGCCCGCCCCGAAGAAGCCCATCAAGCCGGGAGATCCTGGCGGGGGTCTCGATATCCTGCGGACGCGGTTGACCGCACTCGGCGACCTCTCGCCCACGGCTTCTCCGCTCGCTGACCCTCCCCTCTACGAAGGCGAGCTGGTCGAGGCGGTGAAGCGGTTCCAGGAGCGCCATGGCTACGAGGGCGACGGCGTCCTGGGGAAGACCACCTGGGCCGCGTTGAGTGTCCCGATTTCGTGGCGCGCCCATCAGATCGAACTCGCGATGGAGCGGATGAGGTGGCTCCCCCATCTTGGGGAGCGTCCCTTCGTCGCCGTCAATGTTCCGATGTTCCGCCTTTGGGCCTGGGAGAAGGTGCCCGAGAGCGGCAGGCCCGACTTCGAGATGGGGGTCATCGTGGGCAAGGCCCTCAATACCCGGACGCCGGTCTTCGTGGAAGAAATGGAGCACCTGATCTTCCAGCCCTACTGGAACGTTCCGAAGTCAATTCTTCAAAAGGAGATTCTTCCCATCCTGAGGCGAGGCCTCGGCTATCTCGACAATCAGGGCATGGAGATGGTGGACGGACAGGGGGACGATGCGACGGTGATGGCAGCAACGCCCTCGAATCTCGAACTTCTGGCGCAGGGCAAACTCCGGCTGCGGCAGCGGCCGGGGCCGAAGAACGCACTCGGCCAGGTCAAGTTCATGTTCCCAAACGACGAGAACATCTATCTCCACTCGACGCCGGCCCCCGAACTCTTCGGGCGGGCACGCCGCGACTTCTCCCACGGCTGTGTCCGGGTCGAGGATCCGGTGAAGCTCGCGGAATGGGCGCTCAAAGACCAGCCCGAGTGGACGCGAGAGAAGATCACCGCCGCGATGAACGGCAAGCCGTCCTTCCGGGTGAAACTGACCCGCCCGGTCCGAGTGGTCCTCTATTACGTGACCGCTACGGTCATTCCCGAGGGCGACAAACTCCACTTCACCGACGACATCTACGATCAGGATCGCCGGCTCGACCAGGCCCTGCACGCCCGAAGTCGATAGCCGGTCCCTCGACGCTACCAGGTGCGGACGCGGCCGGTGTCGACGTGGACGAAGTTGGAGCCCGCGTAGTAGCCGACGCCCCCTCTTCGGGTGGCGGTGGCCGCGCGGCGGAGGTCCGTGAGGGTCACGTCGCCCAGCCGGATGTCGATGGCCATGCCCCTGAGGTGCAGGCTGTTCTTCGCCACGCCGTCGCTGTGGCCGTTGAGCGCGGCATTCGTCTTGGGCGACCGGTAGGCGGAGATGATCTCGAAAGGGGATCGCGTTTCCGTCATGCCCTTGATGTCGTGAAGCAGGTCCAGAAGTGCGGGGTCGATAGGGTGAACATCCCCGGTTCGGAAGTCGCGCATCAGTCGATTGATGGCGCCCAGTCCCTCCGGCTCGTAGGTTCCTTCCCGCCAGTACTCGATCGCGAGTTTTTCACCCGTGTGGGTGTGGTTGAAGCGCAGGACCCGTGGGTCCATGGGCTGGGCGAACCCGGTGCGCGGGACGAGAAGGCCGGCGACCGCGCTGGCGGCGGCACCCATGAAGCCCCGGCGGGTGGCGATGATCGAGGTCATGGGCGCTTGGTCTCCTGCAGGAAGAACGAAGGGGAAGTGCCGGGAAACCCCGACCGGGACGCAGTATCCCCTGCACCACTGGTTCGAGCCTAATGAGCGGCGGCGCACAGACGGCCCCCGATGCGTCGGAGGGGCCGCCTGAGCCTTCCGCTATCAGCGGACCACGAGAACGGAGCAGTGCGCGGTGCGGGCCACACTCTCGGCAACACTTCCCATGAGCGCGTGGGCAATCCCCCGGCGGCCGTGGGTGCCCATGACGATCAGTTCCGCGTTCAGCTCCTTCGCCTTCTTCGTGATGACCTCGCGCGGATCGCCGCTTTCGACGAGCAGCGGACCGAGCGAGGCGTCGGGACAAAGCTTCGTCTTAAGCTCCAGCAGCTGCGTCCGCGACTCCTGCACGAACTGCTCGACGTACTTTTGGGAAATGCTGAGGGCGAGGCCGACCGACTCGACCGGAATCAGGTAGGCGTGGAGCAGGTGAATCGTGGCGCCCGTCTTCGCGGCGAGGGCGCAGGCCGCACTCGCCGCCTTTTCCGACTGCTCGCTGAAGTCGATGGGGACGAGAATGTTCCTGGGGGGGTCTTTGAGGGTGGTCATGCGGGTCTCCTCCTGTGGGCTCGAAACGTTTCAGCAAGTCGTCATGGGTCACCCGTGGAAGATGCGCTCCACGATCGGGTGCGGCCCATTCTTCAAACGCCTTGGATGCTCGGCGGACGCAGGCAGTCTACGCACTCCGGATGTCTCGGCGAGAACCACCGCGATCTGCCTCGGACTGAGGCCCGAGCCGCCCTCGACCAGGGAAACCTCCACGTTGCGGGCGAGGTCGGTCAACGACACGACCCCTGAGAGCTTTCTTTCCGCCCCGATGACGGGAAGGCGTCGAACGTGGTTGGCGCGCATCAGCATTTCGACGCGCTCGAGGGTGTCGCCGATGTCGCACGAAACCACGTCGCGGGAGGCCGCTTCCTCCACCCGGAGTTCGGCGAGGCTCTTCCCGTGGCGGAGCGCGCACATCACGGCATCGCGATCGGTGACGAGGCCCACCACGCGGTTCAAGGCATCGACCACGGGGACGGAGCCGCAGCCCCGATCCCGCATGATCCCGACCGCCAGCTCGAGGGTGTCGGCGAGGCCGCAGGCGGCCACATCCTCAGTCATCACATCCTTGACTCGGTACATGTTCCTTCTCCCCGGCTGATCGACGCCTCACTCGACGCGAAGTGCAAAACGCACCGTGACGGACAATACGAACTCCATGGCCACTCCGTTCAGGAGCAGGGGCTGATAGCGCCACTGCATCACCGCGGCCTGCGCCGCGTCTTCAAAGATCGGCTGGCTTCGCAGCACGGTCACATCCTTCACTCTTCCGTCGGTTCCCACGTGGGCCTCGAGGATCACGATCCCCACCACGCCCGCCTGCGAGGCGAGCAGGGGATACTCCGGCGGGACGTAGACCACGCGCTTCGGCTCGCGGATGTCCCCTCCTACGCGCACCACCTGGGCCGCCGGCTTCGGCGGCGGGGCTACCTCGCTCGGCAGGCCGCCCACGATGCCGCCCGCGACACCCCCCTCAACACCCCCTTCGACGCCGCCTTCCACGCCGCCTTCGCCCAGGGAGAGGGACGCCCTCGAAATCTCATCCGGAATCTGGAGCGGAGCGACGAAGGCGTTGGTGTTCGCGGTCTTCGGGGGGATTTTCTGCGCGGCCGAACGCGGAGCCGCGGCGGGCGGAGGCGGGGGCGGAGGCGGAGGTGTCATCGCTCCGGGCTCCGCGAAGAAAGCGCGCAGGCCTATCGCGGGCTCGGGCGCCCGGGTGTCGCCGAGCAGGGGCCCGATCACAAACGCGGCGAGGAGGGCGCCGTGCACGACCAGAGACACCGGCGCCCAGGCAAAATGGTGATCCTCGAACGGCGGCCCGCCCATGGCGTGGCCGTCGAGGCGGAGCGGGCGGTCGTGCTTCCATGCCACCTTCGCGGGAGCATTCACGGGCACGGGAGAGTCGAGCTCGAAATGAATGGCGGTCATGAGGGCACCTGCTTTCCTGCGGGAGGATCTCCGTGCTCACTGGATCCTCCATACGGCCGATTCACCGTCAAGCAAACGGTATGCCCGGGACGGCCCCGCGGACCATGAGCCATAGGGATCAAAGAGGAAAAAAGGCCGCGGCGGAAGCCGCGGCCTTTAACGGCTCCAAACCATGGAGCTCAGGAGGTTTAGCTCTTGAGCGAGGCCATGTCGATCACGAAGCGGTACTTGACGTCGCTCTTCAACATCCGGGCGTACGCCTCGTTGATCTCCTGCATGCGGATCTTCTCGATCTCGGACACGATGTTGTGCTTGCCGCAGAAGTCGAGCATCTCCTGGGTTTCCTTGAGACCACCGATCAACGATCCGGCGATGCTGCGACGTCCGAAGATGAGGATCCCTACGTTTGGTGAAGGATGTGACACCTCGGGAACGCCCACCAGCACCAGCGTGCCATCTCTCTTGAGGAGCATCGAGAAGGCATCGAGGTTGTGCGACGCGGAGACGGTGTTGAGGATGACGTCGAACGAGCCCGCGTGTTTCATCATCGCATCCGCGTCCTTCGAGATCACGACCTCGTCGGCGCCCAGGCGCCTCGCGTCCTCGGTCTTCCCGGCCGAGGTGGTGAAGAGGACGGTGTGCGCGCCGAAGGCGTGGGCGAATTTGAGGCCCATGTGACCAAGACCGCCGAGGCCGACGATGCCGACCTTCTGGCCCTTGGTGACGCCCCAGTGGCGCAGTGGAGAGTAGGTCGTGATGCCCGCGCACAGAAGGGGCGCCACCGCTGCGAGGTCGAGGTTTTCCGGGACGACGAGACAGAAGTCCTCGTCCACAACCATCTGCGTCGAATACCCGCCATAGGTCTGCTTCCCGGGCATGTTCTTGTCGGGGCTGTTGTAGGTCATCTCAAAGCCGCCCTGGCAATACTGCTCGAGACCCTCCTTGCAGCTTGAACAGGTGCGGCAGGAATCAACCAGGCAGCCGACGGCCACGGCGTCGCCCACTTTGAACTTCTTCACGGCGGCCCCGACTTTGGTGACCCGGCCCACGATTTCATGACCCGGCACGCAGGGGTAGCTGGTTCCGGGCCATTCGCTCTTCGCGGTGTGCAGGTCGGAGTGGCAGACGCCGCAGAAAAGAACGTCGAACTGCACGTCGCGCGCCAGCGGCTCGCGGCGCTCGAAAGTGAACGGACCGAGGGGTGACGACTTGTCGAAGGCGGCGAAGGCTTGGGCTTGGGTCAAGGGGGATCCTTTTTGGTTGAGGAAGGGTGGGCGCGGCACGCGCCCGGTCGAGGGAAGCAGGAAGCTTAGCGGCGACGGGCGATCGGTCGTGCCGTCGGGGTCCGCCCGGTCAGTTCAAGTCGAAGAACAGGAAATGCCCGTCGCTCGCCGCGGTGAGGCGGAGCTGCGCGACGTTGCTGATCGAGGCCCCATCGCCCGGGCCCAGCTTCTCGCCGCTCACCAGCAGCTCGCCCTCGATCACCTGAACCCAGCCCGAGCGCGACGCCGCGAACGCGTGTTCGATGCTGCGGCCCTCGGGGAGCTTCGCCACATAGGCATCCGCGTCCTGGTGGATCGGGAGCGAGCCATGGCGCCCGCCCTTGGAGGCGATGAGCTTTAGCGCCCCCGGCTCGATGCCCGCGAAGGATCTCTCCGCATAGTCCGGCGTGACGCCCATGGTGTCGGGCTCGATCCAGATTTGAAGGAAGTGAACCGGCTCAACGTTCGATGCGTTGTACTCACTGTGACGAACACCACGCCCCGCGCTGATCCGCTGGACGTCACCGGCATTCATGGTCGCGCGCGTTCCGAGGCTGTCCTGATGCTCCAAAGCGCCCGAAACGACGTAGGAGATGATCTCCATGTCCGCGTGCGGATGTGTTCCGAACCCCTTTCCCGGACTCACCCGGTCTTCGTTCAGCACAAGCAGCGAGCGGAAGCCTTGGTGCCGCGGGTCGTAGTACCCCGCGAAAGAAAAGGTGTGGCGCGTGTCGAGCCATCCGTGATTGGCGTGGCCTCGGGCCTCGGCTTTTCGAACGACGATTTCGGGGGTCATGTCCTTTCGGTCCTTTCAGTTCTTACCCTGTCCCTCAACGAGGCCAGGGCGGAATCAGGCCCGCGGAGACGAGGACACCCGAGCGACCCGGACGTTTCGCGGCATCCAGTCGAAGCACGACCCCGGAAGCCCGCACCCGCAGGCCCAGTCCGATCGCGAAGACCGACGGGCCGGCCCCGGGGCCGCGGCTCGTATCCCACGGCTTCGCCCAGTCGGTGAAGGCGGCAAGACCAAACCGCGCGGTCGCGATGGTGGCGAGAGACATCTCGACCTCGGCCGTTCCATGCAGGAGCCCGCGGCCAAAGACCTCGCCGATCAACTCTCCGTCGTCGACGAGCCGAACCGATCGAAGGAGAAAGGGACGGCCCGGCCCCTTCCCGGCACCCGGATAGAGAGCGCGGGGCGCCCTCACCGAGGCGCGCCGAGCGTGGAAAGAAACGAGGGCGGCGAATCGCTTCGGAGAAACGCTGCTGCGAATCGAGAGGGCGCCTCCCGACTCGGAGAAGCCCTGCGCCTCGCCGGAGCGTCCCCACACCAGGCCGTCGCCCAGGGCGGCGACGTGGTCGCCCAGGAGTCGAAACTCAACACCCGCGCGCATGGACCCGAACGTCCCTCGACCATCGAAGCGGTCGATTCCAAGGCCCGCCTCGACCCGCGACCACGATGTGACCCAGTGACTCCAGTCGACCGATCCACGGCGGCGGGTCTCGACGCTGGCATCGGCCCGCGGAATGCCGTCGAGTCGGTAGGTCTGACGGTCCCACAACGCGCGGAGCCGGACCACCCCCGGCAAGCCTAGAAGGCGCGGTGTTTCCAACGACACCCAGGCCGAGGGCCGCCTGGAGGCGAACCGTCCGCCGACTTCGAGGGTCTCACCCCGTCCGGTGGGACTGTTGATCCGAACCGCAGCCTCACGCCGGGCCGCGAGTTCGCCGCCGAGGCGAGCGCCGAGAATCAACCAGGGCTCGATCAACCGCTTCTCGTTGATCGAGACGACGACGTCGGCCCGCCCGCCCCCCAGGGGCTCATAGATCAGCCGTCCGCCCGAAGCGCTCGGAAGATCGTCGAGACGCCGCTGTGCGATCGCCAGCGCCTTCGGAGTCAGCAAGTCGCGCGGTCGCAGGCCGATTACTTCGTGCGCGAAGTCCTGACGGGTCCTTATGAGACCTTCGATCCGAATCCGATCGATGCGCGGTTCGTCGACCCGGCCCCACGCGGCCAGAGCCGCCCGGGGGTCGTCCGAGAGATAGAGGCTCGTACCCAGCAGGCGGAAGTTCTCGGGGTCCGATGGATCGCGCCCGGTCGCCTCTCGCGCGAAGACCGCGGCATCCTTGAAACGCTTCTGCTTGAACCGGACGCCGGCAAGGGCTGCGGCGGGACGTGGATCATCCGGGCACATTTCATTCGCGGCCATGAGTTCGGCGACCGCGTTTTCCGGTTCATCGCCTCGAGCCACCGCGACGCCGTGGTCGACCACCGGGTCGCATTCACTCACTCTTCGACCAGCGACCGCGGGCGCAGCCAAAGGCGCACGCCGGGGCGGCGCCAGATTCGCCGCAGGCGTTACCACGAGGGCAAAACCGCCGGTGGCCTTCCACCGCCCGAGGAACTCGTCTTCGGCGCGGATCCGGAACGGCCCGACCGAGGGATCGTGGTACATGACGCGGCCGGCGGCCCACGCAACAATCACCACATAGTGCAGGCGGCCCGCACCGCCGTCGATCAGGGCGATCACCGGCCGGCCGTTCGCGATTTCTCGAAGAACATCCGCGGGCTCGGCGCGAATCGGCCGCGCGAGCGCACCCCGGGCGCCGAGAGCGCTCACCAGGTCGAGCGTGCTGATCCCGCCCTTCGTCGAATCGATGAGCGCCGCGAAGTCGACCGACTGAACGTCCTGATCGCCCCAATAGCGGAGCACCATCGCGGCCGACGCGCCTCCACACAGATCGACGGTCTGCGAAAAGAAGGGGACGTCGAGGACGGCGAGCGGGCCTCTGGCCTGCTGGGCGCTCCCGCTCGCGGAGAGCCCCGCCAGGCCAAGGGTCAGAAAGGCTCGTTGGATGTGGCGTGTCAGTCTGGGCCACCGCACGCAGAAACCCTACCCTCGTGGCGCGAGGCGGTCAATAGTGAAAGGTCTGCCCTTCGGGCTCTTAAAAAACCCGAAGGCGCGCTGGTTGAGAGCCGCGCCCTTTTGGGGACCGGTTCGCGTTAGTTCGCGACGAGGATGATGATGATGACGATCAGCAGCACCGCAACGAGGCTCACCGTGACGGTCTGCGCTCCACCCGCGAGCATGTCGTTCGCGGCGGCGGCGCGATCGCCAACCCGCTGGAGATCGGCGCCTTCAAGGGTGGATACCGCGCTGGTGGCGCGACGCATATCGAGGCCCAGCTTGCCGGCCATGGCCTTGACATCGTCGCGGTCCAGAAGCGTGCGGATGGCATCGCGGGCGCTCTCGCCTTCGAGGGCCTTCCCGGCGAGCGCCTGGTCGAGGGCGGCGCGATCGACCACCACCGCCTGCTGCGCGAACGCCGGCTGGGAAGAGAAGGCGAGGGCGCCTATGAGTGCGGCAACTGCGAGTCTATTGAGTTTCATCAGAGTCATTCCTTTGTTAGGTGCGATCCGGGATCATCGCCCGTCCCGCGGACGCGCTCTGTGCGGTGCCGAACGCATAGCGCGGCTTTCTCAAGCCGGGCCTTCCATCGACCCTTGGCTCCTCGACGGAGCACATCATGAAGACCCCGAAAGACTATCGGAAGATGACCGCAGCCCAGCTCGCGAAGGAGACCAAGGTGTTTGATAGGGAAGTTTGCGCCGCGTAGTGACGAGCGCCAGTACAGGCTCTGACAGGGTTCTCCATCCAAACGACATCACTGGAAACGGAGAACAAATGAAGAAGGCCTTGAGACGGGTCGGAATCGATTGGGGGAGCGAATCCCACCAAGTGTGCCGGATAGACGGCGAAGAGGAACCGAAGCAGCGAAGCTTCCCGCATACGGGCGAGGGCTTAAAGGCCCTGGTTGATTTCGTCCCCCAAGGGGAGGCTTCGCGCTGATCGAGGGAGAGATGGATCCCGAGCAGATCGTCATTGCCATCGAGGTGAATCACGGTGCGGTGGTTGAAGCGCTGCTGGCCGCGGGGTTGCGGGTCTACTCGATCAATCCGAAATTGCTGGATCGACTGCGCGATCGGTTTTCCATGCCGGGAGCCAAGGATGATCGGCGTGACGCCTTCGTTCTGGCCTCGTGCGTGGAGTCCCCCGAGGGGAGGCTTCGCGCTCGGACGCGCAGGCGTTTCGGAGGGTCGAGGTAGGCAACGAAGAGAACACTCGACTGCAAGCGGCGACACGACTTCGTGAGGATTTGAAATCCGAACTGAGAGCGAACGCCAATCGACTCTGGAACGAACTGCGGGAGTATCGACCCGCCCTTCTGACTCTCTGCCCGGGGGCCGACGAGCCGTGGTTGTGGGTTTTGATCGAAAAGGCTCCCTCCCCGTGCGAAGGAGCGAAGCTTACGCGCGCCCGTATCGGCGCGGTCTTGAAGCAGCACCGCATCCGTCGTCTAACCGCTGAAGAAGTGCGAACGGTTTTGCGCGGAGACGTCTTATCTCTGCGTTCGGTCTCCATCGAATCGGAACGTGTCAACACGGGTGAGACACCGAGGGTTGGAGTTTAGGGAGCAATTGGAAGAGAGCGGACCCGGTTTGGCCAGTTAGCCGCGAACTTTCGGTAGCCTGCGGTATGGGCAGGCTC
>Ga0163144_10005205_pt1 | contig 28981 bp, 25 predicted proteins | sample OliLak19BULKMAT1_FD_123175 | JGI IMG/M metagenome (GOLD analysis project Ga0163144, IMG submission 123175) | Freshwater microbial mat bacterial communities from Lake Vanda, McMurdo Dry Valleys, Antarctica - Oligotrophic Lake LV.19.BULKMAT1 | ecosystem: Environmental > Aquatic > Freshwater >...
GGTTACCACCTCGGGGGTTACCACCTCGGGGGTTACCACCTCGGGGGTTACCACCTCGGGGGTTACCACCTCGGGGGTTACCACCTCGGGGGTCTCGGCGGCGGAGCTGCCGTTCATGATTGTCGACGCGGGGCCATCGAGTCCGACCGTGCTCGATCTCTACCTCGCCCTTGATTCGCATGATTCACATGATTCGCATGGGGAATCGCGTCCATGAAGCATCCCATTCCCAGCCGCATGCTCAGCATCGCGCTCGGCGCGTCGCTGCTCTTCAACGTCGCGGTCCTCTTTGGTTTCGCCGCGTCCAGTTCAGCGCCCGCTACCCCGAGCACTCCAGCCCCTAGGCTCCCTGCTGACCCTGCTGGCGGAACGCTCGCGGGCCTGGGCAAGGAACTCAACCTCGACGAGGGACAGCGCTCGAAGCTCGCGGCGATCGAAGGGCAACGGGAGGAGTCCGTCGACGTGTTCGGTGGTGGCAGCGCGGTCATTCAGCAGCGACTCATCGACGCGCTCGGCGAAGAGCAACCCGATATCAGCCAGATCCACGACCTCGTAAATCAGCAGGCCGAGCTTGACCGCCAACGCCGACTCGCGGACGCCGATCTTTTGGAGCGGTTCTTTCGGTTGTTGACCCCGCCCCAGCGAAACCGGCTGCACCAGAAGCTTAAGGAGAAGCTCGGCGGCGAGCCCGGCGGCCGACACCCCGGTGGGCCGCCACTGGCGGTTCTTCGCCGATTCGACACCAACCGCGACGGCCGCTTGGACTCCGCAGAGCGACATGCCGCCGAAATAGCCCTTCAGATCAAGCAGGGCGAGCTTTTCCGCGGCGGACTCTCACGACCGCCAATCTGGCCTTGGTTCGACGCCGATGGCGACGGCCGTCTCAATGACGACGAGCGGGCCGAGCGCGATCGCTTCGTGCAGGCGCACCCGCCAAGGCGGGGGCCTGGCCGCGAGGGCGAGGGACGCGAACGACCGCCTGAGTCGCGCTGAACGAATTCGCGAGAAAGTTCCCATTGCGCCACCCGGCGGGATTTCGCGGTATGCTTCGCGTCATCAGGGAGTGGTCGGCTAAGTGGCCGATGCACAGAGCCTGCAGTATCGACGACCGGCCTTGCCCGAGTTCCTGCCGCGTTTACTGATTCTTTTTCGAGTGCTCGGGCTGAGGTTTGATTCAGATGAAGATGTACGTCGGTAATTTGTCGTTCAAGATGAGCGAGGACGAGCTGCGCGACCTTTTCGCTCCGTACGGCGAAGTTTCCTCAGCGTCGCTGGTGATGGATCGTGAGACGGGTCGCCCGCGTGGCTTCGGCTTCGTGGAGATGCCCGACGACGGTCAGGCGAAGACCGCGATCGACGCGATCAATGGTAAAAACATCGGTGGCCGCGACCTCGTCGTGAACGAGGCTCGTCCGCGTGAAGATCGTCCGCGCTCGGGCGGCTTCGGCGGCGGTGGTGGTGGCGGCGGCTACGGCGGCGGCGGCGGTGGTCGCAGCAGCGGTGGCGGCGGCGGCGGTGGATTCAAGCGTGGCGGCGGTGGCGGCGGCGGTGGTGGTGGTGGTGGTGGTGGCGGCCGCGGCGGTTGGTGATTCGGTTGGTGATTTGCGGCAGCGCGTAACCTGACCTGCACCTCGATCTCAATTCAAACACCCGGGCTGGCGAGTGCCAGCCCGGGTTTTCTTTACGCGACGTTCGTTCGAAAGGGGGATGACCGCGCGGACGCGAGCTCCACCGCGTCTCGATCGCGGCGTCAGCGCGTCACGGGATCCTCAGCCTCATTGTTGAAGCTGAGGTGGTTCAACTCGTAGCGGCCGCCGAGAGTAATCGCGCCGCCGGACTGAAGAGTAGTTAGCCCGTCGTCGTCCACGCTCCCAGCACCGCCGCGAGATCGCCCGCATCAACATCGCCGTCGTGATCGAGGTCAGCGTCGCCGCCGCTCGTCGGTCCCCATGACGCGAGCACAATCGCGAGATCCGCGCCGTTCACGCTGCCGTCGCCGTTGATATCTGCCGCGAGTGCGACCAGCGCTTCGCCCGAATCAGCGTCGACCTGCAACGCCGAGACGTCGACCGCCTCAAACTGACTGCCCTTGATCTGGCTCAACTGCGCGAGCTCGTCATCATTCCAACGCAAGTCGTGCGTCCCCGTCACGTACCAGTTGGACCCGTTGTCAGCGAGAATGACGCCGTAGGTCTTCATCGCCTGGAGGATCGTCTTGACGATCGGCGTGAATCCGCTGATATCGACATTACTCTTGAGTCGGAAACGCTGGCCCATGGGCGGCCGTGCCGGATCGAGCGACGAACTGGCGTCGTGTCGCGCTGGCCACACGTGTGCCTTGCGCGTCTGTACGCAGGTGAATCGAATTGCGTGGCGGATCTCGCCCGAGAGCGCCTCGTCGTAGCGCACGAGCCCAGGAAGAATGGGCAACCCCGCCGCGTCGGCCGAGGTCCACGTGTCGGGTCGAAGCGCGTTGTCGGTCAGATCCCAACGCGCACCGGAGCCAGCAGTCCAACTCACGATGCCGCCAGCATCACGAATCGGATACGTCGACCACGTCTCCCAGAGCGTGCACGGGGCGCCGTCTTCACCGGTCTGCACAATCAGAATGTGTCGGTCGCCGTCACTGCGCGCCCCACCTTCGATCGGGGCATTGGGCGGGATTGGATACGGCCCGGGATCGCTTTCGTCGGCGTACTCGAACGTGATGTCGACGAGCGGCTGGTTAAGAGGCACCGTGATAAACGGAATACCAATCGGCGCGCCTTTGTAAAACGTGCCGAAATCGGGATGAAGTCCGACGTTGAGGCCGATCGTCTGAATGTACGCACCCGAGTTCGCATCGACCGGCAACGTATCGACCGGCACGTTCCAGATGCTGTTTGCGGGAAAGAGGGGGCAGGTGCCGAGATCAGCGGCAGAGGAAGGCGCGCCAGCGATGGCGACGAGAAGAAGCGCCCAACGAGTCAGCATGGAAACCTCCAAGGAGACCAGCCTACTGACCGCGAGGCCAACCGCCCTGAGGTGCGCACACGAAGAACGCGCTGTCAGGTGCCTTTCGCCGCGTGAAAACAACGCTTCCCACTTTGTGCCATTTTGTACGAGCGATTCAGCACCAATACATCAGCAACATATGGTCAATTGCTGCTGGACGAGTCGCACGCGCGGCGTCATGCTCTGATCGAGCGCCGAGCGCGCCCGTTCCTTTGTTGGAGGAACGAGACGAGTGTGAGATTTCGCACAACGCGGAAAGGAGCCTTGTCATGATTACTGCTGGACACCTCGTGACGATCAAGGGTGGTGAGGTAGCGACGTTGCCACCGACTGCGACGGCGCTCGAAGCGGCCGAGTTGATGAATGATCGACACATCGGTTCGGTCCTCGTCATTGAGGACGGTCGCATCGCAGGCATCTTTACCGAGCGCGATCTGATGCGACGCATCGTCGCCGCGCAGCGGTCAGCGGAGCACACGCAGCTTTCCGAGGTGATGACCATCCCGGTCGCGTGCGCAACGCAGCACACGATGCTCGACGAGTTGCGTGTCGTGATGCGCGAGCAGCGCATTCGACACGTGCCAGTCGTGGATGGCGGTCGACTCCTTGGCATCATCTCGATCGGCGATTTGAATCGCGCCGAACGTGAGGTGCAAGAGGAGACGATTCACTATCTCGAGCAGTACATCACGCTGCGGTGATGCATCGAATTCGCGCCGCTGCTACTCAGTGCGCCTCAGTATTACGCCTCTACTCGCGCCGCTGCCCGAAGCTCTTCGAGCAGCGAGCGCGAAGTGTGTTCGTCGCACCAGTGTCGGATGTATGGCCAGTCGAGCGCCGTCGCTTGCACTGCGATGACGTTCTTCACGTCCTCAATGTCCTTCGCACGCTTCGCGCGGGTTGCCCAGCGCAGCTTCTGGACGATGACGTCTTCGGCCGTAGGCAGCCACGTCGGTGAGTTTTCGTACTTCACCTCGCGCCGTCGGGCGAATCGAGCTTCGTCGGGCGGATCGTCGCGAAGCTGGAAGAGTTCAATCTCGAATCCGCCCCGCGCGGCGCGCAGTCGGTAGCGTGGCGCCATGGTGACGGTCTCGAACGAGATCTGGGGATCGAGCACCATCAGTAGACGCATCTTCGCGCCGATGTCCGCGACCGCGGTCGTAGGAAGCTGTACGACGAAGTCAGCGTCCTTCGACGCGCGAGGCTTACCGTAGGCTTTGCTCGCCAACGAACCAGTGAGCATGTGCGGAATGCGAAGCTCATTGAGAACGCTTAGCGTGCGCAGAATGCAATCTCGCGGAGTCATGATGCGGTCAACCTTATCGACGTCACGAGTTGTTAGTCCCCATCGTCATCGTGAAAGGTCACATGAAGGCGTTCGACGATCCGGGCATCGATCGCGTCGTCGTCATCGTGCGGAAACTGCATCCGAAGCGCGGCTTCCGTGAAGGCCATCGCCTCACGAAAGAGAAGTGGGCCGATGGCGAGCCGTTCTTCGATGCTCATCGCCCGCGCCTGCTCGATCTCCTCTCGTTCCCACTCGAGCGCAAGTTCCTCTGGAGTCATAGGGGGCTCATGTGCCTCGGGTCGACCACTATCCAATACTACTCCTTGGGCCGCTTCCAGCCGAAGTCCGGGTCATGCTCCAAGGCTCCCGCCGCGAGCTTGATGCATCGGCGGCAGACGATCGCGAGCGGTTGCGTCGGGCTGCGATAGTGGGGGTCTTCGCGCGTCTCTAGGCACATGGTGCAGACGCTGTCCGTCGCCAGCTCTCCGGTGCGTTGCGGGGATCGGTCATCGTTGCTCTCGATCGAGACGTGCCGATAGGCCGCCGTCAGGCACGCGCCACAAATACAACTCCCGTGATGGCCCTCGATCAGCGGTAGATCTTCCGTCCACGGCTGGTGGCAGAAATCGCAGAGAACGTCCGACATCTGAACGTTGTTGGGATCGGTTCCTTCGCGTCGCATGGGCGACGGAGCGTACCCGTACAATCGCGGGCATGGCGGCGCGACGCCGGACCGGTATTTCACTCGCAACGCGCAGTCGGCTCATGTTCGGCCTCGCAGTCGTCGGACTCGTCGCTGGCGCGCTCGCTGTACCTTGGTTTCGCACTAAGACGTTGGTGGGTGAGAGTCAGTTGGAGGTCTCGCGCCAGCTCGCGGAGACGTGGCTTCAAAATGGCTTTTCGCTGGGTGTGTCCGAAGGCAACAAGATAGCGATGCGTGTGGTTCGGCTTGACGACGCGTATGCCTCGGCTGGCGATGATCGGCTGCTCGACGACGCAATTCTGCGCTTCGAGAAGGACGAGTCGCTCGTCGAAGACTTCCGTGTGGCGAAAGACGAGGATGGTGACCCGCTCTACCGCTACTTTCGCCCGCTGCGCGAGCGCGAATGGCAGGCGATTCAAGACCACGGTTTCATCAACTTCCGTCTAAAGCCCATGTCCGGCAACCCGTCGGCGCTGCGTGCGGTGCTCGTCATCGATCGCCGAAGTCCATTTGCCGAAGCGCAGCTCACACGTAACCGCATCGCGCTCATCGTCTCGGGCGCTGCAGCGAGTGCCCTCGCGATTGTCGTCTTCGCGATCATTTTCGCACGACTTGTGCTGCGTCCGGTACGACGACTCACGCAGGTTGCGGAAAAGGTTGAGCGCGGCGACCTCACGATTCGGGCGTCCATTCGGACGGGCGACGATTTTGAGCGCCTGTCGGACACGTTCAACGACATGCTCGACGAGATCGAAAAGGGACAGCTTCGCCTGCGCAATATCAACGAGACGCTTGACCTCAAGGTGACCGAGCTCGCGCAGGCAAACATCGGACTCTACGAATCGAATCGCTTGAAGAGCGAGTTTCTCGCCAACGTGAGCCACGAGCTGCGAACACCGCTCAATTCAATCATTGGCTTCGCAGAGCTGCTCGACGAAATCGCGCGAAGCGACGGCAGCGCAGATCCGAAGCGCGTCCGCTACATCGCGAACATTCTGCGCAGTGGTCGCGCGCTCTTGGAGATGATCAACGAGCTGCTTCAAATGGCGAAGATCGAAGCCGGGCGGCTTGAGCTCACGGTCGCGCCGACGAGTGTCAGTGATCTCGTCGAAGGTCTCGTGACGGTAATGCGGCCGCAGTCCGAGGCGAAGCGCATCGCGCTCAGCGTGCGCGTCGAGCCTGATCTCCCGACCGTCGAGACCGACGCGGGCAAGTTGCAGCAGGTGCTCTACAACTTCCTGTCGAACGCGATAAAGTTCTCGCCCGAAGGCAGCACGGTCACGGTGTTCGCTGGCCGATCCGTGCGCAAGGACGGCGGCGGTGGTCTGCGTCTGGGCGTGATTGATGAAGGGCCGGGCATCCCTGACGACATGCAAGAAACGATCTTCGAAAAGTTCCGCCAAGTGGACGCGAGCCACACGCGTCAGCACTCGGGCACCGGACTCGGACTTGCGATCTGCCGCGAGCTTGCCGAACTGCTCGGCGCGACTGTGGCGCTCTCGAGTGCGCCGGGCAAGGGTGCAACGTTCTCGGTTGAACTGCCGATCGTGTGGCGATCGAAAGAGCTGCCAGCGCTCATGCCGACAGAGTAAGTGAACGCAGTCGGTGCGCGGCAGGCGAGCACCCAGCCGCGGCGAGTGCAGCGAGCGGCGCAGGTTCGCTTACTCCCCGCGCAACATCGCGCGGATCTCGTGATCCGCACCTTCGACGCGCCTTCGCGCCGTGCTGGCGTCGATGAGTTCCATGCCCGCAAATTGCTCGACGTGCGCTGTGATGAACCGCAGCACCGCGTTCGCGACATGCGACGGCGCAGCGCCGCCATCGGGGGACCAGTGATGGTAATCGGCCCACGACAGCCGCAGAGCGATGCGCTTCAGTGATCCGTCGCCGAAGACGAGCTGCGCGTCGTACTCCCAGCCGCTGATCAACTCGCGCTCGGCGAGCAGTTCAGCGATCGGCGGGATCGCTCGCGATTCGTCGGCGTTCAGCACCTAACGCTGGAGCGTACCATGTGACTTTTCCGTAGCGCATTCTCGCTCCTCACACCGCGTTGCCATTCCTCTTCGAAATCATCCGTCTCGGTCTTCGCAATCTGAAGCTGCACAAGCTTCGTTCGACGCTCACGAGTCTGGGCATCATTCTCGGCGTCGCCGCAGTCATTGTCGTGGTGTCGATCGGCGAAGGAAATAAACGAGCCGCGCTCAGGAACATCGAAGCGCTCGGCGCGACGAACGTGATCGTGCGCTCGGTGAAACCACCCGAGGCGAACAACAGCAATCAGGCACGCTCGTTTCTTGTTGCATACGGAATCCTGTTCCAAGACCTGCGCCGCCTCCGCGAGTCAATGGCCGACGCATCGTCGATCGTGCCGCTCAAAACTGTCGGCAGCGAAGTGAGCTACGGCGCCACGCGGATTCAAAGTCAGTCGTTCGGCACGACGCCTGAGCTGCTGGACGTTGCTCGTTTGCGGCTTGAGCCGCGCGGTCGCTATCTCACCCAAGACGATCTCGATACTCGCGCTCCCGTGGCGGTGATTGGCAGCGAGGTAGCGAAGCAACTCTTCAAACTGCGCGACCCGCTTGGAGCCGATCTCCGGATTGACAGCCAAGTGTTCCGAGTGATCGGTGTGCTGAAGCCCGTTGGGCTTGCTGGAGGCAGCGGATCTGCGCTCGTCGGCCGCGACCTAAACAAGGATATCCATATTCCGCTTTCGACCGCCGAAAGCAACTTCGGTAACTCGGTCGTGCGGCGGCAGGCGGGTTCGTTCAGCGGCGAAGAGATCGAACTGTCCGAGGTCTACGTCGTCGCGCCTGATACCGAGCAAGTGCTGAACGTCGCCGACCGCGTGAAGCGAATCTTGGATGTCGGTCATCCGGGCCTCGTCGACGTCCAAGTCGTCGTTCCCTGGGAGTTGTTAGAGAACGCGAAGCGGCAGCTTCTGGTGTGGAACATCATGCTGGTGGCGATTGCTGCGGTGAGCCTCCTGGTCGGCGGCATTGGCATTATGAACATTATGTTGGCGTCGGTCACCGAGCGGACGCGCGAGATCGGCATTCGCCGCGCGCTCGGCGCGACGCGGCGCCACATCGTGCTGCAGTTCCTCGTCGAGACCGGCTCACTGTCGTCGCTCGGTGGCGTCATCGGAATCGCGCTGGGTGTCGGCGTCTCGCTCGGTTTAGGCGAATTGATTCCGACGCTCGCGAAACTGCCGTGGCTGCGCGGCATGGCGAGCAGCAAGTTTGCGCTCGAGCCTGCAATCACACTGTGGTCGATCGTCGTCAGCTTCCTCGTCGCCGCTGGCGTCGGTTTGGTGTTCGGCATCTATCCCGCCGTCATTGCCAGTCGCAAGGATCCCATCGAGGCTTTGCGTCACGACTAACGAACGGTGAGTGGAGCTCCGGATGCGCATACGTCCGTACCGCCAGGATTCTGACTTCGAGGCGCAATACGACATCTGGCTTAGCGCGACGCAAGAACTGCCGTACGCGTGGGGCTCCAACCTCGCGAACGCGCGCGGTTTCGGTTCGCACGTTCCTCGGTTGCCCGGCGCGCGACTCTTCGCCGAACGCGACGACGGCACGATCGTCGGCTACGTCGGCGTGAACGAAACTATGCCGTGGGAGGGCCTCGGGCAGGCGCTGCCCTTTGGTTTTCCTTGGACCTGGCCCGTTGATGAGGCGACCGAGGCCGGGCTGTATTCACTCATGCTGGCGTCGCTGCCGACGCTCTTCCCCGGCGCACGCATCGACGCGATCGTGCAGAGCTTCCGGCGATCGTGGGTTCGACAGCACGCGTTTCTGCAACAACGCGGTTGGCTTGAGCATGAGATCGCTCCAATCATGGCGAAGCGCGTGATGGCACCGACAATCAGAAGTCCAATCACCCAACGAATTCGGCTCGGCGAGGAGGAGTCGCTGGCGGCGACCGTCGCGCTTGATCCGGTCATGGAGCCCATTGACGCAACGCGGCTGCGCCGTCGGATCGAGCAGGCGTGGTTCGAGGTCGACACGTTCTGGGTTGCGCCCGGCACCGGCGCGTTCCAGTTCGAGATGCGCGACGACCGCGCCGAGGTGAAGCTCTTCCGGGCGCGACCGGACGCTCTCGACGCGCTCCTCGACGAACTGGTCTTGCGCACCAGCGAAAGAGGGGCGTCGACGATCTACTTCACGCTCAATGCGGATCAGGTCAAGCGGCTTGAGCAGTTGCGAGCCCGCGGATTCGAGCAGCGTGATGCGGATGTCTACGTGATTCAACGGATCGCATGATCGGCCTTGCATTCTCCATTACGCGCAGCGGGACCGTCGCCCAATCATGAAAGAGAGGCGATGGTGGGCGGGGGTGCTTGCCGCATCCCCAACCAAATGCAACTCTCTTTGGCAAACGGTGCTACCGATCGTCAAGTTGCCCTGCATGAAACCGGTGCCAGGAGATCGACAGCTTGACGGTGGCGTTCATCGGAGTGAGCGAAGTGACCTAGGAACAGCGCGCCAGCCCCATTCGCCGCGCCCTCATGAATCCCTCGCCTGTCCGCCACACACGACGCGCATCGAAGTAACTCAACATCATGAGGATCCGACCTATGACCAGCGCGGCACGGCCCAGCCATCCTAAGAATTCAGGCAAGCGAGTCTCGCCTAACTCGATGACGATGGGATCGTCGTCGCCTTGGGATTTGTGAGCTGCGGTAAACCTGCTTCGGGTGAGCGTTCCCGCACGACTGCGAGCACGCGCAGCTGCGCCAGCGAGGACCGACAACGCCAAGCCGACTGGCGAACTACCGAAGTCGTTGAGTGTGAAGGGCTCGCGCGCTATGTTAGGCAATTCAGATCTGGGCGGCGGGCGCACGGCGGTCAGAATATCCCACGCTCAACCGTGACGCCGCTATGACCCGCCGCGCCGCCTCATCAATGTTCCGAAAGCCACTGGAGCGCCGACGTCAGTTTCATGAGTTGACTCCACTACGCTAACGCGACCAGATCTCAATCGCGCCGTGGCCCCAATCGATCCAACCCTCGAGGCGCTCCGTCACGTGGTAGCCGTTGGCGCGGAGAAACTCGCGACGCTCCGGCGACACGGCGTGCGGATAGAGCATCACGATCATCCGCGGTCGCGCTGACGGCAGCAGTTTGGCCAGTCCGGCGCCGCGGTCGCCGAAATCGACGACGGGGAGCTTCAGCGGCTGCGTGTAGTAAAGCTGCACTTGATCATTCAAGCCGATCATGCCCAAGGGGCCTTGATCGTGCGTCGTTGCGCGAATCGCTGCGGCGCGTTCGACCGCTTCGCGCAGCGGCTGGCGCGGGGGGAGCCTCAGCACATCCGTTGCGGACGCGAGTGCGAGCGTGGCCACGCTGACCGCGAGCGGTAGGCGGCCGAAGCGGGCGATGGTCGCCAAGCCTGCGGCGATGAGGAGCGCGGTCGCAGGCACGAGGAACAGGAGGAATCGTGCGTAGAGCCACGAATCGCCGAGCCACGCTAACAAGACGGCGATCGGCGCGCCGAGCGCTGCGAGCACGAACGCCTCGCGCAGTCGCTGCTCGCGCAGCGTCGGTGCCAGGCCGATGATCGCGAGCGCCGCTCCGGGAATCGTCGCCCACCACGTCCACGACCCACCGAGCGCGAGGAGCGCGTGCCAACCTTCCGGGCCGAGGAGTGTCGGTTGTCCTGCGTCATGTCCGCGGAAATGCTCGCGCAGCGCGAACATGTCGGGCAGGATCGGCGCGTAGACCATCGCGGTGAGGGTCGCGGCGCCGACAAGCGTGACGAGTCCGGCGAGTGCGCCGCGCCGATCATTCCCGCGAAGGAGATCGCTGGCGAGAAACAATCCGTAGCCCAGAGCGACACACACGGACGCGAGGTGCGACCACACCATGAGTGCGACGACGATTGCAAACGCCGCCCACGATGTCAGCGTGAGCACGCGGCGCGAGCGAAGCAACAACCACGTCGCGAGCGTCGCGAAGAGGATGACGAACGAGTAGCTGCGGGCATCGCATGATGCGAGCACCGCGACGGGCATGAGCGCTATGGCCGCTGCGGCGAACAACCCGGTGCCGTCGCCGCGAGCTTCGCGGCCAAGCGCCCAGGCGGCGGGAACTGCTGCGACGCCAGCGAGGAATGCGGGGAGCCGGACTGTGAGCTCGTTGACGCCGAAGAGCGTCGTCGAGAGCCAGATCGCGAGCTGCGAAAACACCTGATTCGCTTGCGAGAAATAGTTGCCGACGATGACGCCGGGGCCGTGCACGGAGTAACCCAGGAGTCCAGCGATCTCGTCGTACCAAAGGCTATCGCTCAGTTTGAATGAGCGCAGGATCACTGCGATGCCGACCAGCAGGCTCAAGGTGAGAACCGTCGCGCGCGACCCTTGGGTCGCGTCGCTGCGCACCAGCGCAGCGCGACGCTCGATGCGCGCGAGAATGAGGGCGATTGTGAGTAGTACAAGCGGCCCGACTGCGAGCGCAAGCCGGAGCGCACGCGCGCCTTCGATCGTCGTGGATGGAATGCCGCCGAGCGATGCGACCCGACCGGGATGGGCCATCCAGCCCGCGATCGAGTCTGTCGGCATCGTCGCGCTTGCCAATGCCGAGAGCACCGCCGTCACAAGAACCAAGAAGAGTGTTACGCGACGGGGCACGCAACGCATCATCGTGGCGAGTCGCCCGCGTCACAAGCGGAGTCGGGCGCGATCTCTTGCGGAAGATCGATCGAACCAGCGCTCGCTCGAACAGCGATAGTCTCGACAATGAGATCGCGATGGACGCGACCAATCGTTCGCAGCGAGAGAAACGGCACGACGGCCAAGAGTCGCAAGAGTGTTGAAGCCGCGAATACCGTGGCGTATCCATTCCACGTTTCCTCGCCGCTCAAGATGCGAGCACCGAGGAGCGAACCAATCGTCATCGACGCTGCGTTCACGAGGTAGAACCAGCTCATGACACTGGTTCGCTCGCGATGCGGAACCGTCTCGAGCAGAATCAGGAAGGTTGCGAGCTCGTACGCGCCCCAGAGGGCGCCAGCGACGAGCTGCGAAGGCACGATCCACCACGCGCTTCCTGAAACGAGCCACACGAGCGCGAGGAACGCGATGCCAATCGCAGATCCGACGAGCACTTGGTGGGCACCGTGGCGGTCGGCAAGCTTTGCAGCGATCGGAAGCGCGATGACTTTCGCAACAAACGACGCAGCGATCGCCGCGGTGTACGTCATCGGCGCGAAATCAAGCGCCTTCAACATGAACGGGTTGAAGAAGGGCTGGCCCACTTGGACAGCTGCTTGGAGGCAGAGCATCGCCACGATGATCTTGGATGCGTTGTCACCGGCGAAGAACAAGCGCCGAAGCGGCACGATCGTGTGGCTGTCGCCCACCGGGATATCCGAGGTTCGAGCGAGGTACGCCAGCGAGAGCAGTCGACTGGCACCGGCGATGCCGAAGCACGCCGCGAACGCCACGAGCGTCGCGCCGTGTCGCTCACCAAACCCGATCAGCGCACCGCCGACGAGCAGTCCGGTGAGAATCATCAACTGGCAGAATCGGTTGCGCTGCCCGAAATAGCGGGCGCGCAGGCGCGCTGGAAAGAGCTCCGCGACCCACGTGTTCCATGCGCCGCCAGCGCCGAGTGCGCCGGTCCAGTAGACGCTCGCGCAGGCGAAGATGCCCCACGCTGGCATTCCTCCGGTGAGCGCTCCAATCGCGAGTACAAGCAAACTCATCGCCTGCACCGACGCGCACACCATGATCCAGCGACGCGGGCTGCCGATCGCGCGCACGCAGCGCGGCGCGAGGAGCTGCAACACGCCGCCAGCGACTGGCGGCGCTGATGCGACGAGACCTGCGGTCACGCCAGACATGCCGAGGGCGACGACAAAGGCTGCGAGATACGTTTCGCCGACGCCGACCATCAGCGCGTAGGTCGCTCCGTCACCGGTGCATGCGTCGAGGTCGCGACGCAGGGTCTTAGGGGCAGAACGGCGCTCGACGCTGCCGCGGGCAATGCTCTCGGCCTGCGTCACACGGCGAATAGTACGAACTCGGCAGGTCGAACTCTTACTTCGCGCCGCCCGCAGGGCCGCGCGCTGGCGGAGCGGGACTCGACGGCTTCGATGGCGGGCTGCCAGCACCACCACCGCTTGGGCCACCAGCGGGCGGCGCGGGATTGCCGCCGTTGCCACCACCGAATCCGCCACCGCCCGCAGCGCCGGTGACGGTGACCGGGCGGAACTTCACGTTTTCGATGATCGAAATCGGAGCGTTGAACGTCACGTAGCGCGATTCGACAGTCGCTGCTGCGGAGGAGCGAGTCGCCTGCGGGGCGAACGGATAGCCGCCGATCTCGCGGTGAATGTAGTCGGGGGCCCGGATGATGAGCACACCTTGATAAAAGCGAATCGTGGCGATTTCGCCGCCGTTTTCGCTCCACGCTTCGGGCTCGACGGACTCGACGATGATGTCGATGATCTTTTGTGCTCGCTCTTCTTCGGGGATCGACTCGGGGGCATCGCCGGGCTCGCCGAAGGGCGGGCCGCCGCCGCCTCCGCCTCCGCTGCCGCCGCCGCCTCCGCTGCTACCGCCGCCGCCGCCACCGAATCCGCCGCCACCGCCACCGCCACCCGAGCCACCGCCACCACCGCCACCGCTGTTGCCTTGCTGAATCGACTCCGACAGGTTGAAGGTTGGTGCGTTGTTAAAGTGCGGCGCGACGAAGATGAGGTCGCGAATCGGGTACATCTTGAGTTCGCGGGCCGCGGGGACGCTCAAGCGTGCCTTGGTGCCGACCTCGATGAAGCTCTCGCGAATCTGCCAAGTGCATGGTTCGTCGGTGCCCACTTGCTCAAGCACCATTTCGAGGGCAGTGAGCGCGGGCTTGCCTTCCAGCTTCAGCGTGACCTCTGCGTCGGGATCGATGCCAGCCGCGGCCCGATCAGTGTTGTAGCGCACAACTAACGGAACACCGAGTGCGTTCGCGATGAACTCGAACGCGTCTTTTGCTTTCGTCGCCTTGAAGTCGAATGTCAGATCCGTGTACAAGAGCGCGCCAAGCAGCGACGACTTCGTGATGTCGCGTGCCGCGTCGGACTGCCTTTGCTTCGCCACTTCATTGAGGCGATCGGCAAAGTTCTGCCCCGATGCCGCCGATGTGCCAAGGAGCGTCGTCGCACCGAGCGCTAAGCCGATCGCGAGGGTCAGGCGGAACGGACGGCTGATCGGAGAGCGGCTCGACAAGGACGAGCACAAGGCGGCAGACGTAATCCGCGACATTCAAACCTCCCGAAAGGGGGGACACGCGATGGGCCGCCGCACCGGGCAGCCGAAGCCCGAGTTGGCTTCACAGATCTGGAATATACGGACCTCGTGGGCCGCACCACACGTTTTCTTCGGTGATCGAGCTACTTGGGTTGCCAAGATTTTCGGAACTGGTGCCGGACGAGACATTCTGGGCGAGGTTTCGTCCCTTGGCTCCGGGGTCAATGATCGGGCTTGGGCTCGGGCTTGGTAAGGCCTGGCGTCTCCCGGGGCGACGACTCGGGGACTTCGACTGAGGCTGCCGTTCGGGGCGCTTCTGGGTCCAAGCCCGCAGAGGGAAAAAGCGCCTCGAGCCCGCTCGTTGCCACCAAGATCGCGAGAGCACTCGCCGCGACCGGTTGCGACGAGTCCCACAGTGACGCTCGAATACCCCCTCGGGAGCGCTCAGGGTTGCGGAACTGGCGACTCTCGCGCTCGTCGAGAGCGAGTTCGAACGCGAACCGGAGCACCGCCCGAGCCCGGTCACGGAGGAGTTGCTCCTGCCCGTTGGGGACGAGGCCGGAGTCGTCCGCGAGCGCGACAATCGCGAGCCCCGGACGGAGCGATTGGCTCGTTACGCCGCCTCGTCCGGTGCCCGTGAGTCTGAAGCCGCCGCGAAGGTCGAGTTCCGAGGCGAACGCCCCAAAGCCAGCCTGAGCCGCCAGCACCAACTGCGCAACCGCCCAAGCGTCGTCCGCATGAGTGACGGCCTGTCCGGTTGCATGCGCGAACGTGACCTCGGCGATGACGAGCCACGGAAGTTGACCGACGAGTTCGGGACGGGCAACGGATGCCCACGCTGCGTCGAGCGCAGCCCGCGTCTCTGCGGCACCCACAATGCGCCCCTCGCCTGAGAAGGACACCGCTGCGGCGAGCGCTGCCAGCGCGCGGTCGCCGCTCGTGCCGCTCCGCAGCGGCTCCGCGAGTTTCTCGCGAGCGACGCGAGCCATCTCTCTCGCGCCTTCTGAGAGTCCGTCCTCACTGCCGAGGCGCGCGACTGCGCAGAGGAGAAACGCCATCGGCTGGTTTGTCGCTGTCGGTGAATCCTCTCCCACGCGACGGATTGCGAGGTCGTCGAGAAGAGCGATCGCGAATGTACGAGCGCGGAGTCGATCTGCGACCTCGAATCGTTCGCTCGCCGCGACGCTCGCGGCAGCCCATGCCGTGAGCGCTTGATCGAGTGGAGGCGCGCTCAGTGGTTTGTACTCGTCGGGAACCGGCGCGTAGTTGCCGAGCAACCCGAGTCCGCTCATCGACTGCGAGCCTGGCGTCTTCGCCGCTTCAGAGTCGTCGACCGCGCGGGTTGCATACAGGCGTCCAAGCGTGGCGAGCGCAAACTCGCGCACGCTGGCTTCCGTCACGCTCGCGTCGGCGAAGCGCGGCGTGCCGCGTCCGCGAATGAGCGGCGGATCTCCGGGATCGCTTTGCGTGAGGCAGAGTGATCCGAACTTGAACACACCGACGGCTTCGATTCGAACGAGGTCGGGAAGATCCTTCGCGGGAAGTTCGAGGTCGTGCAGCAACGCAATGAATGCGAGGTCGGATGCTGCCGCTGTATTTGCGGCGTGCTGAAGTGCTGGAAAGACCGCGGCCCACGTTGACTTTCCACCGCCGCCACGCCGAAGCGCGATGCCGTCGAGTCCAGGCTCGACGCGCGTCGCGCACTCGGCGAACGTGCGACCGAGAAGCGGTTCCGGGCGCGACGCGAACTCAAGTTCCAGCGCCAAGCTCTGCGTCGCCGTATCGCGCATCTCCTTCGGCAACGCGCTGATCACACGATCGCCGAACGCACGGGCGACTGCGCGGCCGACGGCGCGACGAACCATGCGGTCGTCGCCCGCACCGCCTCCGGGCCAATCGGTCCCGATGCCGACCACGCGACCTTGATGTCGCAGAATGACCGCGACACCGCGTGCGCCAGCGACAGGCACCGCCGACTCGGGCTTCGTTAGGTCGGGCAGTGTCGCGGCGTCGAGCCAGCGGCGAACGGCGATGTAGGCATCGATGCACGACTCAAGCTCGGGCTCGGTTCGTTCGCTCTGCACACCAATGCCGGGTCCGACGCCGCGCGTTGAGCTCGGCGTCACGTCGTGCTGAGCGAGCGCCGTCGCCTGGCAACACGTGACGACCGAGAACAGGGCGAGTGATGCACGAATTCGACGTTGTGCGTTGCGAGAAAGCATCAGGTCTCACGGTGTACTTGCAGGACGCCAGCGATTGCCGGTGGCACGGACTTTGATCCTATCTGCCCGAGCCGCCACCCCGAAGCCGAGTATCGCAGCCGCGGGCTGCAAGGGGCAAAGTAGCTCGCGACGAGTTTTCCGGAGAGGACCCCAAGAACAGCATGATCGTCCACCTCTTCAAACTCAGCGAGACCAAGTGGAGAGTGCTGATCCTCACCCTCTTGGCCTTCGCGTCGATGTGCTGACCGTGCCGCCTCCGGCGTCTCGTTCGCAAGACTCGTAACCCTCTCGCCATCCTCTGGGTCTTCGCTCCACGCAACGACCCGTACTTGCCTCGAAAGAGGCACGACAACGCCTCGGCAGGACGCCGGGGCGATGTTTTCATGTGAGCTGTGAACACGCTACGCGGTCAGGGCACACGCTACGCGGTCAGGGCACCGGGTGCGGGTGGCGAATTTGGCACCTCACCGACTCCGTGCGGCGCGGGAGCGGTCTCGCTTGACGAACGCCGAACCGCGAGCAACATATAGATCGACGGGATGATCAGTATTGTGAATACCGTCGAAATGATCATGCCGGTAACGAGCACCATGCCGATCGAATTTCGCGCGAGCGCGCCGGCGCCCGTCACGAGTACGAGTGGGAGGTGACCGGCAACGGTTGCGACGCTCGTCATCAAGATCGGCCGGAGTCGAGTGAGCGACGCTTCGCGGATGGCGGCGAGTTTCGAATGTCCCTCGCTTTGCATGTGATTCGCGAACTCGACAATGAGAATGCCGTTCTTCGCGACGAGTCCGACGAGCGTGATGAGTCCGACCTGCGAGTAGATGTTCACCGTCGTCCAGCCGACAAAGGTGAAGATGAGCGCGCCGGCGATCGCAAGCGGCACCGACCCAAGCAGGACGATGAGTGGATCACGGAAGCTGCCGAACTGGGCCGCGAGTACGAGGTAGATGAGACCAAGCGCGAAACCCAGCGTCGTTGCAAGCGACGCGCCTTCCTGTCGCAATTGCCTCGATTCACCGGCGTAATCGATGGTGTAGCCCGGCGGCAGAATTGTGCGCGCCGCAGCCTCAAGCGCGCTGAGCGCTTCTTCTTTCGTCACGCCCGGCGCGACTCCGCCGAAGATCTTCACGCTGTTCTTCTGCTGGAATCGGTTCAACGTGCGCGGCGCTGCGGTTGTCTCGAGTCGCACGATCGACGACACGCTCACGAGGCCGCCGCCTTTGGTGCGAATCTTCATTTGCAGCAGGTCGTCCGCCGTGGCGCGGCTCGCGTCGTCGACTTGCGGGATCACCTTGTAGCTCCGCCCGTCGAAATTGAATCGATTGACGTAACCGCCCGACAGCATGACCGCGAGGTCGCGGCCCACCGCAGCGAGGTCAAGCCCCATGTCGGCAACTCTCTCGCGGTCGATGACGATGCGCACCTGCGGGAGATCAATCTTGAGATCGGCGTCGGCGAAGAGGAACTTACCGCTCCCGAACGCAGCGCCGACGAGCTGCCCGGTGAGTGCCGCCATTTCTTCTGGCGGATCCGAGCTCGTGAATACGAGTTCCACGTCGAACTGTCCCGCACCTGGCAATGGCGGCGGCAAAATCGGGAACGCGCGAATGCCCGCGATGCCCGAAATGAGCCCGAACGCTTGGGGCAATATCTCTTTCGTTGTTCGCTGTCGAGTGCTCCACTCGGTGGTCTGCATGCCGCCGAAGCCAGTCGCTGGTGTCATGAGCACGCGCCACACGAACTTCGCCTCAGGAATCGTCTTGAGCGCCGACGCCATCTGCGTGACCGCTTCCCGCGTTGACGCGAGTGAAGAGTCTGGTGCTGCCGACAAGACGAAGAAGAGCCCGCCTTCATCTTCCGTTGGCGCGAGTTCCTTGGCCGAGAAGTAGTAGAGCGGCACGGCGCCGACTGCGATGAGTGCCGCCGCGAGAGCCATGGTCCAGCGAAGCGGCAGCGTGACATCGAGGATGCGGCCGTACCCGCGGCGCAGGCGATCGAATCCTGCGTTCACGAGCCGCGCAAAGCGTCCTTCGGTGCCGTGTGCTGGTACGAGCTTCGCGCTCATGATCGGCGAGAGCGTGAGCGCGACAACGCCCGAGACAACGACCGATGCGGCAAGCGTGAACGCGAACTCGCGAAAGAGTACGCCGGTTAGCCCACCTTGGAACCCAATCGGTGCATAGACCGCGGCAAGCGTGATCGTCATCGAAATGACGGGGGCGAAGAGTTCACGCGCGCCCACCAGCGCTGCGTCGATGCGTGCCATCCCGGCGCGGACATGGCGCTCCACGTTCTCGACCATCACAATGGCGTCGTCGACAACGAGTCCGACCGAGAGCACGACGGCGAGAATCGTGAGTAGGTTCAGCGAGAACCCGAAGAGTGTCATGAAGATGGAGGCACCGACGATCGAGATGGGAATCGCAACCAGCGGTACTAACACCGTTCTGATCGAACCCATGAAGAGGAAGACCACGATGGCGACAATGCCGATTGTCTCCGCGAGTGTCTTGCCGATCTCCATCAGCGCGTTCCGCATGTAGTAGGTACCGTCGTACGCAAGGCGCATGTCGACGCCGGGCGGGAGTGACGGGCGGAGCGCCTCCATGGACATCGTCAGACGCGACGCAACGTCAATCTCGTTCGCGCTTGGTAACGGCCAGACCGACAGGTAGATCGCGGGGCTCGTATCGAATCCGGCCTCACCGAGCGGCTCTTCAGAACCAAGCTCAACGCGAGCGACGTCGCGCAGGCGGACGATCGATCCGTCGCGCTCGCGCACGATCAAGTTTTCGAACTCCGCCGTCGAACGCAAGTCGGTGTCGGTGAGAAGGTCGACTTGCACCTCGCGTCCCTTCGTGCGCCCGACTGCCGCTACAAAGTTGTTGCGCCTCAGTGCGTCGTAGACCTCGCTCGGCGACACGTCGAGCGCGGTGAGCGTCGACTCGTTCAGCCAGATGCGCATTGCGAGATTGCGAGGTCCTTCAATGCCGACACGCTGAACGCCTTGGATTGTCGAAAGCTTGGGCTGCACTTCGCGGGCAAGAAACTCGTTCAAGCGTGTGAGTTCGAGCGTGGTGCTCGTGAAGCTGAGGTAGAACGTGGCAAACGGGCGATCGGCCCGTTGAATCTGAATGACGGGCGATTCCGCCTCCGCTGGCAACTCGCTACGCACCTGATTGAGGCGAGCGCCGATCTCAGCGAGCGCGTCGTTACTGTCGTGATTGAGACGCAAGCGAACGGTGATGGTGCTGAAGCCGGCGGTGCTCGAACTCTCGATATAGTCAATGCCGTCGATCGCCGACACCGCTTGCTCGATCGGCGTCGTGATGAAGCCGCGCACGGTCTCGGCACTGGCGCCGATGTACGCGGTGCTGATGAGAATCGACGTGGACTCGATGCGGGGATATTGACGGATCGGAAGTGTGCCGATGCAGCGCCAACCGATCACCAAGATGATGAGGTTGACGACGATCGCAAGCACCGGTTTGCGGATGAAAATGTCAGTAGGGGATCGCATCGGTGGTGGTGTTACGGTCTGAGTTCCGCGCGTCGATCGGATCAGTGGCCCGCAGCAGTTTCGGTGCCGGATGCCTGCGGCGGGACAGCGGACGCGTCGACAACGAGCGCGCCGTCTCGGAGCTTGAACGATCCCGTCGTCGCGAGCGTCTCGCCCGCAGCTAATCCCTCAGTGATGATGACATCTTCGCCCACCGACGGACCGACTTTCACGAAGCGCTGCTGCGCCCGCAGCGCGCCCGGCTGGTCCTTCGGGTTCTTGCTCGGTGCGACGATGAAGACGTGATCGCCGAACGACGCGCGGCGCACTGCGGTTGCCGGGACGACGACGTGTCGCTCGGGTTCGCCGACTGGAACGCGAATACGCACGAACATGCCGGGCAGAATGCGGCCGTCGCGATTGTCGACAAGTCCGCGCACCCGCGCGTTCCGCGTGTCGTTGCTCACCGTCGCGTCGACTGCAACCACTTCGATTCGGACCGGCGTGGGGCCGAGCACCGGGCTCGAGGCCATCACTGCCAACCCTGGGCGCACGCGCGTCAGGTGCTCTTGCGGGATCGCAAAGTCGAGATAGATCGAATCAGTGACTTCTTCGAGCATCACAAGCTGGGTGCCTTCAGGGAGGTACTGGCCCTCGTGCACAGTGCGGATGCCGGTGCGGCCACGGAAGGGGGCTTTGACGACGTGCTTGTCGACCATCGTCTGTACTTGGGCGACGTGCGCTTTCGCCTGTTCCACTTCGGCTAGGACCTTCGCTCGGTCGGCCTTCGCTCGCGCGACTTCGGAGCGACCGCGATCCATTTCGATCGGCGAGACAGCGCGCTCGGAGCCGGCTTCGTCCATGCGGCGCCATTCCGACTCGGCAAGCGCGAGGCGCGTCTCACTAATCTCAACGTTGGCTTGCGCGACGGCAACCATTGCTTCGGCGGCAGCGAGGTCGGCGCGTTCGGTGGAGTCTTCAAGTGTGAGCAAGACGTCGCCGGGTTCGACGATCGTGCCTGATCCGTAGCCGACCTTCTTGATTGTGCCTGCGAGCTCGTTGCTGATTCGTACGGAGCGGAGCGAGAACGCCGAGCCAACGAGTTCGGCCGTCGGTTGCCAGTCGATCTCTCGCGCAGTTGTTGCGAGCACCGACTCCGGCGGCTCCCAACTCACCGCGGCCGCCGCGGCTGCACTCGCCTTCTGATTCCGCTTGACGAGGTACAGACCACCAGCCGTCGCGGCGAGCACCGCGAAGACGACAGTAGAAGCAACGATGGAAGTCGATCGCATGCGAGTCATTTCCTCTCGTTGGTCACTCGGCTGCTCGGACGCTTCGCGCGGCGCGATGAAGGCACCGCCGCCGGTGAAGCGTTCGTTTCAAGCAATCGTTGGAGCGCGGTACGGACCGCCGCTAGTCGTGGCGGCGTCCAATCCGACAGTCCGAAGATCCAGTCAAACCACAGTCCGTTGACGGCGAGGTGAATCGCCTCGCTGGTACCGAAGGGCAAGCCGTCGTCGGCGAACCGCGAGGCCATCTGGCGCTGCGCGATGCGCAGCGGTTCGACGTGCTTCGGATCATGCACCAGCGCGGCCACGAGTACGACGCTGCTGCGCCGCATGGAATCAGTCCACTTGTCGGTCGACGAGAGACACGTCCCAAGGATTGCCCGCGCAGTTCGACCACGGCCCGCTGGCTGTTTCGCGACGCCTTCCGCAACGTCACGCTGCCAGTCGTCGACCTTGCGACGCACGAGCGCGTCGATCAGCAGCTCTTTGCTGGGAAAGTGGTGAAGCAAGCCGCTCTTACTCAGTCCAGCCTCGCGAGCGACGCCGTCGAGCGTGAAGTGCCCGATGCCGTCGCGAAGGACGATCGACTCTGCGGCGTCGAGTAAACCTGCGAGATCGGGGCGGGTGGCCGCAGTGCGCGGTGAGCGAGTTGCTCGGACCGCGCGCGACGCCGCCGAAGCGGTCGTCTTCGGCGTTGCCGGGCTCGTGATGGGGCTGCGTCGTGCCATGAGGGGGGCGAAGCGTACCGACCGACTGGTCGGTGGGCAAGTGCCGGCTGCCCTCGCGCGCTCCACCACGAAAAGAGGCCCCGGCAATCTGCCGGGGCCTCGAAGTTCCGAACTAGGCCACTTACCGAAGCGAGTGTGCGCCCGAAGGGCGCTACGGAGCGCTCAAACTACGCTACTCCTCGAACCTGATCTTGTCTGTACCCATTGCGCCGTGGTCGTCCATTCCGCCGCGGGTTGGCTTGCCGCGGGCGTTCTCGGCCTGAAGTTCGCGCTCCTCGCCCGGTGTCGTGCCCCACTGGGAGTTGTTCGGGGACAGACAAGCCGCGCACCTGACGGAGCCAACGCTCTCATTCCACTGCGGCGTCCGCAGTTCCAACATCACATGCGACGGCGATGCTGTCCGTGACTCAAGCCACATGTTCAGCGGCCGTCGAAGCTGTGCCGCAGTGTCTCGCTAGCAAGGCGATCTTTGGATATTTGAACAAACTCACATTTTCGCTTGACAGGGGGGGGGGGAAGGGGGGATATTAGCCTTGGAATGATGCGTCGCGGGTTCAAGACGCAGGGACGTTCCGCCGCCATGGATTGCGAAAGGAAGTTTGACGATGCGATTTCCTAGCTTCGGCATATTGACCGTCTCTGCGATCATGGTGGTCTTCGGTTCCCGTGTCCACCCAATTCCGGGTGCGGTGCTCTCACGCGAGCAGGCGCATCGGATCGTTGGGTTCCACACGGATCCCGACCCGCTATGCGTAGAGGATCCGACCTTGCTCCTGAAGCAGACCGGCAATGGATGTCGAGGGGCAGCGATCTTCGACAATTGCCCCGGGGCGCAGGCTGGCTGTGCCGGTCGTGCGTGTGCGCCGAACGGCTGCACGTCAGTCCCCACGTCGTGGACCGTCGCCGGGGGTGGAGCGCCAAAGTTGGTAAAAGACGTGGAGTGCAGGGATTTTTCGACGTTGCCGGAATTCGACTGCAACGGAGAAAATGGCGCTTGCGTGTGTGATCCGCTGTCGCCGAAGTTTGGGCCGCAACCTCGGTGTCCCCTCGGAAATAGGTGGCGAGTGTCGTGCGCCGGCTGAGGCTTATCTAGAAATCAATCGCGTTGCCGGTCGTGGTGAAGGTGGGTCGGCTCAATACCTCGTCTGATTGAAAGGGTGGCCATGTTTTTTTTCCTCTCAGCTGCGATTGTGTCGGTTGCCAGTGTGGGTTCATTCGTTGCGCCCAGCCCCGAATTGGGCAAGGCCGAACTGACGTCGGTGATCCAAGAGCAGAGGGTCTTGCTGGAAACGTTCGGATTCGGGTTCGTAGCGACCCATGACTCGCCAGACGGTGCGCATCAGGAGTGGCGCGGATGGTTTATCCGCGCGGGATCGCGCTGGCGCGTGGGATACAACTATCCACCGGATGGCGATGCAGCTGCGCCGCTGTTACGGGATATCACGTTCAACGGCGGCGACAAAAACATTTATTTGGTTGGACCCCTCGGTGCCGCGAGCGTCTGCTCAGACTCCGATTTCATGTCCTACACGGGCGAACCTGCTCCTGGGTCGAGAATTGGTCGGCTGATGCTGTTCTGGCCCTCGACTCCGCAAGATGTGGCGAAGAGGCGAGATCTCGTGTCGCTCATCGCTCGCGATGACGTGACCGTTGCTACAGGATCAGAAGCCATCAACGGGGCAGCGTGCGTCCGGATCGACGTCCCGGCGGATCTGGCTCAATGCAGTGCCACAATCTGGGTGGATCCATCGCGTGGCTGTCTGCCAGTGCGGCAGAGGTGGTCGTTTCACGGGGGCGAGTCGTCAGACCTCATTGACGTCGTCGCGTTCGCCCAACTCGAGTCCGGTGCCTTCGTTCCGACGGATGTCGTGATCACGCGTTCAACCGGCGAGGCCGAGCGATACGTCATGTCTGATGACAACGGCGTGGTACCAGGTGGCGCGACGAGCGACGTGCACGCGCTATTGCCACTCGATCCATTCGACTTACTCCCCGCTGGAACAAAGGTGCACGATCTCAACTCTGGGACTGTGTTTATCGCTCACGCGGCCGCATTGGATAGAGCGGTGGATAGCGTACTCGCCTCGGTTCCGGCGCGTGATGCGAGCGAGCTACGAGGGCGAGAGAGTAGGGTTCTTTGGATAGCTGGATGCAGTGTGCTTGCTGGCGTGGCTGCTTTCATGGCGGAGCGGCGGCGAGCGAAGTCCAAAGCGGGCGCCACGGGCCCTGCATGTGGTTGAATCATCAGAATCAACGCAGGGCAGCAGCCCCTGCGGCGTGGCGAGTTGCGCGGTTGTCGACGCCCTGCTCGGACGAAGAGTAAGCGCCGAGGACCTCCATGGCTTGGCAGGAGACGACGATGGCGTGTCGCTGGAGCAGATTTCAAATTTGCTGCGCGCACATGGCTATCCAGCGACCGCGGTTTTGAGCAACCCAGAGCTGTTGCGAGGCACAGACGCCGTTTGGATTCTGCACCTCTCGCGACCGATCCAGTCGGTTCCGAGCATTCCGAAAGGCCATTTTGTCGTCTGTGTTGTGCAACGCGGTGAAGATTTGCGATTTCTCGACGCAACGTTATCGATTCCTGATCAGCGTTTGCTGACAGCCGAGACAGTCTTCCAAGCGTGGACCGGAAACGGAGTAGTCGTCCCGGCCCGAGCGTCGTCATCGATGGCAACCATCTCGGCCATGATTGCCTGTGTCGTCTTCGCGTGGTTTGTGGGGATGACTCTCGGGCACCACCGATGCGCGTTCACCCTGAAATCTCGATCCTGAAGTTCTGTCGTGCCTTCGCGCTAACGTGGTGCGCGACCATTGCAGCCAACTTCGTGGTCGCATGCGGACAGACCCCGCCCCAACCACGACCGCGGGCGTCATGGTCCCCCGAAGTGCTTGCGGAGTGTCGCGACGCGCTGGCCAGAGCGGATTGCGCAACGCCGTTGATCGAAGCGGCCGCCAGACTCGATGCGCGACCGCTCGTCTATCACGCTCATCTCCTCCTCGCGCTTGGACCGAGGTCAGCGACCTTGCGAGTCTCTGCTCCGAACGGCGAGTGTTCGTACCTCAAGTGGATCACGTCGGTCGCTTCGTCCCAAGCGACCGACGGATTTCCTCCCTATCTTGTTCGTGCGCCGAACGGTTGGGCGATATCGCATCACGATTCATCCGTCCTCGGAAGCACGGGTGAAGGGCACGCTGGACAACTACTTGCGTACGCGGGCTTCGCGGGAATCGACGAAACGTCGCTGCGGCTTCGCGCCCCGGACGGCTCGGAGGTGCTAGCCGAGAGCCTGGCGATTGGGCTCTTGGGCGTTCCGTTGGCTCTGCTGGACACAGATTATGCGATTCCTGCACTGTTGTTCGCCACCCGGAGGACAACTTGGCAAACGCGCTGGGCTACTGAGGTGAGTCTGGACGACCTGCTCCAAGAGCATCTGCGACGGCCTCTCACAGATCGTGCGTGCTTTGCGGCTCATTGGCACGCGGCACTCGTCCTCGTGCTATCGGGCGATTGGATCGAGGACGACACGCTTGCCTCGTCTGCGCGAAAAATGCTGAAGAACTCAGTCCATGAGGTGCTTGGTGGGATCGATGGGCACGGGGCGATCTCAGTGGCTTTTCCGTCCGATCGCTCGGAGTGGCGATCAGAATCACCGTCGGTCAACGGTCGGGAGTTCTCGCGGCAGGCGCATGTGCTTGAGTGGCTTGTCCGAGCCAGCGATGACGAAACACTTCTAGCTGACCGGCGCATTCACTCAGCGTTCAAGTTCCTTCACGATCGGCTCTGTTCCGATGGGGCGTTGCTGAGTTTGCTCGATGTGGCGCATGCCGCTAGCGCGATTCGTGAGTACAGGACGCGGTTGCTTCGTATCGTCGATGAGTAGAAGCCCGTCTTGAAGTTGCTGGGCTTCGCGTGTGCGCAAGCAATGGTTAGTCACCACAAGAAAGGCCCCGGCAAATGCCGGGGCCTTGAACGAAGTCAGGATGTCACTCTGCACAGCGAGCGCCCGCCCGAAGGGCGCTGGAACCTCGCAACGCGCCAGTTCGCGCAGAGCGAGTGTGCGCCCGAAGGGCGCTACGGAGCGCTAAAACTAGCTCCGCTTAGCTACTCCTCGAACCTGATCTTGTCCGTACCCATTGCGCCGTGGTCGTCCATTCCGCCGCGGGTTGGCTTGCCGCGGGCGTTCTCGGCCTGAAGTTCGCGCTCCTCGCCCGGTGTCGTGCCCCACTGGGCCCGCTTGAGGGAGAGGCCGATCTTCCGTTCGTCGGTGTCGACGCGGAGGATCTTGACGTCGACTTCTTGACCGACCTTCACAATGTCCTGCGGATTCTCCACCTTCTGGTCGGAGAGTTCGCTGATGTGGAGCAGGCCTTCGAGTCCCTGTTCGAGCTCGACGAACACGCCGAAGTTCGTGATCTTCGTGATGTGACCCTTCACGATCATGCCCGGGCGATACGCGGTCGGGATGCCTTCGATCCACGGATCTTCGCTGAGCTGCTTGAGACCCAAGCCGACGCGCTGCTTCTCTTGGTCGACGTCGATGACGACGCACTTGACGACGTCACCCTTCTTGAAGACCTCGTTCGGATGCGCGACCTTCTTGGTCCACGAGATATCGCTGACGTGCAGCAGGCCATCGATGCCTGGCTCGATCTCGATGAACGCGCCGTAGTTGGCGAGGTTTCGCACCTTGCCTTCGATGATCGTTCCCGGCGGGTACTTCTCGGCGACGAGCTCCCACGGGTTGACTTCGGTCTGCTTCATGCCGAGCGAAATCTCGAGCTTGTCCTTGTTGATGTCGAGGACAACAACATCGACTTCGTCATTCACCTGCACGACTTCGCTCGGGTGATTGACGCGCCGCGTCCATGACATTTCGGAGATGTGGACCAGGCCTTCGATCCCCTCTTCAAGCCGCACGAACGCGCCGTACGACATGAGATTGACGACCGAACCCTTCACGCGGCAGCCGACCGGGTACTTCCGCTCGATCTGCTCCCATGGCGAGGTTTCCTTCTGCTTCAGGCCGAGAGAAATCTTCTCGCGCTCGCGCTCGATGTTGAGGATCTTCACTTCGATCTCATCGCCGATCCGAACGATCTCGCTCGGATGATTCACGCGGCCCCACGACATGTCGGTGACGTGCAGCAGGCCGTCGATACCGCCGAGATCGACGAACGCGCCGAAGTCGGCGATGTTCGTGACGGTGCCTCGAACGACATCGCCTTCCTTGACCGATTCAAGCAGCTTGCGCTTGGCCTGTTCGCGCTCTTCTTCGATGAGCTTGCGCCGACTGATGACGATGTTGCGACGCTCTTCATCGATCTTCAAGATGACGGCGCGAATCGTCTTGCCGATGAAGTCGCCGATGTCGCCCGGACGGCGAACGTCGACCTGCGATGCGGGTAAAAACACCGGCACACCCATGTCGACTAACAATCCGCCCTTGATCTTCTTGAGGCACTTGCCTTCGACGACGTCGCCTTCTTTGCGCGTCTGAAGGATTTGCTCCCAACCGCGGATGCGATCGGCCTTGCGCTTCGAGAGAATGACGCCGCCGTCATCGCCTTCGAGTTGTTCTAGCAGCACTTCGACTGCATCACCGACGGCGATGTCGGGCGGGAACTCGGTCTTCTCAACGAGGCCTTCGCTCTTCAGTCCGACTTCGATGACGACGAAGTCGCCTGCGAAGCCGACGACGCGGCCTTTGAGAATCGAGCCTTGCGCGAAGTTCTTGATGTCCTCTTGCTTGAGGAGCGTGTTCATGTCGCCCTTTGCGACGACGTCGCCAAAGGCTTCTCGGATCATCCGCTCGGCAGCGGCGTCATCGAGCCGAAGCTCTTCGATCAGGTTGTAGTCGACCATGTTGTGGGTACGGGTCGTCCCCGCAGGAAGTGGCGCGTCAACAGGACGTGCGGTGGAGGACGACTGAGCAAAAAAAGGAGATGCGACCGGTGCCGGCGACATGCCGGGCTTTTGACCGGAAGGGGGCGAGTATAGCGATGACCGGGGTGACGGCGGAAGCTGTTGATTGCAGTTTGATTTCGATGAAGTTCACGTTTCGCGCTTGGACCTCAATCGTTTGTCGAAACAACGACTGTTGGTAGCGAAAAGAGCGTTCGAATCATGATGTCGCTCGCCCGCTCAGGCCGAGCTGAATCCGGGCAACGACATCATCTTGGTCGCCCGCTCCGCGCCGGGAACTGCGTGGAAGCAGAGACGAACACCGGACGAACACTCGACTAACAATTGGTGCGTTGGATGCCGTGTCGAGTGGGCAGCGATTTCTTGGACTTGCCCACCTCCGGTAGACCCGAGCGAGCGATAGCCTCCGGCCTGTCGCAGGGAGCGTGGCACATGACGACACTCGATGGCGCTTCGGCCTTTCGTGTGGGTCGCGACGCAGGGATCTTCGATCGCGCGTGCCGAGTACCAGGGACCGGCTTGATCGGGGTGCCTTATCGACGGCGGGCGGCAGGGCACTTAACAGACGCGACGAGCGCGCCAGAGCCTGAGCTGAGCCGACCGAGAACGAGTCTTCCTTGTCCTCGTAGCCGCACGAGAGCCTGAAGCGCCAAAAAACCTCGTCTTCTCAAACTTCTGCGCTCGGAACTCCGGGTCCGAGGTTTTAATGGGGCCCTATCGCGACTCGCGGCACAAGCGAGTCCGACTCTGGGGTGTCTCCATGCTTCAAGTCATCAGACGTATGTCGGGCGTCGCCGCGCTGAGCGCTGCGTTCTTGGTCGCATCGCATTCGCTCGCGCAGCTTGGCGATCCCGCACCGTGCGTGCTCTCGGTCACGCCGAATCCCGCAGGCGGCATCAACAATCAGGTTGGGCTCGATCACGTATCGATCCTGATGAGCGAGCCGGTCACGATCGGCCTTGGCGCGACGACGGCGTGCTCGACGTCGCCGCAGCGTGCCGTCACGGCCGCACGTCGTGCACGCTCATGAGCGGCGGCCACTTGGAGGTGACGCGATGAACTCAGGCGACGCGCTGCACCGGAGATCA
>Ga0163144_10005208_pt1 | contig 28978 bp, 19 predicted proteins | sample OliLak19BULKMAT1_FD_123175 | JGI IMG/M metagenome (GOLD analysis project Ga0163144, IMG submission 123175) | Freshwater microbial mat bacterial communities from Lake Vanda, McMurdo Dry Valleys, Antarctica - Oligotrophic Lake LV.19.BULKMAT1 | ecosystem: Environmental > Aquatic > Freshwater >...
CACCGAGCTCTTCACGGAGCTCATCTGTGAGTCCAAGCTCATCACCGAGCTCTTCACGGAGCTCATCTGTGAGTCCAAGCTCATCACCGAGCTCTTCACGGAGCTCATCAAGGAGCTCATCAGAGAGCTCTTCGCCGAGTTCTTCGTATAGTCCAAGCTCATCAGAGAGCTCTTCACGGAGCTCATCTGTGAGTTCATCACCGAGCTCATCACTGAGTTCATCACCGAGCTCATCAAGAAGTTCGTCCGTGAGTCCAAGCTCATCAGAGAGTTCTTCACGGAGCTCATCACTGAGTTCATCACCGAGCTCATCAAGAAGTTCGTCCGTGAGTCCAAGCTCATCAGAGAGTTCTTCACGGAGCTCATCTGTGAGTTCATCACCGAGCTCATCACTGAGTTCATCACCGAGTTCATCAAGAAGTTCGTCCGTGAGTCCAAGCTCATCAGAGAGCTCTTCACGGAGCTCATCTGTGAGTTCATCACCGAGCTCATCAAGAAGTTCGTCCGTGAGTCCAAGCTCATCACCGAGCTCATCACCGAGCCCCCCACCTTGTAATTGTACTGGTGGTCAGTTGTGTTGTGGTGGTGGACCTGATGATTGTTATAACCCAGCAACTCAACAGTGTTGTTATTCTTGTGTTGAAAGTTAGTTTAAAACGTGTAAATAATAAATGGCAGGATCTATAATATGTCTTACTGCGGAAACTTGTTGCAACAATACATGTTGTAGTATCTGCCACTTCTGTGACATCTGTTCAACGTCAACCTGCGCTCCTAAAACCGATAACACGGGCTGTGGAACGGGTCTTAAATGCTGCTCTGGAACTTGTACTGATATTTTAAGTAACCCCTTCAACTGTGGATTTTGCGGTACAAACTGTCCATTTGGAGTATGCTGTCAAGGAACTTGTTGTGGATCGGGACAATCCTGCATTGCCAACTCATGTCAGTAATTTCAGTGAAAATTAGTTAGTGAAAAGTAGAAAACTTTAGTTAAAAACGTTATATTTGTATTAAGTTATATTTAGATTAGTTAGTAGTATGAAGAGTGTTAAAATATATGGATTAGGTTGGGTGGGTAGGGCCATGAAAACGCTATTCCCAGATGCGATTGTTGATGATCCTGCATTAGGACTAAATCCAACGGAGACCTGTGACATTGCATTTGTGTGTGTACCAACTCCACCGTTGAACGGAACGTTAGATACTTCAATTGTTGAAGAAATAATATCTCGTGCTTCTGAGGATTTAATAGTTATTCGCTCGACAGTTCCCCCCGGAACAACAGACTATCTTGTAAAAAAATATAATAAACGAATAGTATTCCAACCAGAATACATCGGGGAGTCTCCGATGCATAACTTACTCGACCCAAGATCAAGAACGTTCATGATATTTGGCGGAGAATCAAAAGATGTTGAAGAAACTATAGAAGCGTACCAGTCTGCATATAATGCCAACGTATCAATAAGGAAGATTACGGCATACGAAGCGGAAGTTGTAAAGCTTACAGAAAATAGAGCAATTGCATTTAAAGTCTCACAATGTCAAGAACTATACGACGCTTGTAAATCTCACGGTGTAGATTACTATACAATTAGAGACGCGGTGTATGGGGATGATCCTCGATTCAATTTGTGGTTCACTTTTATATATCCAGATAGTCGAGGCTTTGGCGGGAAATGTTTGAGCAAGGATCTTCCCGCATGGGCGGCCTGGGCAGAATCTGCTGGTTACAATCCGGAGCTAACTAAACATATGTTAGAGGTAAATGATAAATTAATAAATACTTCTGCGACCATTCAATGGAATTTAATTCACTAATATTATAATAAGATGGTTAAGCACGATTTCACAGTAATATATTTAACAAATAATGAACTTCCCCAAGAATGGTGTGAGTATCAACAATCTGTATTTTTAAACGCAATAGACGGGGCCGATCTTATAACTGTTTCAAGAACCCCCATGAACCTCCCAGGTCTTAATCTTATTCAAACGGAACCCAAGAGTGCATCAAATGTTTATTGGCAAATGTTAAAAGCCGCTAAGTTGGTAAAAACTAAATATATAATAATAGCGGAAGATGACACTCTCTACTCCAGTGAACACTTTACGTTTTTTAGACCGAAGGATGATGCTTTTGGTTACAATAGAAACAGAGCCTCATTATTTACATGGGGCGAGCCAATGTTCCATTGGAGAAATAGATTGACTAATTGCGCCTTAATTGCGCCCACAGGATTATTAATTGAGGCATTAGAGGAGCGTTTCGCAAAACATCACATCTTACCCGAAGACAGAGCTGGAGAACTTGGGAGAGGAATGGTTGATAGGAACCTTGGCGTAAAAGTTAGAAAATGTGAGGAACAGTATTCTAAAACTTGTATTATACAGTTAAATCATGCTTACGGATTAGAAGAAAGGCAGAGAACTCAAAAAAAGTCCTACGGTCAAATAAAAGCCTATGATATTCCATATTGGGGGAGGGCCGATGATTTAGTAAAGAAATTCCCGATATAGAGGATGAAGAACCTATTAATCTATACCAGTAAGATCCATGATTTTAACGAAGAAACAAAGATCTTAATAAAGATCCAAATAGACAACGCCATTGAGTTTGGCGCAGCAGAAGATGTTATCTTGGTGACAAACTTTGAATATGAGTACAGGGGTGTAAGGTCTTTAAATATCCCCGATATTGTATATGAACCAGATCCCACCTCAACTAAACCTCCGGTTATTGTATACTTGTTGAAGAACGAATTACTACCGCTTGAGACAATATGGTGTCACGATTTTGATGCTTTCCAAGATGACGAGGTTGATGTTGAAGTATCGAATTTAGCTTTAGTTAGCTACGGTTATAAAAAGCAATGGAATTTTGGAAGTTTCTTTTTTAAACCGTCAGATAAGATACTTAAGAGTTTTGAGCTACTCGTGGAGCGAATGAATGGTCGTAAAAATAGAGCAGATGAGAAGACTCTAATTGAACTTACAAGCAGTGGAGAGATTTCTGATTTTGTAGAATTTGGATTAGAATATAATTACACACAAGCGGTATACGAGTTTCGAAAGTTCGACCATATAAAACCGAAAGTGTTGCACTTTCATCCAAATTACAAGTTTTATAGAGCTAAAGAAACAAATCTAAATATATTCATGTATGGGAAGAGTAGATTAAATAGGGTGTTGATGTCAGAAAGGTTAATTAAGATTTTTAATAAGCACGGAGTAGTATAATGAAGAATGTAATGATTTATATTAGTGACGATATGTCATTTAATAATGTATCTAATCAAATGAATGACGCTGAGATTTCCGTTAAAGTCGGGATTGACAACAGTATAGAACTTGGATGGAATAAAGAGGATATTTGGCTTTTTAGTAACTTTGAGTTTGAATATGAAGGGATTAAATCAAAGATTTTACAGAACGTAGCGTTCTTTAATAGAAAGCCACAAGCAAGTAAGATAAATGGAATTATAAGATTATTTGAAGAAGGGCTTATAGGAGACGATATTTATTGGTTTCATGATTTGGATGTGTTTCAAATATGCTCAATAGATGACCTTATGGTAGATATCAAGTATGAGGATATAGCTCTTTCTGATTATGGATACGACCCTAAGTGGAGTACTGGTGTAATTTACTTTAAAAAGGGATCAAGGGATATATTTAACAAAATAAAGAACACAATGTACAAGCGCAACATTGATGAAGAAAAGGCATTAAGGTTTTTAACCGAATTTGATGATGATGTTAAGCTTCGAGTTAAAAAAATAAATAAAACATATAACTTTTTCCCAAGAAATCTTGTAAAGGTTTACTCTGTGTCAGATAAGCCAATAAAAACTTTACATTTTCACCCACTCGGAATGAATGAAAAGGGGATGGAGAGAGACAGAACTTTTGATATTTTAAAAGGTGATAATTCATTAAATTTGCAGTTAATGCCAGACAGACTGATTAATATATTTCATAAACACGGAGTAGTTTAGTGAAGAATAAAAGTTAGAAATTTAAACATGATTAGCAAGAAATTGTCAGTGATTATACCATCCTATAAGGATCCTCTCTTGGTCAAAACCATAGAAAGTGTTTTACAAAACGCAGAGGGAAACATAGAGGTAATTGCGGTGTTAGATGGTTACAAACCAAAATTTGACATTCCAAAAGACCCAAGGGTAAAGCTAATTCAGCTTGAAAAGAACGTAGGTATGAGAGAAGCCCTTAATATCGCAGTACAGAACTCAGATGGAGAATATCTAATGAGAACTGATGAGCATTGCGTATTTGGTCAAGGTTTTGATAGAATAGTATTAGAGACCATTGAGGACAACTGGATTGTAATACCCCGCAGGTATTTCTTAGATCCAATCAAGTGGGAGCTAATGGATACACCACCTGTGGACTACGAGAAGTTAATGATTATAAAACTTGGCGGAGAAGATGTTTATAAGTTCTCGGCTATCAAATGGCCAAGTAGAACGGAGAAGCGAAAAGATATAGCAGTTGATGAAACAATGGGTTATCAGGGTAGCTGTTGGTTCACCAGTAGAAAACACTGGGACGCATTGGGGAATCTGCAATCAGAGGGTTACGGAACCCACTACCAGGACTCAATTGAGATGTCGTTCAAGACCTGGAAACTTGGCGGAAAAGTGATGCTCAACAAGAGCACTTGGTACGCTCACAAACATCGAAGTTTTCCCAGAACTCATGGGTATGGTGGACAAGCAGCAAGGGATGGTTTCACACATGCAATAGCGGTCTGGAAGGATTATTACGAGCAAGAAATACGCCCAAGGTTTGGAGTTTAAATCTAATAAAATAATAGGGTCAGGGGATATTGCAACTATGTTATCTTGTGTGAAGTCAAATGGGTTAACCTTTTTCGCATCCGGCGTATCAAACAGCAAAGAAATAAGAGAGTCTGAGTACAAAAGAGAAGAGGATCTTTTACTGGATCAAAACAAAACAGAACATATAGTTTATTTTAGTTCTTTATGTGTTTTAAACTCCGGTACAAGATATAGCGTTCATAAACAACGCATGGAGGAATTGGTTAAGCAGCACTTTGGCAGGTATACAATAGTGAGAATAGGAAACATAACCTGGGGAAACAATCCCCATACAATAATTAACTATTTTAAAAAGCAGATTTCCGCAGGAGAGACCCCTACTGTCATAAAAGATGAGTACAGACATTTAATAAATGAAGATGAGTTTCTTTACTGGATGAATTTAATACCTGAAAGGTCTATTGAAATGAACTTGACAGGCAGGATGATAAAGGTGAGGAAGATAATAGAAGAATTGAGTTAGTAATTTATATTATTATGTTATTTGAAAAGTATAAAAAATATGGAGATTATCATTGGAGACAATACGCCAAGGGGACTAAGTATAAGAAACACGCAGATAGAATAAAAGTGTGGGTTAAAGAATCTAATATTTTAGATATCGGTGCTGGTGATGGGCTTATTACAAGTCTAATTGGAGCTAAGGGTGTTGATAACGAAATGAGTGGTGTAAAAATAGCTCAAGAAAAGGGAGTAGATGTTGTTTTTGGAGATGCTTACAATTTAGATTTTAAGGACGAGTCTTTTGATGCTGTAACGATGATTGACGTATTGGAGCATTTTGAATTTCCAGAAAAAGCATTGGCAGAGGCTCACAGGGTGTGCAAGTTATATACCTATATTTCTACTCCGCCAAAAAGAGACGATGGTAAACTAACAGATAAATATCACTACATAGAATGGACACCTGAAGGATTGAACGAGTTAATGAAATCTAATGGTTTTGAGATGATTGGAACTGTTTTGTCTATTAAAGAGGAAAAGGTAATGTACGGTAAATTTAAGAAGGTATAGATGGGCAATGGTATAATTTATTACAGTGGTGGTTTAAAAAATATTACTTTATTAAAAGGAGTACAAGATCAAATAAAAAAAAGCAATCTTCCAATTGTTTCCTGTACACTGTCTTCTGTCGATTTTGGAGAAAACGTAGTTGTTGATCTTCCGAAAGGACCTATCGCGTACTTTACTCAAATATTGACAGCACTAACTCACTCAAAAGAGGACAATGTATTTTTTTGTGAGCACGATGTACTATATCATCCGTCTCATTTTGACTATACACCGAGTACAGATGATTCATTTTATTATAACAGTAACGTATGGAAATGGAACCCTAACTCAAACGACATTTTTACATATACTGGATATTGTCCAGTTTCAGGGATATGCGTTAATAGACGTTTCGCTGTTGATTTTTATAAAAAAAGACTTGATTTAATATATGAAAGAGGATATGACAAAATAGAAACAAGAGGAAATCCTTTATGGGCTCGAAAGATGGGATACGAACCCGACAAGAAAAAACGAGAGTGGAAATCGGAGCACCCGAATATAGATATAAAACATAATGAAAATATGACCATCCATCAACTAAGTTTAAATGAATTTGTAAAGAAACCAGAGGGGTGGGTGAAATCAAATATAGATCTTCTTCCGGGATGGGAAAACCCAAAAGAGTTAATTAAATGAAAGATTATTCCCTTTCTGTTCTGATCCCTGCTCGGAACGAAATGTTTCTGGCAGAAACCGTTATAGATTTGTTGGCAAATAGCAACGAAATTACTGAAATAATAGTTGTCCTTGATGGAGAGAAAGAACTCAGTCCATTGCCCCAGAGTAATAGGTTGAAGGTGATACGTCTACCAAAATCCATTGGACAACGAGCTTCCCAGAACTTGGCGGCAAGGACATCATCCTCAAAATATTTGATGAAGATCGATGCTCATTGTTCGGCAGAAAAGGACTTCGATTTAAAGATGATTGAAGCCTTTGAGAAGGAAGGAGATAATGTAGTAATGGTTCCAATAATGAGAAACCTTCATGTGTTTAACTGGGTGTGTAAAAACGGCCATATAAGATACCAGGGACCAACTAAACCCAGGTGTGAAATTTGCGGGACACCAGAGGTCAGAGATGTCGTATGGATACCAAAAACCAACCCACAGTCAAAAACATATTGTTTTGATTCAGAGCCCCATTTTCAGTACTTCAATGAGTATAAAGAACGGCCTGAGTTTAAAGCCATGAGGGGTGAGAAACAGTTAACCGAGAGCATGTCACTACAAGGGTCATGCTTTATGGTCACTCGCGATAAGTACTGGGAATACAAGATCTGCGATGAGTCGTTCGGTAGCTGGGGATCACAGGGAATCGAGGTGGCTACTAAGTTTTGGCTAAGAGGTGGAAGAGTGCTTGTAAACCACAATACTTGGTATGCGCACATGTTTAGAACTCAGGGTGGAGATTTTGGCTTCCCCTACGAACAGCGTCACAAGGATACGGACTTCGCAAAGAAGAAGATGAGATCGATTTTATTTAAAAACAAGTTAGAGAATCAAAAACTACCCACTCATTGGTTGCTTGATAAGTTTTGGCCCGTAAAAGGCTGGACAGACACAGAGCTTGAAAAACTAAGAGCTGGAACGTTATAAAATATAAAAAATAAATGAACTGCACAAATTGCCCGGAGAACTGTTTAGGTCAGGACCTATCGACCCGTTGCATCTACGATGAGACAGCCGGTAAGTCATTGGACTCTATTCTGGCCGAGATCAAGACCGAATTAAGGGCCGAAATCGCGGAAGATGAAAGCTTTCAAGTATATACCGACGATATAATCTCTACCTCAATAGTAAGGAACGGATCTTCTATATGCTCTTCTAAGATCGTAAAGAGGGACTTCACCTACGGGCTATCAATTAGTCAAAGTACGGTGCTGTTCAATTGGGACGTATTGGAAGTAATTAAAGCTCTACCGACGGGTTACGAAAGAGCAACGGTAAAGGTAAAACTAACAGGCGTGTCTGATGCTTCAAATGTATTTGCCGACAGCACAAGTCCATCTGCGGGTTTATCGGTGGCCGCTGCGAACTTCCCTATAAATGTAGATATTGTACTGCGAGTAGTTTCCCCCTGTGGAAACATTGATCTCACCAGTAATTTCGTGGTAAGAAATCCTTCAGAAACAGGAATATTTAGAACAACCTTAGATGCCAGAGATTTAAATCCCAAATCTGGCCAAGTAAACCTCACACAACAACTAAACTCACTAGAAAGTCAGTTAAGTTCAGCACTGTTGAGTATATCAGCTCAAAAGTCAATTATTGACGAACTTTCTGCCAGAGTTTTGGCGGTAGAAAACCTTGCCTAAAATTCTTAACAACTTTGATACTTGAACAATTAATTGACTCTGCATCTGAAATCTCTTACAGGGGTTATATGTTAATAGGGTTTAGTACCGGCACAGCCGTTGGTATTATTTCTACAAATCTGTCGGACATAGGCTTAGCCTTTCTCTTGGGTGCGGCTTCTGCTTTTGGGGCGGCGGTCATAAAATATATAACAAATAAGATCAGAAAGCACAACAACGAGGAGTCATTCAGAAAGTGGGTCAAGGACGAGCTCAGGCAGGGCTTTAAGGACTTCGAGGACTTCGAATTGGAAGTTAAAGACAAAAAGGATGCACTACACAACAAAGAACGCGAGAAATAGAACAAAGGTCAGTAAAAACTTTTACTTAGACGAGTTTGTACCTAAAGAGATCCACGATCAATTTGGGGCCTCCTCTCTGTGGTTTGTCAGAAAGGATCTAATTGGCTTAGCTCAGTTCTACAGGGATTACTTCCAAAGGCCAATAATGATCAACAACTGGTGGAACAACGGCCCGCACAATGAGAGGGGCTTCAGAGCTCCTTGGTCTAACGTAGGTGGCAAATTAAGCCAGCACAAGCTCTGTGGGGCGTTCGACTGTTCAGTTGGAGGTATGAGTCCAAACGAGGTACGATCGTCGATCCTGGCCGATCCTAAGACGTTCTTGGGCAAAGGATTGACCACTATCGAGCACGAGGATTATTCTCCAACATGGGTGCACTCGGATATGAGGTACACGAACATGGAACAAATCCTAATTGTGAAGCCCGCTCCGTGTGGAGTGGTATGTTCCAAAATGGAACTAACCACTTCTTCCTTTAATTCGCCGCCCTTGATTTTAGATTATTCAATACCCTCTCCGGCGCAGGATGAATACTTTATTTTGGAAGACGGGGAACTAATTCCGGTGATTTTTCGGTTATTTGAGTGATAGCATAAACAGGTTTCATATGTTTTATGGGAAAACACGGGGTATTTCCCAGAAAGTATGTATATTTGTATTGCAAAGGAAAGGAAGTCAAGTCTAATAAAACAAATTTGCCAAAAGAAGCAGCAGTTAAGGACCTTGATGCTAAGGACAAAGCTTACATTAAGGTGGTACACGCCAATAATCAAATTGGGTGGGACGAGAGGATGAGTATTTTGATGAATAAGTTCCAGAAGAGCGAACGAACAATTCGCCGGTGGATAAAGAAGTTAGGATTCTCAGAACACAGAGAGATTGATAATGAGCAACTTAGACATTCAAAGCTCAAAAAGTACAAAAGTAAGTACCTAATCATAACTTGGGCTCAGAACGCCACGCCCGTGCATAAACCCTTCTGGGATAACATCTTGGCCTACGCTAAGTATCTTGGTGCTGATATCGGTGTTATTGCTGGACGTTATCAGAATCCAACAAGCCTTTGGACTGAAAATATGCAAAATGACGAGTGGTGGGACTCTGCCTTTGATTCTTACCTGGATTCGACCCGTCAGAACGTTCATGCTTTAGTCGATGTCCTTGGTGATATCAAGATTAGACCGACCACGACTAACCCTCTGGCGGGATTAGAGGGTCTCTCCGGAGAAAGAAGCAGCATAGTGGGACACCCTACTATAAATCTTAGATCTTTGCCGGTATTAAAGGGACATCCAAATAAATTACTATTAACCACAGGAGCCTGTACTTTAAAAAACTACACCGATACACGAGAAGGCAAGACGGCCAGCTTTAACCACACTCTGGGGGCGGCTATTTGTGAGGTCAAGGACGAGGATACAGTTTATTTGAGACAAATTACAGCCGAGGACAATGGAGACTTTATAGATTTAATTTACTCCGCGAAATCTGGAAAAGTGGATAAGACCAAGACCTGTGCGGCCTTTATAATGGGCGACATTCACGCCTCTCAGGTCTATCAGCCGGTGGTAGAGGAAACTAAAAGACTCTTTAAGTTCTTAAAACCTCGAAGGGTTGTACTGCATGATCTATTTAATGCCGAGTCTGTAAATCATCACGAAGCTAAGGATCCAATCAAAGCCTTTGAAAGGCTCCAATCCGGTAGAAACCTTTTATCTTGGGAGATAAACAACGTTAAGTCTTTTATTAAAGATAACGACCTGTTGGATTATAATCCTATAGTGGTTAGATCAAACCATGATTTATTCGTTGATAGATGGATAAAAGATACAGACTGGAAGGAGGATGTTGCGAACGCCAAGGAGTATATGGAATATACGTTGGCTCTACTTTCGGGACAAGCAAAAAAGGGCGTACTGCCTTACATACTCGAAAGAGAATTTGGCGAAAAGATAACGTGCTTAGATTTCGACGATTCTTTTAAAATCTTGGGGTGGGAACTTGGCCAACACGGCCACCTGGGGGCTCACGGCTCAAAAGGCAACATTGAGCAATATAAAAAGCTAAACACTAAAATCATAGTCGGAGACTATCACACTCCGTCAAGACGCTTAGGCGCAGCCGGAGTTGGAACCTACAGTGATTTAAGAATGGGTTATAACAAGGGGGCTTCTGCGTGGATGCATTCGGGGATAATCCTGAACGACAATGGTAAGATTCAACACGTAATATTCGCCGAGGACGATAAATTCACTACACTATTTTAAAACCTTAGATGGCTCAAGAGCAAATCTATACACATAGAACGTACATTGATAAGTTCAAGCAGCCATCTTCCGATTTTACGGGATATGCCTCGGATGATTACACGTGGACGGATGAGTTCATTATTAAAGACTTTTTGGACATTCGTGCCAACATTGTAATAGATTCTCTATCCCTTGGAATGGATCTCAGTCATCAAATGGTCCAAACTCTTGGATGTGTTGAAGTAGAGGAACACGATAGATCGGAATGTCCATGTACCCCACCTTCGGGTTGCTTTTGGCTCAGAACACTCGACGTACTTCCAGAGTTTTTAAGAATAACATCAGTAACGGGCATTGTTGTAAACAAACAGATGCCTCGTTTTAGTTTTATAACCTGGGACAGACTTCGATATATTCCAGAGGCCCGAACAGCATCAGCTCAAAAAGCACTATATTGGACGGTCAGAGATTCTGGCGCAGGAAGACATCTCTATCTCTACGGTGGAGAAGAAATGATGCAAAAAATAGCAATATCTGGAATCTGGGCAAATCCAATGGAGGCTGCAGCTTACCCGTCGTGCGGAAAGCGTTCAGTACAGGCAGTGTGCAATCCACTTGACACTCCAATTTACACAGACAAGACGCTTATAAACAAAATACTGACTACAGCCTGGCAGAAGCTGCTACCTGTTAGACAAACCGCTCCTTCAGATTTGAAGAACAACGATCAACCCAAACCTTAATAGGTTTCTGATCATTTGGTGGCGGCATAGACATCCCCCCTTTAAAATTAAATTACTTGGCAACAGTTCCACAAAAGAAGCATTTTACATTTACCCTAAAGGACTTTCACAAGGAGTTCAAGTTAAAGAAAAAGAAGGAAGGTCTCGCAGTTAAGGACATCATTGAGTACAAGGAACACAAGAGGGTAATGGAGTCGTTCTTCCGTGTGGTGTTTAAGAAAATGATCCACGAGAACTTCGTATTTACCATGCCCTATAGTTTAGGAGCTGTACTTATAAAGGGTTACAGGGCGAACCCTGATAATTTGGCGATAGACTTTCAGAATACAATAAAGCATAAAAAGCTCATTTACTTCATAAATCGTCACTCCTTTGGTTACTGTTTCAAAATCTGGTGGAACAAAACCTATGTCAAATTCAGACATCAAAGCTATTACATTTTCAAAGCCATTTCGAGTAAATACGCACATCGCCAAGGCATAGGTCGATCTGCATTGGGTAAGCACATAATTGCATTATCGAAAGATCCCGAAAAGAGATCATTCATTAGACTCTAACACGAAACAAACAATTGAAGTGAAGACATCTTTCATACCGATATCAAACGTCGTAAAGGACTGGGTTGAAGACAACGACTTAGGTCATATTGAGATCAATGAACCGCTCATTATCAAATGGGGGGTTGACGCTCTTAATATGATGAACCTCACAGAGATTCTTCGTAATAAAATTGCACTGCTGCCGGTGGCCAACTCTAAGGCCACATTACCAACAGACTTTAAAACCCTGACCTTCGCCGCGGCAAATGTCAAAGACCGACAGTTTGTGAGAACTCGCCGGGAAGAGCTATCCGAGTGGGTACAAGGAACATACGAAAAAGACTGTAAGTTAAAGATCAAATTAATATGTGACGAGTGCCATAAGCCTGAAGTTCAGTGTGATTGTATGGGTGGTAATAATTCTAAACGTCACAGCTTTGAGGTAGATGTAGATCGTATATGGGAGATGGCTCACCCAGAAATCTATTACAGTCATTATACAAGATTGGGTAGATTTGGATATGGACCTCAATCGGGCCAGAGCGATTCTCAGCCGAGATTTGAGTTAATGCGCGTAGCAACACATGACCTTCACCGATCAAACATAATTCTCGGCGATTGTCCCAATTTATACTGCGAGGAGTGCGCTCATACTTTCAGACTTGATCCACCGTTGGTGGAATTAGATTTCCAGGAGGGAGAAGTTCTACTAAGCTACTTAGGTCGAAAGTTAGATGAAAACGGAGATCCGCTAATCCCAGACCATCCTGACGTACTTGAAGCTATTCAGAATCATATAAACTACAAATGGTACGATCGAAAATGGAATAAAGAAAGTGATAGAAATGCCAAGATCAAGAAAGATGAAGCATTGCAGCTTCGCGAAGTAAACATGGGACTGGCTAAATCCATTATTGAAACTCCAGAGTATTCAGAGATTGATACGTGGATGAAGCTATCGTTATTCAAACGCATGCCGGACATGAACACCCATGCTAATTTAAATAAACGTACACGCGATCGCTACGATATATTGGGCGATAAACTTAAATACTAATAGTATATACACACTTGAACGACTTAGTAATAGACAGCTCATTTACCCGTGGAATGGTGCAGGACACCTTACCGTCGGAACAGCCTATAGGTTCATATCGATTTGCGCTCAATGCCTGTCATAAATCTTCAGACAGATCTCAGTTTGGTTTAGTCAACGCCGAGGCACACGAGAAGGTTGCTTCATTTGGCGGGAAGATCGTAGGTAAGTCATTGATTGAAGAGCGCAATCAAATCCTATTCTTCGTAGAAAACGGTGGTTCTCAATTATGGTTATATGATACAAAAACAAAGGCTACGACGTTTGTATGCTCAGACCAAGAATTTGGCTGTACATGGAACTTCGGTAATTGCGAATATATTTATGGCGAGTTCAAGAAGTTTAACAAATGTAAAGAGCTTCACGTATACTGGTCTTCTGCGTGTGTATACCATGTAGTTAACATTGACGAGATGCTCAACCCGGTAAGGAAGGCTGCGGTACATGAGTTGGAGGACGTATGTGGACACTTCGATTTATTTAAATGCATATGCGGTCCTCACATTTCGGCCATGCCCGGAAAGTTCAATGGATCTGCACTGGAAGGCGGCGCATATGCCTGTGCGGTACAGTTAAGTGACGCAGATGGAAACGATACAAATATCTTTGATATAGGGCGTTTTGCATTTGCTCAGTCTGAGGATAACGTCGGCGGACAAGTAGGTAAGTCCTCAATTAAATTCAATATAAGTTCTTTAGATAAACGCTATAGTAAGCTTCTACTGTATATTATCAAAACCGTAAAGGGTGTAACGACCGTAGAGAAGATGGACGCTTTTACTTACGGCGATAAGGGTTTTACTTATGACTACTACGGGCAGAAAGGTGAGCTTGTAGATATCTCGATTTTGGGCAGCAAGGACAAAGCATATTTAAGGGGACAGGATCTAATTCAAAAGGACGGCTTTGCAGTGTTTTATAGTTTAAAGAACGAGAAGAATCTAAACTATCAGAAGTACGCCAATCAAATAACTGTACAGTATCAAGAGTATGAGGTCTCATTAGAGCAAGCTGCCAAATATCACTACCCGTCACTATTGAGAGGGGAGGTGTATGCCTTTGGAATTGTATGGAAATACTGTGACGGCACGTACACGGATGTCTATCATATTCCGGGGGGAGGGGCTGCTGCAAGCACCTTGAGCGATTCCGATTCCCAAATGAACACCCTTGTAGCATCATCCGGAAGTTATAAACCTGTAAAGATATCGGACTTTAATACGGACGATCAATTCAAAAGATTAAGAAATCCATCGGATCCAAAGGACAGAAGAAACGAGTCAGACAAACTTGAAGAGTCAGTTCGCGGAGACATAGATGCCATAGATGCTGACCGTGATAAAATGGTTGATGCTGCGGACTGTCATGATACATTCTATGGTTGTGGTGGTACAGCCGGCGGAGCAATGGAAGATGATATAAATGATTTATCAAACACCGTAGAAGCAAATGCTGAGTTACTTGCTGAATTTGGCAAGGATAAACCAAATCCGGATGTTGATACAACTACTAATTTAAAGGACGCGGCTTTAAAGCTCGTTGACGATGCTGTAACAAATAGAGAATATATTACGCGCAAACGTCCGACCTTAAATTATAACGGTAGTGGTGGTGGGGGGGCACCAGGAACACCACCGGATGCTCCAGGTGATGGTACGCCAGATGTCGTTTTAACCGGAGAGACGTTGACAGATGTGAGAGCCCAAGCTGTGAGTTCAAGAGGAGATAATTGGGTTGATGGCACTGGAAATAACCTCACTGAAGAACCTCCTCGTGAGATATCTTCCGGCGCAATGGAAGTCTATACCTCTACAGCATTATATCCTTCAGACAAGGACTGTGATGGTCAAAGGTTTTATCCATCGGGGGCCGTAAAACACCACAGACTGCCTTGGGGGTCTACCAAGCCTCACTTTGTATCGGGCGCAAACGGCGTAGAAAGTCAGTACATGCCGGATAACCATCCGTTCTCAAAAACCTTTATTAGACCGATGGGCATCAAGCTGTCTAATATACACCGTCCGACGGACGCAGAGTTGGGGAAACCTCTTTGTCCAAATTCGCCGTATAAAATAGTTTATGTAAAACGCACAGCCGAGAACAAGTCTATATTCGCAAAAGGATTTCTTACTGGAATGTTTAATGGTTCCACTTACGGAATTGAATACTTCTTTCCAAGACACGGGGTGAACTCCTTCGAGACCGTAGACAGATCAATCGCAATGCCTCCCAGTGGAATGTCCAGAAAGGGTTCACCATATGACGGGGGAGCCTACAACTTTCATTCGCCGGATACAGACGCAGATCAATCGCCATTACCAGTCAATAAGCTTAAATCAGAGCTTGCTTTATTAGGGTCGGGATGGCGACATGGTTTGGTGGTTGAAGGCAAAAAGCCAGAGGATCAAATTAACGGCACTCGTAAGGACAATTGGGGAGCAAGAGTAGCAAATAATCTCAGTCAGTACACACCAGGGGGAGCTTCAGTGGACATTCTGGGAATTACATTTGCTAAAGCTCATGAGCCCGCCACACAAACATCGGGAATTTCTAAACCGCTAAATAATAGCTTTAGAGAATCCTCTGTGTTTTTAGAAGCATCAGGACGGGTCCCTGGGGACACAAGAGATAAGTCTTTTGTAGGGGACGTTCTGATACACTTTTGCCCGACTGAATGTAATGCACCTTATGTTGCACTGGTAAGAGAATTGCCGGATCAATACGGAGGTGTAGAGGGGCTCAAGTACTCAGATTTAGGTATTAACGCAACAACACAGCATGTGGGTGGTGGGGAGATCAAAGGCATATGTGGAGATACGTTTATTGGTCCCTATTCTAAGCGTCGAACATCTTATGTGTCAAACAAGCGCGGAGACACTTTCAATCCGATTAAAAAACCAGGTAGTGATTGCAGACCGAGGTCCTGGTGTGATTCGCCGGATGATAAGATCTTTGAATATTTAGGAATAGACTTTTATCCCACGAAATTACCAAAGTCCGGGGATGAATGGGATCCTAAGAACTATGCGGGATTACATACGGTTGAAGACGCAGGGGGGTGCGGAGCATTTGGTAAATCTAAAAAACCGTTAGAGGCCTCTCAAGCAGGAGTATCTGAATCAGACTTTTACGGACCGAGAACATTAAAATCGTTGGTTCATACGATTGTAGAATCAGAAGTAAATCCGTATCTAAGAGAAACAGGAGAAGGACCACAGAAAGTAACAGGTAAGGTCCACTATGGAAACCTAAAAGACCTGTATTTAGATGCAAGTGCGCCGGTAGGGCATCCTTGGGAAGATTCATGGTTACCACGTTTCGCCCAAATAGAGGAGCAACCGTCAGTAGCGCAGTTGAACAAGAAAGCGGCGATAAGGAGTTTATTAACCCTTATTTTGCCGGCAGGACTTTTAACACAGTTATCAAATTTAGATGGAATAATAGGGCCAGTAGCTACGTTTTTCACCTATCCAATGATATCGGCCTTGTGGGTGACGGCTACAAACACGTTGTTTACCGACAAGCGTCTGAACGACATGCTAAGAATAGGAGACTGCAAGCGTGACGAAGAAGGTGGCGATTTAGATGAAAAGATCCAAGGATTTGAGGACAACTACACGGCCTACAATTCGGACTTTCGCCGGATAAACGATGTCTATCCACACGTGAGCTTCCCACTGCCCTTTAATACCTGCGACTGCGACGAGTGTATCAAGGAAAATATAAACCAGGACATCTACTATTCAAATCCTCAAAATACAGACTCAGAAATTGATGCTTACAGGAACGTTCGCATAAATAACTATACGGCTATTCCTGGACATTATGGTGGTCTAAAGAAGATGTATATTTTGCAAGGACAGTTATGGGCTCATCTAACAGACGGACAGGCCATAGTAAAGCTCAATCCTCTGCAGATGACAAACGACATAGTACTGCAGCAAAGAGGAAATGGTCAAATGCTGTCCGAACCTCAGCTATTATCTGACGGTATACCCGAAGGCTATGCCGGAACATCCCATCCAAACGCAGGAGTTGTAACTCCCTTGGGTTATTTCTTTGTTGACGATAAGGCCCGTAAGATCTTCAGACAGGTTTCTGGTGCGCAAAATGAAGAGATATCAGCATACGGTCCCAACTTCGAGTACTTCAAAAATCACTTAGGATTTTGCGATGAGAAAGCATGTTATGATGAAAAGTCAGAGGACGGAAACCATTATAGCTTAGGTTGGGATCCAAAGGACAATGTTTTGTACTTCACTAAATACGATGGGTCTCCCTGTAGTTCTTTCACAATGACCTATGATCCAATAGGCATCGGAGATGGACCTCGATGGATATCTCATCACTCTTTCATACCTCAAGACTATGTATGGGACAGATCAGATCTATATGCAATAACAGGCGGAGATCTTTATCGCCTACACAAAAAAGATGAGTACCTGAAGGTATTAGGACAGACCGTTCCTTTTGTTGTAGAAACTTCTGCAAGGGCTCAGAACGGTTCAGTATTTGCAACCAATAAGTTACAGGTTGATACTTTGGCGGAACAAGGAAACCATAAGGGATTAGACCTGACGTTTAATAAAATATCGATTGAAAACTCTACTCAAGGTACGGGCACAAGGGACGTAGATGTAGTATCGGACGATCGTGGAAAGATCAAAGATCAATTCTCGCGGATAACCTCTCAGTACGATAAAATAAGGTTATTCAGAAACAACCGACGTTGGGAAAGCAATGAAATCTTGGACTTAGTAAAAGCTGATTGCAAAAACGAAGAGCTGAGAACCAAGGACTGTGAATGTGCAGCAATAGAGACCATCAACGAATCAGTATTCTCATGTGATACTCAAAAGTCTCAGGACTCCAAAGGACGTAAATTAGTGGACGATCACATCATCTATCGCTTAATATTCGATAAAGACACGACCACGAGATTATATTTAAAGAAACTAAAGACCTCCGGAGAGTCGGTTAATAAGGATTAACATCATGGCCAAAATAGGTAAAAAGTCTAAAAATAGCAAAAATATTAAATATCCAAAGCAGAAAGCAGATGGAGGGCCAGTAGACCCAACCAAGCCCGTGAACATTTGGGATAGACTAAAGTTAGGGCTACAGAGTATGGTTCCAGGTCCAATGGGTCAAATGAACACCCTAATGAATTACGGAAGTTTAAACCCGTTGGGACCCATAGGAGATATGATGGGACCCTTAAGTATTCCAGCAAATGTAGTTCAAGCTGCGTACACTCCAGGGGTAACAATGGGTCAAGCTCTCAAAGGACAAGATGTGGAGAAAGGATTCGTAGAAGAGTTCCTTACTGATCCTCTTGGATATGCCGCACCCGTCGGGTTGTTTACAAAGGGATTTTTGAAATCGGCCTTAGCTAAACCAACTACGTACAAAACATTAGCGGCAGGGGAATTTTCACAACTTAGAGACATTCAAAAGCTCTCTTCTTTGTCCGTGGATAAGTCCATCCCAAGAGACAAGTTGATTAAAAGGTATTTAAGCAGCTCCTTGGACAATGAAGGTCTTGAAAAACTTACAGGCAAAAGTAGAACAGCTTTAGAACAGGAACTTTCAGAAATAGGATCCGGAGTAAAGAAACAAGTAGTACCAGATAATATACAATCAAACCCCCCTACATATCCGGATTATGCGTCCCCTGACTTCTTTGCCCGAATGGAAAATTCACCTCGCAATGGAGATTCTGCGTTACGAAACTTCTTTAGTCAGTCTGAAATTCAATATGAAATTCAATCACTAAATCGAAGTGTTCAAGATTTTATTGGTAAGCCCCGCCCGGCGGGGGTTAACCTTGCCGAATCTATCAATTCAATAACCTCGACCACCAAAAAGGCGATGAGTGGGATAGAAGGCGCGGGTAGAAAACTCGGTGAAAGATTAAATCCAGGTGATGTTGTACCAACCTCAAATGAGAAATTCCCACCCGCCGGACTCTTGCAAGCTTTATTTAAAAATGGGCAATCGAATAGTCAAGTTGTTGAAACGATAAGAGGAGCCAAGAAGCTATTAAGCTCTGCTCCAGAAGGTGTTTATAACGCATCAAGTTCTTTATCAGACAGCTCTGCTCCCTTGTACTTTGAAATTGCGAGTGGGTTAGGAAAAGAAAAAGGACTTACTTTTGAAACCAAAGGGTTTTTTATGTTAAATAATCACGGATATCTACGTCACGTTGGGGTAGAAGATGACAAGATATTAGATTACATAAATACCAGAATAAGTAAGTTAAATTTTGGCGGTAAAAAGCTACCAGCAGCCAAAATGGAAAACGGGGAAATAATGATTCCTGACTTAATAATTAGGAAATCTGGAGCAGCCGCAGCAATTCCCTTAAGTTTCCTATTAGGAGAAAGAGAGAAGGAGATATCAACAGCTCAAGATGGGTTAAAACCACAACAAAAGGCAGATGGAGGGCCAGTTGATGATATAGTACCACAATTTGGTAAGAGAAAAGGAAAGGTCTCAATAATCCACCCACTAACTCCGCTTAGTTTAGACGTACAGGAGAACGATTTAAAAAACACATACTCGTATAGTCAGGAGTTTTTAGATAATTGGTACAAGCAAAGATCGAGCAAATTCGGGCTTAATTATGACCTGATAAAGCCAACGATTTACGATAAAGAGCTCGATGTAACTTCGTTAAATATGCCATATGCTTTAGGTCAATTTTATGGTGAAGATAACGGAATATCGGTAAGACCCGAACTTCAAAAGGATAAAAGCACGTTTATTCACGAGCTCAGTCATAAAGTAGATAAACAGAGTCCGGCGGTTTCAAATGCAATATTAGGACTGAGAAACTTAGTTAATCCTGTTAACGAAAAGACAACAGAAGAATATCTGCAATATCTAAGCACCCCTACGGAGATACATAGCCGCTTAATGGAGCTGCGAAATGCAATTAAAAAGGATCCCAAAAAACCCTGGACGTACAAGCATACGGACCAACTGTACAAGAAGATGGATGAGATCCCGAACTCGCCGGTAAAGCACACCTTAAATCAAATATTAGAAGTTCTAAAACCTGATGTCAGCTTAGAGCGGCTAATGAATAGTGTTGTATCGAATGATGTCGAAGGTGTTGGGAAAGGAATACAAAGCGCAGAAGCCGGCGGACCAATCTCTCCGTTATTTCCATTGTTGAACAAATTAGCTACAAGTCTTTTTGCAAAGAAGTCAAAGAACAGCCCCGGAATACCATTAGCTAAAGATTACTCAATTGCAAGCTTTGCCGAGAGTAATAATGCAGCAATTAATAGCCTGTACGAGAAGGCCTTACCGAAAGAAGATACAACGAAGTACAGCGAGGACAACAGTATACGATTGACCGAGGGTTTACTTCGCGGAGCTAAAATCCCAAGAAGGTTAATATCGGATGCTTCAAAAGTTGGCAAGAAATACGAAGTTGATCCATTTGATATTTTGGGAATTGCGGCCAAAGAATCCACATACGGATATGGTCCTTTTGGCGGAGCAAGGCGCGATGAAACTGGAAACATAAGCGCAAGGTCAATGTTTACGATGAACGACATTCCGACGCACACGAAAATACCAAAGACCTACGAAGAGTTTGTTTATGATAAGGGCGACAGGAGTCTAATTGAACTTACTAAAAACAACGATGGTTTTTTCTTTGTGCCAAAAGACGAGGATGCTAAAAAGAAGATATATTCTGATCCAAAACTTGTCGGAGGTTACAAAGAATACCTAACGCAATTCAAAAACCCCGGAATGCAAAATGTCTTGGAAGAAGTTGCTAAGAGAATAAAGACCAGAGGAATATCATCCTACAATCCAGGTCAGAAAAACTATGCTGAACTTGTTGATAAATATAAGGAAATGCTAAAGAACAACAAAACTAAAATACTACCGTCCACTAATAAACTTGGAGGGTTTGTACCCAAGCTGGGTTTGCCAAAATTTGAGCAAGGTGGTGAGGTCTATTCTCCGGCGATGAATGCCGATTTCAACTTCGTACTCCCAACCTCGTACTTAACTCCAAAGTTCTCACAAATGGGGCTTAATTCGTATTTTAATGATCCTCAAATGTTACCACAAGCGGGACTTGGCGGGTTTTTAAAGAAAGTTGGTAAATCCATTTGGGGTGGAATAAAAGCATCGGGTGATAATGTACTCAGTTTGGCCGGCATGCCGAATGTTATACAGAACTCGGCACTTGATCAAAATAAAGCAGCGTCTGCCATTACTGGAATCGCTGGGGGTTTGGGAAGATCTGCTTTAAATATCTTTGCTCCGGGGGTAGGAATGGCTCTTGGTGCACTCTCTGGTGGTGTGAATTCTTTCACCGGCGGAAGTGGAGCTAATCCTTTAGGAGGTTTTAATCCATTTGGTGGCGGATCCCAGGACTTCAGTGCGGGGGCCTATAACTCAGGATCAATGCTTGCCGGACTGCAACCCTCGTGGATGATGAACTCATCGGGAGCAACTTCAACCGGGACCCCTCAATTCAACGCGGGGAACATGAGTCAAGTCCTGCAAATGTTACAGGGGGTGGGTAATCCATTCGGTGGTACGCCAGGATTTGCCGGAAATCAAGGACTGCAACCCCGATATTACGCAGAAGGAGGATCGGTGGAACAACAAGCACCACCGGCAATGACACCCATTCAAACAGAGAAAGGAGAGATGTTCATACATCTTGATACGGCCATAACTCCAGTAAATGCCAAGAAGCTTCACAAGCACATGGACGATGACGAAGTCACTGATATAGTCCCAGAAGGAACCTACGTAGCTTCGGCGGATAAAGGAATTAAGATGACTAAAGATCAAGCTGATGATATAGTCATGGGCATTAAAACTTCGCCGTATGAGGAGAATAAAAAAGGCAAGATCCCAGAGAAACAGCTATTCTCTGAGTTATTTGGAAAAGGTGCTAAGAAACTCACTCCCGCCGAAATGGCAATGGCGTTGCTAAAGAAATTTCCGACGGTGGATAAATCAAGCGATTTCACTAAAAACGATATCTTTACAGAGCTGACAAATCAAGAAAACATAGAAAGCAGATTGCCTTGGTTACAGCAGCTCATTGAGTTTAATGAATCAAAACGTCAGAAGGACCCCGGTGAGTTAAGCCAATTTAAACACGGTGGAAAGGTAGTAGATAAAAGTAATAAAAGTAAAATAGTTAGATTAAAAGACTTGGAAAAACACGGTCCCGGTGACTGGGTGGGAGATGCAATAGGCATCGGAGCTACGGCTCTACCATTCTTGCAATCAATATTCGGTAAAAACAACTCAGGGATTGATCCGCTTGCTCAGGCAATGCTTACGGGATCTGCGCCGTTAAATACCTTGGGCTTAACTCAGAACGTTCGAGCGAATCAAAACGCATTGGGTCAAGGTATAACTGACTTCACGGGACTTGGACAGAATCTAAACAACTTTGCGACCATGCAAGCCGGTGCACAAATCGCCGGCAGAGCACTTCAAGACACGACATTTGAAAGGTTCAACCCTACATCACAATTAGCGAATTTAAATAACTTTAATACCCGTACCCCTAATTCCTTTATAGATGCACTCTCTACCCCCAAATTTAATTTAAATGCTCTGGCATCCACATTAGGTCCAAGGGGATTTAATACCTTTGGTGCACAGTTAGTAGGACAGCAAAATGAAGCTAAGAACAATGCGGTTATGAATCAATTCAATCAAAACCGCAATATGGACTTTAACATCATGGGTCAAAAGAACAACTTAGATTCATTTACTCAGCAGTTCAATATCGGCCAGGGAGAGAAACAACAGGCAGCAAAGAACGCACAGACCGCCGGTATTTTCGGCGATATCGGAAGTCTTTATAATAGATACGGAGACATTCAATCACAGATACTACCAATAACCACTCAATTTAATATGCAACGTGCTAATTTGGAGGGGCAGATACCATTGGGTGTATCTCAGAACATGATGAACATCGGCAGTGTTTTAGCATCGATGCAAGATCAAGGGCAATCAGAAAAAGGTGGTAATTTCAAAAACCTATGGCAGATGATATTTGGCGAAGGAAAGAAAGCGGTGACTCCGTCAGGACCCGGAGGAACCCAAGGAATGGTAAATCAAATAGGACAAGAACAAAGACAAATGTTCAATAACAACCCATATAATCAACGACCCGAATTGTCCCCCGTGAACATTGTAAATCCGTATAGACATCTTCAAAACTGCAGAAACATAGATGCTTACGGTAACTGTTTGGACTAATATAATATATAATAGAATAGAAACAAACAAATGCCATCTCAAGCAATATCAGATATAAATCCAAATAGTTTAGGTCCCTTAGAGCCGATAAGACCTCCACAGGTTCAAATGTCAGCACCTAACCCATTAAACGTCGCTCCGTATTTCCAAGCACAGCAGACGATCAATCAACGTCGGCAGATGGATCAACAGGACGCTCACTTGGCGTTCTATGAGAAGAAATTAGACTACGAAAGAAGTCAATTTCTGTATGAACAGACCCAAGAGATTCTGAATATGAATGATTCTCTATTTGGCGAAATATACAGTCAGAACAGTACTAAAGCTCGCAATAGAAATGCACCTGCTCAGGGGCAGGGAGGAGGAGGAGGATTAGAAGGATCATTGGGTTTAAATTTAAACCACGCCTCACACAAAAGGGTGTATGCAAGGCACAGCAAGGTCATAGACGACTTAAGAGAACAACAAGAAAAAGCCTATGCGGGTCTAATAGGTAATAAAAGCTTTGATGTATTAAATTCGACAAAGCACGATTTAAAAACTGCGTTGTCCAAAGCTCGCCAAGCAATAATATCGGATCCGGAGTACATGAAATATGCAACTCACGAGAAAGCATATCAAGACTGGTTAGAGCGTTTGGCGGTACAACATGGAGATCAAAAGTCGGTTGATTTGATCAAAATGAATGCCATTCAGGATAAGTATTTCAGATATGTAAATGGTGAGGGAAACGCAAGTGACCAAATAAGAAACGAGGGCGTAATCAAGGACTTCAACAACCTTGAATTCTTTGAAGACATGGTATATGATGGAAAGCAGGGAGATGCTGATTTCAAGGCACTCTTAGCTGAGGCTTATAAACCAATTCAACAATCGAGATCTAAACTACTTCCGGGCGGAAATGGAACAATAGTAGAAGAGAAGTTTACTACATTACCCACTGACGCAGACGTTTTGCCGGGGTTAATACAAGCAGCAGGAGCGAACCCAAACATTCGTAAAAGGATTGAGAACGTAACTCAAACGAGCTACACTACAAAAGAAGGACAGGATGAGTTGGTAAAATACGTGACGGAATATGCTGCATTTAAAAGACCACCATCTGCATTGCAGGGCAATACGTATGTTACTGACATGCAAACCCTGTATATTCCACCACAGGAGAAGTTAAAGAACTCTTCATCGACAGGCGCGTCAGCAGCAGATCAATCTCAATTATTAATTCCAAACGCTGCAACAGAAGGAGAAAGGGCTGTGAACAGCTATGGCCTCGGTAAGATGAGATCAGGATTAGATCAAAGAAGTGTTACTGAAGATCAGATAAGGAGCATTATTGATGTGAGAAGTAAAAACCGAGATGCAATCCAGGAGATAACAAATCCGGACGGCTCAGTTACTGTAAATAGGTTAAAAATAGATAAAGACGGAAACGTCGTAGTGGAGATAGAGAGGGATGAAGATGGCGAAATAGTTCTGGATGCCGAAGGTAAGCCTAAACCTCTTCTGGATAAAGATGGAAACTCCCAACCAATTATTGCTGAAGCAATAGCGACCTTTAGAGTATTACCAGAAAGATCAACGGGTTCAAATACTCAAGGAATCAAAAACGACGCTGGAAGTGTACGTTACAAGAACACGCAAGGTCAAGATGTTATTAGCACCCCGACGATGACCAAAGGAGAACTGGGAGCATTTATGAAGAAAGCGGATCAAATCAAAGACACTTCTGGGGGTCAGGCAAGCTCGTTAGTTTTGGCATCTGAGCCTGATAAACGACAGTCTTTATCCCAAAACACGGACGGAGATACAGGTCGATATCAGTTCGATTATGCTCATCAACGTGAATTTTTAAAAAGCATTGGAAAAAACGCTCCATCGGGATCGACCCCATATGAGGCTTGGCAAACGGCATATAGCTCAATGACCCCGCAAGAATTTGCACAAAAAGAAGATCAATATTTTAAAAAGAATATTGAACAACCGGCATTAAACTATCTATCTACGGCATTTAAGAAAGCGGGGATATCCAAAGACCGATTTGATGCTGAACGTTTTGCAAACAACTGGCAATATACAGCAGATAAATCTTCTGAGTGGGATCATGTCCTCGAATTTGTTGCATCTACCGCAAATCAATCTGGAGGTTTTAGAAAGATATTGGACGAGGCTGCCTCTAACTTTGCTAAAACATCATCGAGGGGTCTAAGTATAAACCCTGAAGACTTTGCAAAGGAATTATATAACTCTCGTGTGGCTTATATAATGACTAGGGATGGCGCAAGAGCTCGATCTACCTTTAGAGATAAGTGGGACGTTGTGGGGGTTAATAGACCATTTCAAGAATATGTTACGGTTCTCAGTCGCATAAATGCAGCAAGGGACGAGGATACTCAAGTTCCAGAACTGACTAAAATTTTAAATGGTGAAAATACAAGAGGGACAGGATCCCAACCAACAACTCAACCTGCCACTGGAGATGTAGGAGCTGCACCAGATAATGTAAATGTTCCAACCGCGACATCAGCTCCCGTAGAAACTTCGGCAGATAGAATAATCTCACAAAGTAAACCAACGGATGAAGATTTTATAGCCGAAGGAAAAAGACTTGGAATAGTAGACGTTACTATAAACTTAAATGAAAAGAATCCATTGTTATTACCCTTGTCTACAAATGAGAAGGAACTTAAAATACGTGAGGAGCAGATCTATAAGAAGAACTTAAAATTGGATGCGCAGGGAAAAGATATAATTAAGAAAGAAGATGATTCGGTGTATAAGAAAATATCGGGTATTGTAAATAAACAACGAGCAGAAAGAAAAGCTAAAATAGATGTAATCAGCGGAGATGTAAGAACTAAATTAATACAGGAGAAATATAAAGATGAATCTAAACAATCTTTTGAGTATACTGCTGGAATATTAGAAGATACAATGAGGAGTCAGGAACGACCAATAGACTTGGAGAACCTAAGTTCTGGCAAAATTAAAGGCACAATAACTGAGTCAGAAAGATACCCAGACAACTATCACGTAGTTCAGGATGGTTCTGACGTTATAACGCTCGAAGGTCGTGCGGAGCTAGTTAAATGGATAGAAGACAATTTGGCGGAAACGGCATTTTACTATCTCGACCCATTAACATTAGTAAAAAAAGAGAAAGCAAGCGTACCTACTACACCTCAAACTGCTAAATCTCAAGGTGGAGCTCCCGCAAAAACAAAAGAAGAATTAACTTCTATGTTTGAAGGTACGAGATAGACGCAACCCAAACCCCCAAGACGCTAATAAAATAATAATAGATTACTTTTTAAAATAACCTATTCAGGGAAAATAGAACTGATTGGTAAATTTAAAGAAAACATGGACGAAGACGCACTGCAATATATATATAGTAATCATTTCGCCGATAAAGGCACTTATGATGAGTTTAAATCATACATAAACCTGCCCGGTTCGGCAGAGAAGGTTCACTCTAAGTACTTTTCAAATAAGGGTACAATTGATGACTTTAAGTCCTATTTAGGTTTCGGCCAAACACAACCGACTCAAACACAACAAGATCAAACTCCTACAGGCGGTACTAAAACCCCCACGTTCTTTGAACGACTGGGCAGTGCAATAAAGACTGGATGGGATGCCGGTTCCACCCTTGCCGAAGGAATAGATTATTTAACAAAGGGTAAGGATCTTACAGATGAGGATAAATCAGCTCTGGCCGAAATACTTTCAACAAATAGCAAACCGGGGGTAGAAACTTTTACAGAGAAAAGGAGAACTAAGGGTCTAAACGGAGTAACTGAGTTTATAGGATATGGAGCCGAAGTTGCTTTTCAATCTGGAGCAATGATGGTTCGTGGAATAGCAGACAGCTTCACAAACGCCAAAACTGCGAGCGCAGTTGCTGGCGGAGCTTTAGCTGGTGTAAAGGCCGTAGGGGTGGGTGCAAGGACCTTAAGTGCTGTGCCTTATATTGGACCCATTATTTCTGCGTTAGGTACGGGTCTTGCTGCGGGATTAGGTGGGGTAGCTACTGTAAGTGGACTAACTGAGGCATCGAGTGTGTACATGGATGAACTTCAAAAAGAATTAAATGAAAGAGGATTAGAACCCACTCCGGCGAATATAGATCAAATCGTTGATGACCCTGATTGGGTGAGTAACACCCGGAGAAAGGCAGCAGCAAAGGGGATATCTGTGGGTGCAACGGACTTTATAGCCAACATAGTTTCAGGGGGAATTGGAGCCCAAGCAGCTAAGAAGATAGGAGCAAAGACTTTCGTTGGTGGGGCGAGGGCTAAAGCTGTCGAGGTGGTAAAGGCCGCTGCAAAGGCTAAGGTAGTGGATGTAGCTGGAGGGGCTGGTGGAGAAAGGCTGGGACAGATAACTGCCGGAGAGCCCTATGATTATTATGCGATAGAGGGCGAGGTTATAGGAGAGCTTTTCGGAGCTCCATATGAGTTTGCATCACCTTTTGTGTTTAAACAAAAAGGTCAAGAGGCGGTAGCTGCAAAACAAGCCCGAACGGAAGCCGATGCAGCCAACACACCAATAACCAAAGCCGATAAAGAGAACTCAGAGAGATCGCTAAGTATAGGGCACGTAGTTGATGCTTATCTTGGTGCGGATAAAGACACTCATACAATTGGGTTGGCCGATATGGCGGTCAGACACACTAAGGAGGAATTTGATGCACTATTGAATATGGAGGTTGAGGGAAGTAGATTAGCTCCAGAAGATGTTGCGAATATTTCTTCCCAATTTGAGGCAGTCAAACAAGTTGCTGATGCATTTAATACTCCGGAGTTAATTGCGAACCCAGAAGCACGAGCACGGGCGGTAAAAGAACGTCTTGCCGCGAATGAAATCGCCGAGCAGAAAAGACAGCAGGAACAACTAAGAGATCAAGCAGATCCGGTGTTACGACCTCAGTATGATGAGAAGATAAATACTTTAGATCAAGAATTAGAAGCTCAGGATAGTAAAATATCAGCCATTATAACTCGAAAGGATACACCCATTGAGGATGATCCTTCTTATTATGAGTCAAAGATTCAGGAACTTCAAACCGAACTGGATACAGGTGCTCAAAGTCATTTAAATAATGAGACTGATATTATAAAGGCAATAGCTACAATAAAAGAAGATATTGTTACTGGTTCAGATGAGGGAATAGACAGCTATCAAAATCAAACCAATGCTTTTATAAAGGCAATAGACGAGGTTGCACTTTTAGCCCCCGAAGAATATAAACCTTTTTCGCCAGAAAAGAAGAAACATTTCACTCAGATAAAGAAAGCACTGTCAACGAGAGTACCGAGTATAATGTTAGAGAGATTAAGCAAAAAACTCAATCCAGACTCTCTTACTAAAACTGAAGGAGAGGCGTTTATATCTGATTTACGTGCAAAATTAAAGGTACACGATACTGCACTGAGTGGTGATGAAAATTTTGCGGAAATTGGCCGCAAACAAAAAGCTATAAAAAACCTACAATCTAAATTAAATACA
>Ga0163144_10005209_pt1 | contig 28976 bp, 26 predicted proteins | sample OliLak19BULKMAT1_FD_123175 | JGI IMG/M metagenome (GOLD analysis project Ga0163144, IMG submission 123175) | Freshwater microbial mat bacterial communities from Lake Vanda, McMurdo Dry Valleys, Antarctica - Oligotrophic Lake LV.19.BULKMAT1 | ecosystem: Environmental > Aquatic > Freshwater >...
ACCGACAAAGATGCGACCTTAGCCTCAGGTAGTGCAAGAAGAGCGCCGACGAACCGGCGCCTTCGATCAGCAGCAGTCGGGTGCGATCCATGCCGGTAGGGTCGAGGAGGGGGCGTCTATAACGCCACGCTGCCGCACGACATCGAGAAGCCGATCGCCGACCTGGCGCAGCTACTTGATCGTGAGTGAGCCCAAAGCGACGGCCAGCAGTACGGCGATCATCGGCGCAGCGATCCGATCAGGCGGTCGTACTTCGACAGGATCACGTCCCAGCGGTAATTGCGCTTGATGTATTCCTTGCCGTTGCGGCCCATGCGCTCGCGCATCTTCTCGTCGGCCAGCAGCAGCTTGGCGCACTCCAGGAACTCTTCCCGGTTGGCGTAGAACAGCCCCGCGTTGCTCTTCACGCAGTGGTCCACCAACACTTCCGATCGCGCATTGCACAGAAGCGGCGTGCCGACCGCCATGGCCTCGAGCGCCAGCAGCGACAAGCTCTCGAACGGCGACGGCACCACCACGATGGTGGCGGCTTCCAGCGCCTGGAGGCGCTCGCGCTCCGACAGCAGGCCGGCGAAGCGGACCCACGGCACTTCGGGCAACTGCATCAGCTTGACGCCCATCAGCGTCAGTGCGGCCTCGCCGCCCTGCTCCTTGTAGCTGGTGAAGTACTCAATCAGTTCCTCGCAGCCCTTGCCGGCGTCGATGCGGCCGCCATAGAGCAGGAACTGGCCCTGCAGGCGATGACGACGACGGAACTGGGCGCCGCGGGCGCGCAGGTGCTGCGGCAGGCGCTTGTGAATCTCGTCTTCATCCTCAGGCTCCGGCTCGTCTGGCTGCGCCTGGTCCTGCAGCAGGTCGACGCCGCAGCCGACGGTCTCTTCCGCCGCGGCCCTGAGCTCGAAGGTCGTCTTGAGGAAGTTCTTTTCGACTTCGGTGTTGAAGGCCACCGCCGACGGCTTGGCGAACATCTCGCGGTAGATGCCGAGGTGGATCGCCGGCTCGTCGTGCGCGGTCGGCACCAGGATGCTGCGCGCCGGATCGATCTCCAGGCCCAGCACGGTGGGGGCGTAGAGATAGGTGAAGAAGATTAGCGCGTCGTAGTGCCGGTGGTGCTTGTTCAGGTACTCAATCAGCGCCGGGCACCACGGGCCCTGCTGCTCGAGCCACGACATCTCATCGTCGCGCGTGTGCGGATGATGGAAGATCCAGTCCGAGTACTGGTTGAAGGCGTTGATGTCGCGGGTCTTGGCGTTCTTGAAGCGCCGCACCGTGACGCCGCGAATGCGGTCGCTGCCCTCGGGATACTCGTTCTCCCACGTGATGTAGTCGCGCGCGCACGTGGTCAGCACCTCGACGTCGTGCTTGGCCGCGAGCCGTTCGGCAATCAGCCGGCAGTGATACTCGGAACCGCCGAGGATCTCGGCGCCGTAGCGTTGAACGATGAATGCAATCTTCACGATGTCAGCCTTTCGAGCTCACGGCGGATCCGGGCGTCGCCAAAATCATTGAGGCGGGCGCGCTGTCCGGCGATCACCTGGGCCCTGAGCGTGTCGTTGTAGGCGAGCTCCCCCAGGAGCTCAGCGGCGTATTCGAGGTCTTTCGGGAAAAACTGCACGCCGGCCCCGCCCAGCGTGTCGGGAACGGCGGTCGAGGAATAGGCGAGCACCGGCACGTCGGCCGACATCGCTTCCAGTAGTGGCACGCAGAAGCCTTCATGCTCCGACAGCGAGATATAGGCGCTCGACATGCGGTAGTAGGTGGCGAGATCTTCGTCCGGCACCGGCCCGGGAAACAGGAAGCGGCCGGGCGGCATGCGGTACTCGGCGAGCAGGGCCTGGATGGTGTTGAAGTAGCGAGGCACGGCGTCGGTGCGGCCGACGAAGATGAAGCGATACGACTCGTCGACGTAGCGCTTGTAGTGTTCCGCCAGCTTGATGTGGTCTTCGATCTTCTTGTTCGGCGCGATCCGGCCTACGAACAGGAAGTTGAGAAAGCCGTCGCTCCGCAGCACGGCCTCCAGGGCCGGCCGCCGCGGTGCCGCGGTGATGCGCTCGGTGTCGATCGCGATCGGAAACACGCCGGTGTTAGTGAAACCGTAGCTCTCGAGCTCACGGCGGTTGTACTCGGAGTCGCCCAGCGCGGCATCGGTGTGCCCGACCAGGGTCTTCAGGTCTTCGCGGCTGAGCGCGGTCAGGCGGAACAGATTGGCGTCGTAGGCCGCGAAAAAATGCGACGGCGTCACGTTGTGGTACTGCAGGATGCGACCGCCCGGTAGCCTGGCGAACTCCGCCGTCAGCGGCGACACCATGGCAAAGTGAAAAATCGTCAGGTCGCCGCGCTTCGCCGCCGGATCGGAAAACCAGCGGACGTCGCCGCGCAGGTCGTCATCGATCGTCAGGGCGTAGATCTCCGATTCGTGGCCGAGCTCGCGGAGCAAGGTCCTGACCCTGCGGGCCGAGTCGCCAATCGCGTCACCCTTGTGCGCCGCCGGCACCCACTGGTTCACGATCATCGCAATCCCAACATCACCAGCGTCATGGTGCAGCCGGCAGCGCCAGGAACGCCGATGGCCGGTATGCCTTGACCGCTGCCAGCTCCTCGGCCAGCTCGATCTGATCCCAGAAATCGAACGCCACCGGCGGATGCGGGCGACGTGGCGTCGCGAGCAACTGGTCGACAAAGCCGAGCAGGGTGCCGTCGAAATCCCTGGCCTTGAGACGATCGAGTGCGGCGTCCTGGCCCTCGACAATGCGCTCACACAGATCGTGGTCATCAACGACGGCGTTGACGAGCGCCGCCACCGCCATGGGATCCTTGTCCGTGTATAAGACGCCGGCCCCGTCCATGGTGGCGGGCACCGCCGTCGCCGCATATGCGAGCACCGGCACGCCCATGTGGAAGGCTTCGATGATCGGCACGCAGAAGCCCTCGTGCTCGCTGGCGCACAGGAAGACATCCGCCAGTTCGTAATACGCCGTCAGCTCCTCGTTGGACACGTGACCGACGAAGTGGACGTCTGAGACACCGCAGTCGGCAATGAACTGATGCAACAGCGTCAGGTAGCGCTCAAAACCGGAATGGGCGCCCACCAGCAGCAGACGCGATCGCGGGTTGAACCACTTCTTGTAGGCGTGGAACGACCGGATCACGTCTTCGAACTTCTTGTTGGGAATCACGCGACCGACGAACAGGACGTTGACCCAGCCGTCGTCGTACTGGCCGGCCTGCATGTAGTTGGCCGGTCCGCTCAAGTGACTGAACCCCGGCACGACCGGCAGCACGCCAGTGACTGGGAAGCCGAGCGCCTCGAGTTCCTGGCGGTTGTATTCCGAATCACCCAGGGCCAGATCGCAGCGATCGCGATAGAGCGCGAGCTCGCGCCGGCCCCTGAAGCACAGCTGCACCAGCTCCTTGTGGATGTCGACGAAATATTCTGGCGGCGTGATGTTGTGGTAGACCAGCACCATCCGATCCGGCAGCGCGTAGGCCACGCGCGAGGCGCGCGAGCCAATCGAAAAATGGTGGATCAGGATGTTGTCGGGATGGCTGGCGTCGGCCAGATCACGGTAGTCGCGCGTCAGGTCTTCGAGCCGGGGATCGGCGGTCTGGACGAAGATCTCAGAGTCGTACCCCGCCCCGCGCAGCACTTGCTGAATGCCCAGCACTTCGTTGCCGATGGCATCTCCGTAGCCCAGCGTTGCGAGCACCTGGTGAATGGCGATGGCCACTACTTCGCTCCGCTATCGCCGCCATTACCACCGCCGCCGGACCTGCGGCGACGCTGCGGCCGACCGCCACGCCGATTGTCGCGGCCGCGGTTGCCACCTTCGGGCCGTGCGCCCTGCGGGGGACGACCACCCTCAGGACGCGCGCCTTGCGGCTTGCCCTGAGCGGAGTCGAAGGGCCGGCCACCTTCAGGACGCGCAGCTTGTGGGCCGCCCTGCTGGCGCGGCGCGTCCTGCTTCGGACGACCTTGCGCGCCATCGGCAGGCTGGCCCTGAGCAGAGCCGCCGGGCCGCCGACCGTCTGGTCGTGGGCCGCGGTGGCCTTGACGTTGTTGATCGCGGCGCTGATCGCGCTGCTGAAGCTGCGGACGTTCGGGTGGCGACAAACGGCTCGGTGCCGGCGGCTGGCTGACGGCCGGCCGTTCGCCGCCACTTCGCACTTCCGACTTCTGACTTCTGACTTCTCGGTAGGGCCCGAGCGGCAACTGCTTGACGATGCTGTCAGCGGGCGGCAGCGTGCGCCGGCGGCGCGTGAACCACCCCGGCACCGGCTCCATCGTCCGCGCCGGGGTCTCCTTCGACAGCTGTTCCAGCATCTCGACGTATTTCTTTTCGATCACCGGCCAGGCGTAGTTGCGCTCGAAGAATGCCCGCCCGTTGCGGCCGAGGGCCGCCTGCAGGCTGGGACCGGAGTCGATCGCCCGCAACGTTTCGGCGAACTCGTGGAAGTTGTCGTAGAACAAACCGGCGTTGCTGCGGATGCACTGGCCTTGCAGCACGTCGCACTTGGCGTTGGCGAGCACCGGCTTGCCCATGGCCCACGCCTCGAGCGCCACCATCGACAGGCTCTCGAGATACGACGGCATGATCAACAGCTCGGCGGCGGCCAGCGCGTCGTACTTGTCCTGGTCTTCGAGGAAGCCGAGGTGATGAATGCGCGGATGCTTCGGAATCGGCACGTGCGGCGTGCCGACCAGGACCAGGTGCATGCCGTCGACCAGCGACGCGCTGTAGTGTTCAAAGAACTCGAACAGCTCGGGGCAGCCCTTGTTCTCGTCGATGCGGCCGACGTAGATCGCGAAGCGGTCCCGCATCTCGAACTTCTGGCGGAAGCGTCCGCCGTTCGACCGCTCGGGAATCTCCGAGCCCACGCCGACCACCACACCCGGCACCGCCTGGTTGTTGGAAACGCCCTGGATCAGGGCGCGTTCCTCGAACGAGTTGTACATGAACGCGCGAATGCCGCGGAACACCGGCGGGAAGATGCCCAGGCCCAGCGCGCCGTCGCGCTCGGCGGTGGGCACCAGGATCGCCTTCGACGCCACCGCGCGGCAGCCGTGGAATGAGTGGTGATAGCGGAAGCTGAAGAAGATGAAGAAGTCGTAATCCGCCTCGTGCGCCGTGATGTGGTTGACGAGCGCCGGGCTGGTCGGTCCTTCGGCATCAAGCCACGCCAGCTCATCGCGGTACGAATGTGGTTGCGTGAAGACCTTGGCCGACCACTTCGCGAACTCGATCGGGTTGCGCTCGACCGCCACTGGAAAGCGGTGGACGGGAATCCCGTTCACGACTTCCGGGCCGGCCGGCAGCTCGTTCTTCCACGAGATGTAATCGCGATGCGCGCACGTCGTGAGCACCTCGACCTGGACGTGCTTGGACAGATGCTCCGCGACGTAACGGGCATGCTGCTCGGCGCCGCCGTTGATGTCAGCGCCGTACCGCTGGACGACGACCGCGACCTTCACTGCGCGCCGTTGTCGTCGGACGAGCCGCCGTTCGGTTCGCCACTGGTGTTCGGGGTTGGCTCGGTCGCACCCGTCTCGGTGCCGCCCGCCTCATCGACGCCGCCGTTGTCGTCGCCGGCCTCGAACCCTTCATCATCCGGGCCATCCGACTCGCCAGCCTCATCCGCGTCGCCGTCTTGTAGACCGGCCGGTTGTCCCGCCATACCCGGTGCGCCGCCCATGCCGGGAGCGCCAGGCGCGCCGGCGCCACCGCGCCGTCCGCGACGCCGCCGCCGGCGCTTGCGGCTGCCATCGCCCTGGCCCTGGCCCTGCTGGCCCTGGGCCGGCTGCCCGGCTGGCACGAAGCCATCGAACGAGCCGGTCACTGCCGGCGGAGCCGCCGCCGGTTCATCATCATCCGCCTCGCGGCGGGCGGGGGCGTGGATCACTTCGGGCCGGTATTGCACGACGCCCTCAAGCGCGCGCACGCGGCGTTCACTGAAGTCGAGTCGGCTCGACAGCGACTCGACCCGCATTCGCAAGTTCTGGGCCTCGATACCCATGCGGGTGGTTTCGAGCACCAGGTTGTGCAGCACCTCGTAGTAGAGGGCGTTCCACTCTGCCCGCGACTTATCGAATTCGATCTTGCGGCGCGACTCGCGTTTCAGCAGGTCGACGTTGAACTCCGCCTGCTTGTGAATCACGTGCAGCAGCGGGTTCAGGTTGACCATCAACTTGAGCAGCGGGCCAAAAATCTTTCGCAGGAACCGCAGGCCGCCGCGATGCGTGGCGTAGATGTCGGCTTCGGCCACCGTATACGGCGGCGTGATCGGCGCCGGCTCGGTGTTGATGGCCGGGCGGCTCTTGCGGAACTGCTCGAGCAGGTCGGAGCGCAGGTTGCGCGGCTCCAGGAACTTCTCGAGCCGCACGCTGGCCAGCTCGCGAATCTGCTCTTCGGTGTAGTCGGCGCCGCGCTTCTCGAGAATGCGGGCGCGGATCTGCTTCATGATCTGCTCGACGTCGACCGACTCGGAACGAATGGTGAACTCGCTCATCGACTTCTGGACCTCAGGACTCGGACTTCGCCTGCTGGCGGCGCTTCCGGCTGGCAAACTCGGGCGCCTCTGCGATGCAGGTGCCGAGAATGCCGATTGATTGTTTGAATGCGTGCATGCCGGCACGCGTGATCGCGGCGGGCGATTCGCCCACCTGCGGATAGCCATTGGCGTCGGGCGTCAGCTGTTCCCAGTTTTCGAACAGCCGCCCCCACGGGCTTGCCAGGGCCTGCTTCATCTGGCGCTCGGCGTTGACCGGATACCAGAAGCTGTCGTGGTAAATCACGCTCGCGATGTAGGCCCACGGCGCGAGCACGGTCTTTAGCGACCATTCGATCGGCTTGCGCAGCGGGCCCCAGTAGATGTGGTGCTGCATTTTCGATGCGAAGGTCATCTTCTTGAACGGGCCGGTGAACTGCCAGTTCTCTTTCGCCGCCTCGAGATCGCCGACGATCTCGATCTCGCGCGGATCGCCGCAGCCCAGGCCCAGGTCGTGCGCCATCCGGATGTACTTGATCGACATGGGATCCATGCCCATCAGCTTGGCGGCCACGGCGTCGATGGCGACCTGGTCGCTGCTGGCCAGCATCACATTCTTGACGTGCGGCACCATGCAGCGCGGTCCGGGACCGTCGCCGGCGAAGGTCCCGTCCATCACGGCGAACACGCCGCGGTGGATCTTCTTCTGGATCATCAGCAGGTCGACCAGCGTTTCGTGGATGACCGGATGCGTCCAGTGGCGGCGCTCGTTCAGCAACCCGCCAAAGGCGTTCTTCATCGCCCCCGTCGTGGTCGTGAAGACGTGGGTCTTCACGGTCGGCAGGTGGATGATGTTCTCCCCGATGAAGCGCTTCGGGATCATGAAGCCGTCAGGGTAGACCTCATTCAGGCACAGGAACTTGTCGGCCAGCGCGCTGCCGACGGCATCGCGGACATTGATCCACGGCTCGTCGCCTTCATAGAGGTGCACGTTGCGAAGCCCGTGCGCCTGCACCACCGGCAACTGCTTGTTCGTCTCTTCGCCGAGGTGGGCGTCAATGACGACGGTGCGGTTGTGGCAGGCGTGAATCAGCGCCGGATCGTAGCCGTCCTGCTTCATGGCGCGGATCACGCCGTCGAGCTGCCACGGCGTGGTTGAGCAGGCGGGGAAGAAAAAGTGCCAGGAGATATTGACCTTGAGCGCGGTATCGGCGTCCTTCGCGATGACGTCCTGATAGCCGGCGAGGTTCATGACCGCGTGGCTGTCCCGAAGCACCGTCGCGGGCGAGGTCTTGAGTATGGCGACTGTTGAGCGCGTCACGTCTCAGTTACGACGCGTACGGCCGATAGATGATTAGGATTACTGCGATGCCCCAGAGCGCCACGCAACTTAGCAGTGGGCGGTCCCGCAACAGCATGTCCGATGGGCTGCCGCCGCCGTGCTTGCGATGCACGAGGTACAGGTACCGGAAAATGCCGTAGATCGGGAACGGCGTGGTCAGCACCAACAAACGGGTGCCGAACCGCTCGGCTGTCTCGGGGCTCGCGCAGTAGATGATGTAGACGACCAAGGTGGCGGCCGCTACGATCGCGATCATCTGATCGAGCAAGTACGGATCGTACTCCTCCAGAATTCGCCGGTGTCCCGATGCCCCGTCGGCCAGCATGGTGATTTCATGCCGCCGTTTCGCCAGGCCCAGGAACAACGCCAGCAGGATGGTGCAGACCAGCAACCAGTCGCTGACCGGCACTCCGATTACCAACCCACCCGCCACGGCCCGCAACACGAAGCCAATCGCGATCGACATCACGTCGAGAATCACGACATGCTTGAGCGTGTGCGTGTACAAGGCGAAGAGCGCCAGGTACGCCGCGGCGGTTAATGCAAACAGCGGCCGCAGCGCGTATGCGGCGGCCAACGCGATCACGCTCAGGCCAATCGCCCACGTCAGGGCGGTGCTGGCGCTGAGCGCACCAGAGGCAATCGGCCGCAACCGCTTCAGCGGATGCTGACGATCGGCCTCGCGATCCGAGACGTCGTTGATCAGGTAGACGCACCCGGAGAGGACGCAGAAAATCAAAAAGGCCGCCGAAGCTAGCGCCAAGGCGGCCGGGTCGAGCAATTTGACGGCAAAAATCAGCGCCGCAAAGACAATCAGATTCTTGGTCCACTGATCCGGTCGCAGCGAAACGATCAGGTTCGCGACCGTGGACCGCGTCTCCACTTACTTGTAGCTCTTGACGGCTTCCGCCTCCGAATCGAAGGTGTCGAATACCGTCAGCAACTTCGTAATCGAGAGCAGGTCTTCGATACGCTTGGTCAGGTTCAGCAGCTTGAGGCTGCCACCCTGGCGGCTCACCGTGGTGTAGGTCCGCACCACTTCGCCGAGGCCCGCGCTATCGATGTAAGGCACGCCTTCGAGATTGAGCAACAGCTTCTTCTTGCCGGCGGCCAACAGGCTGTTGATCTTGTCTTTCAGCAACTCGTCGCCTTCGCCCAAGGTCATCTTGCCCTTGAGGTCGAGCACGGTCACGTCGTTCACGGTGCGTTCGACGATTTCCATTCGCTTAGATCCCCTGCGTCGGTAAACCCTTAGATCGTGGGCGTTTCAAGCGCCACAAGAGGCGCTGTGGCCGCCCTAAAAGGTGTCGAATGTTACCACAGGCCAGACGGAGTGGGGTCCGGCTTTCGCCAGACCCCGCCCTCGCTATTCCGTTTCGCGGCGCATCTTCTTCCGATTGCGCTTCCGGGCGAGCGCCTGCTTCGCGCGACGCTTGTCACCGGGCTTCAAGTAGAAAGAGTGCTTCTTGATGTCCTTGATGATGTCTTCCTGCTGCACCTTGCGCTTGAAACGTCGCAACGCGCTTTCGATCGACTCACCCTCTTGCAATTTCACTTCGGCCATCTGTAGTCACCCCCTCTCGACCAGAATCTGTCCAAATCATCACATCACGAGATTTGGGATCCCTTGCCGGTCCGAGACCAGTGGGACAAGTATGCTAGGCTATCACAAACGCAGACGGGGCCGCAGATGACCCAGATAACACAGATAAACTCAGTGTTATCAAAGACTTAGACAGACAGACCTCACCCTGAAAGTCAATCGCCCTAAACTGCAAATGCGCATCCTCATTATCGGCTCCGGCGCGCGCGAGCACGCCCTGGCCTGGAAGCTGGGCCAGGAACCCGGGGTTGACTACTTACTCTGCGCTCCTGGCAACCCCGGAATCGCTACTGCCACCCCCACCGAGCCGCTCGACATCCTCGACATCGATGCCGTGGTTCGGCTGATCGAGCGCCAACGGATCGACCTGACCGTGGTCGGTCCTGAAGCCCCGCTCGGCCGCGGGTTGGCCGACCGGCTCGCCGCCGAAGGCCGGCTGGTATTCGGCCCGACCAGGGCTGCCGCACAACTCGAGACCAGCAAGGCCTTCGCCAAGGACTTCATGCAGCGTCATCACGTGCCGACCGCGCACTATCGCGTGTGCGGGACCGCGGACGAGGCGCTGGCTGCCATCCGCTCCGGCGAGTTTGGCGAGGCACTCGTGGTGAAGGCCGACGGCCTGGCTGGCGGCAAGGGCGTCGTCGTGGCACCCGATCGCGCGACTGCCGAAGCTGCCGTGAATGCCGCGATGGTCGATCGCCGCTTCGGTGACGCCGGCGCCCGCGTCGTGCTTGAAGAGATGCTGACCGGACCCGAGGTGTCGTTCTTCGTCGTCGCCGACGGTGAACACTACGTGCCGCTCCTGTCGGCCCAGGACCACAAACGCATCTTCGACCACGACGAAGGCCCCAATACCGGTGGCATGGGAGCGTTTTCTCCCAGTCCGCTGATGACGCCCGCCCTGCAGGAGCGCGTCGAGCGCGAGATCGTCAAGCCGGTGTTGTCGGGGATGGCCGCCGAAGGAACGCCGTTTTGTGGTTTCCTGTATTGCGGTTTGATGCTGACGCCAGACGGCCCCAAGGTGATCGAGTTCAACGTTCGCTTTGGCGATCCCGAGGCGCAGGTCGTGTTGCCGCTGCTCACCGAGCCACTGGCGCCAATGCTGATGGCGGCCGCGAGAGGCTCCCTCCATTCGGAGGGCGACGGCTTTAGCCGTCGTCTTCGTTCAGCGACGGCTGAAGCCGTCGCTCTCCGAACGTCAGTAGGCGTGGTTCTCGCCGCCCATGGCTATCCCGGCGACGCGCGCTCGGGCGATGTGATCACGGGCCTGGACGATGTGACGCGCGATTGCCCGGACGTGATGGTGTTTCACGCCGGCGTGAAGCAGCGCGGAGCCGACTTGGTCACGGCTGGAGGTCGGGTGCTGACGGTGGTGGCGACCGCGCCGTCATTCGAAATTGCGATCGCGTGTGCCTACGAGGCGGCCAGCAAGATTCACTTTGACGGCATGCAGTTGCGTCGCGACATCGGAATGAAGGCCCTTGGTGCCGGGAGGCCGGCACTTTAGTTCCGGCGGTTATCGGGGGGTGGGCGGGACTAAAGTCCCGCGCCTCCCGGCAACAGCGCATTGATCGCATCGTCCAGGTGATTCCGGAAGGTGTTGGTGTTGTGGCCTTCCGGCACCTCCAGGTAAGTCACCGGCGCGTTCACGCCGTCCAGTGTCGTGCGGAGGCGACGGGCGCCGTCGATCAGGGCGTCGTAGACGCCGCCCATTACGAAGAAGCGAATCGACACGGCCGCCGCCCGCGCACGCGGCTGGTTGGCAATCACCGATGCGGTCTGCTCAGGTGGCGCGAGGGCTGCGCACAAGCCGAAGACCGAGGGGAATTCGACCGCGAGGTCGACTGCGCCATAGGCGGCGAGTGAACTGCCCAGGATGATGCGATGGTCTGGCGCCGGGAACGTGCGGAAGCGCTTGTCGATCTGCGGCACCAGTTCGGTGGTAATGAAGGATCGCCAGCGCGGGTTGCGCGTGTATTCCTCCTGCCGATCGCCCGGCTCCGAGAACACGGCAATCACCGGAGGGATGGCCTTGCGCGCGATCAGGCGGTCGAGCACGCGCGGCACGTCCATCTTCTCGACGTAGTTGGCGCCGTCGAGGACATACATCACGGGATACAGCGTGTCGGTCGCCGCCGAGTAGCCTGGCGGCAGGTAGATCCACACGCGGCGTTGACCCAGGAGCGCTCGTGAGACGATCGTTTCGGCCAACAACTCGCCGGCCGGCACGGCCGCCTCGTTATCCACTTCCGGATTCGCGACCCAGAACGGCATGCGAACCTCCGAGCGGGGGCCGGCGTAGGCCTGCACCTTGCGGGGATTCAACGGATCTGCCGCTGCGTCGGCGTCGAAGAACAGCACGTACTCAGCGCGGGCATTGGTGTAGGCCGTGCCCTCAAGGTACGACCACGTCGTGCCGTCGATGCGGGTCATCTTGCCGATGGCCGCGTCGTAGCCTTGCGGCGTCGCCGCCCAGGCATTGAAGTCTCCGACGACGCGCGGTGTCTTGCCGTTGACATCCCTGGCGAAGAACACCAGCCGCGTCTGGTTCTCCACGATCGGCGTGCCGCCCCTGGCCGCAATGAACTTCTCGACCGCCGCGTCGCGTTGCTCTGACTCGAGACCAGGCAACTGCTTCTTCAGCGCGGCCCACGACTGCGGCTCCCCCGCGCAGCCGGTGGCGAACAGCCCGACCAGCAGGCAACCACGAAGGACACGAAGATCACGAAGTCGAAACAGGTTTGTCATCCTCTCTGTCCTTCGCGTCCTTCGTGCGCATCGTGGTTGCCTTGACCCCGTGCTGTTCAACAATCAACTGCCCGCAAGCGGCGCGGATGTCGCGACCGCGGCTCTTGCGCACCGACACGTTGAGTCCCTTGTCGGCGAGGATCTTCGCGAAGGTGTTGATGACTTCATCGGAGGGCCGCTCGAACGGGATGCCCGGCGCAGCGTTGAGCGGCAGCAGGTTGACCTTGGCCTTCACGCCGGCCAGCACTTTCACCAGCTTGCGCGCGTCCTGTGGCGAATCGTTGACGCCGGCCAGCAGCACGTACTCGAACATGATCCGGCGCCGCTTGGCGAGCGGGAAGCGCTCGCAGGCCTCAATCACGTCCCGCATCGAATATTTCTTGTTCAAGGGCACGATCTCGGCCCGTGTCTCTTCGGTCGATGCGTGAAGCGACACCGCCAGGTTGGGCATCAGCTCTTCCTTGGCCAGCTTGTCCATCATCGGCACCAGGCCCACCGTCGACAAGGTGACGCGCTTGGGATGCAGGGCGAGGCCCTCTTTCTCGTTCAGCATCCGCAACGCCTTCATGGTTGCGTCGTAGTTGTGCAGCGGTTCGCCCATGCCCATGAGGACGATGTTGAACGATTTGTCGAGGAGGTCGAGCGATTGGGCGAGCAGCCGGACCTGTGCCGTGATCTCTGCCGCCGACAGGTTCCGGACCAAACCCATCTTTCCAGTCAGGCAGAACGCGCAACCCATTGCGCAGCCGACTTGCGTCGAGACGCAGAAGGTTTGCGCCGGCGTGTCGGGAATGAAGACCGCTTCGATCTGCTTGCCGTCGGCAAGCTGCAGCACGAATTTCTGCGTGCCGTCGGTCGAGATGTCGCGCTGAACGATGGTGGGCAGCGAGATCGTGGCCTTTTCGGCCAGCGCCGTGCGCAACTCCTGGCCCAGGTCGGTCATCTGGGCGAAGTCGGTGACCCCGCGCCGCCAGATCCAGCGGTAGATCTGTTTGGCGTGGAAGCGCTTGTGGCCGAGCGACTCGACGAACGTCTCGAGGTCGCCCAGCTCCATTCCGGCGAGATCGGCGAGCACCTCGTCAGTGTAGCGACGTTCGGCGTTCCGTGTGGCGACAAACCTTTAGGTTTGTCGACCCTATCCGAGGAACCTGAGGCGCATGGAGGTCAGGGTGCGGGTGATCGAGTCGCGAGCGGTGCTGTTGACCACCGGGCGGAGGAACGGCGTAAACAGGAACGGCAGGTTGCGGCTGAGTGTCAGCGACTCGATCTCGACGATCACCCCGTCGCCGACCTGCTTGTATCGCCAATACGAATAGAGACGCCACATGAAGCCGTGGTCGTTGCCCTCTGGAAGGGCGCGCTCTTGCGGCGTGCCCGCGTTCTCGATCTCGACGATCCTGGTGGAGATGCTGTTGCTCAGGCCACGGTTGGCCGCGACGCGACGATAGGTGGTGTCGTACTCGGTGTCGTAGACCACCGTGATGAGTTTCGTGCGCCGCAGTCGCAGGTACAGCTTCTGCGAATTCTCGCCGGTGTCGACGACGCGTGACGAGATCACGTCTTCCTGCTGGTGCTTGTCGCTCTGCGGTTCCTGCAGCGTCCTGAGTAGCACGTCGAGTTTCACCTTGGGGATGTAGGCCGTTCCCCGCCAGTGATTGATCATTCCGCCGTTGACCTTGATTTCGCCGGCCGAGCCGTCGCGCGCGACCGCGCGCGACACCACCACCTCACCCCGTCGCAGCGCCGCCATCGTCTTCTCCAACTGCGCGGCCGGCTGTCGCTCGATCTCGAGGAAGGGAGCGTTCTCGCGCAACTCGCGGTCGATGCGCGACTCGACGGCCGCAGCATAGCGGTTGAAGCCCTCAACCGTCTTTGGCTGCAGGAGGGCTTCCATCGAGTCGGCAGAGAGACTGGCGCTCATCGCGAGAATGGTGGCCCAGGTCGCCCCCGTCGAGTAGAGCAACCCCGTCATGATCGGGAAGTCTCCTTTTGAGACAGCACCAGCGTATTGGCGGTGCTTGTGACGACAAAAATGATCAACATTCCTGCTACCCCCACAATACCCTCGAGGTAATGGGTGAAGGGCTCAAAAAGGGGCTCAGGTCAGTTCGTGCTTTGGCTTCGAGCATGTGAGCCAAAGCCAATACGTCCCTGACTTCGTCGCCGAGACTGCCGACACCATGAACGCACCCATGAGCCGCGTCTTGCCGACTCCGGTCGCGAGCGCGAAGCACAGGGACGGGAAGTCGCGTTCGAAGTCGGCAACCTCCGGGAACACCTGCTGGATGGCCGCGAGTGCGGCCGCTTTATCAGTCGACTTGGAGGGCTTTGCGGCCTCCATCACCTGGTCCAGGATCTCAAGGGACCGGCGCTGTGGTGGTCGCAGGCTCAGCCGGTTGGCGACCGCAGCGGCTTGGCGATTCAAGCCAACCCCATGCCGCTCTTGGGTTTACCCATGGTCATGGCAAGACAATACAGCAGGTTGTCCACGGATTTGTGCAAACCCACCCAGCGGGCTTGCCCACAATTGTTGACACAAACTGCGCACACGGCTTAACCTCAGGTTAAGCCTGGCCAAGGCTGGAAATTCATGACTGAACGTCCCGAACCCCTTGGCCCCGCCGAAGCTTATGAATTCATCCAGGGGCTTCTTGCGACCCGCGACTCCATTGCCTACACCTCGCATGTGCGCGATCGGATGCGACAACGGCACTTCACCATCGACGACATTCGTCGCGTCTTGCTCTACGGGACCGTTGCTCCCAATCCTGAGTGGAAAGACACTCATCAGCAATGGGTCTACGTCGTCTCCGGTGTCGACTACGACAACGAGCCGCTCGCCATCGTCGTAGCACTGGAGCCGGCGCTGAATCGCATAACGGTAATTACAGGTCACGATGTCTGATCACGCCATTCGCAAGTGCACGGAATGTGGTACGCCGCAGCACGTTGAACGCCGGACCACCGACTATCCCGAGTCGGGGCTGTCGAACGTGCAGCTGATCAACGTACCCGTCTGGGTGTGCGAGAACGGCCACGAGGAGTTCGAGATCCCCGCGGTGACCGAGCTGCACGACCTGCTGGCGTCGATGATCGTCCGCAAGCCCGCCCGCCTGGCTGGCGCTGAGATTAAGTTTCTCCGTCGGCGCGTCGACCTGTCAGCCAAGACGTTCGCGGATCGTATTGGCGTAACGCCCGTGCAGCTGTCACGAGTCGAGACCGGCGCCCGTCATGTCACGCACCGGATGGACTTGTTGATTCGATTGGCGATCGCCGCGTTTATCGCCGCGAAGCAAGGCAAGCCGTTCCCGGCGGACATGACGCCGTTCATCACCAAGCTGGAAGCCTGGGACATTGGGAGTCACCGGCTTCGCCACCGCGATCAGCCGACGCCCGACCGCGAATGGGAACCCGAAGGCGTTGAAGCGTAGGGCGGGTTTTTGGACCTATACCGACTGGCTGCCGCAGTTCCCGCAGCGGGAATAGCACCGGGCCGGGGCCTGACTACGCTGCCCATACTATCCTTGACCCCCGACGTTACTTAGCGCTATGCCAACGATTCGTCCAACGTTTGTTGGCATACGAGCCGCCGCCCCTCACTATTTAGGGGCTCGCGGCTCTTTTCGTTTTTACTCGCGCTATGTGAGTCCTCCGGTCAGTTGTCCGTTCCACCGCCGCTCATCACCCACTTCGGAAGTTCCTTCGCATCCACGACCAGCCCGATGCCGACATCGCGCCCGAGAAGCCGAAAGACCCGACGTCCGTAAAGCACTCGCTGAACCGCCCGGGCCTCCTCTGGATTACCGCCTTCGCCTTGAAGCTTGGCGCCCACCTTCGCGAAGAATTCTTCCCAACCACCTTTCAGAATCTGATCAGGGGCGTCCTCAAAAACGCCCTGGACCGCGGCAATGGCTACGCCGAGACGATCTGGAAGCAGGAACACCTTTGCGTCCGGAAGGACGATCTGGCCTGGTCGATATCCAAGAGCCACTCCTGGAGGGTGTCACGGTTGACCGAACCATTCGACTGCAGTTGCTGTGTGACCTTCAGCTGCAACGAATCGAGATTGCGCCAAGCGAGTAGCCCATAGACACCGAGCGGCGCCTCCGATTTGTTGCCATTCGTGTGGTGCCTGCGCCAGGTTCGCTACCTCCAGGCTGTAGTCGTCGCGGCCCCACTCGCAGCGCGACAGCACGGTCTTCGGGATCTTCTTGATGGTCAGGTTGGCGAGGCATCTGCCGAGCCGCGGAACGCCGTGCACAGCACGAGCAGCGAACGCTCCGGCGGGGACGTGGGCCAGCGCCTGCTTCAACGTGTTGGCGTTGATGTTGCCTCCCAGCCTCAATGGTCTTGCCGAGCCCCACCTCATCCGCGAGGAGTACCCCTTTCGACAGAGGTGACCTGAACGCGAACAGGGCCGCATCCACCTGATGTGGATTGAGGTCAACCTGCGCGTCCACCAAGGCCGTGGCCAGCCGGTCCACGCTGTCAGCCGGAGCCCGGCGGGTGAGCTCATGGGCCCAGAACTTGGCGTGATAAGGAGTCACGACGGCCATGATATGATTTTTGGCGTAACTCTCTCTGTCGCAGCTGGTTATCTGCGGCAGAATCCCACACAGTGTCTGAGCCCAACATTCGTCGCGCCGTCCTTGCCAACGGTGTCCGTCTTGCCACCGAACGGATGCCTCACGTGCGCTCGGTTGCCGTCGGCATCTGGCTCACGCGCGGGTCGCGGCACGAGCCGTCGGAAAGCATGGGCATCGCGCACTTCGTGGAGCACATGCTCTTCAAAGGCACTCCTAGCAGGAGTGCAGAAGAAATAGCGCAGCAGGTGGACTCGATCGGCGGCCAGATCGACGCCTTCACGTCCAAGGAATACGCCGGCTACTACCTCAAGGTGCTGGACGAGCACCTGCCGCTCGCAGTTGAGATCCTCGCCGACCTGATCAGCAATCCGCTGCTCGCCGAGGACGACATCGAGAAGGAGAAAAAGGTCATCCTCGAAGAGATCAAGATGGTCGAGGACACCCCCGACGATCTGGTCCACGAGATCTTCGCGGAAGGATTCTGGAGCGGCCATCCGCTCGGCCGGCCCATTCTCGGCACCCCCGCCAGCGTCAACGCCCTCAATCGCGACACGCTGAAGAAGTACTTCGGCGACACCTACGTGGCCGAGAACTTCGTGGTGGTCGCCGTCGGCAATCTCGAACACGACCACGTGCAGGCGCTGCTCGAGCGCGCGCTGGCGCACATTCCGCACCGCGGTTCCGAGGCTGAGCACACGGCGCCGGTCACCGCCTCGACCATCCAGATTCGTAAGAAGGACCTGGAGCAGAGCCACGTCGTGTTCGGCACGCCGGCCCTGCCGCAGCACCACCCGGAACGCTACGCCGGCTACGCGCTCAACACCACACTCGGCGGTTCGATGAGCTCGCGCCTGTTCCAGAACGTGCGCGAGAAGCGCGGCCTGGCCTATGCCGTGTTCTCAGGATTGTCGGCGTACCAGGATTCGGGCGCCCTCAGCATTTACGCGGGCTGCGGCAACGACGTGGTGGCCGAACTGATTGATGTCGTGGTCGCGGAGATTCGGCAAATGAAGGCCGGTGGCCTCGACCCGATCGAGTTGCGCCGCGCGAAAGACCACCTCAAGGGATCGCTGATGCTGGGCCTCGAAAGCACGTCGAGCCGCATGTCGCACCTGGCCCGCCAGGAGATGTACCGCGACCGCACCGACGGCCTGGACGAGATGCTCGCGTCGATCGAGCGCGTCACGGCGGAAGACGTGCTGAAGCTGGCGGATCAGTTTTTTGCGAATGGGTCGCTGGCCGTCACCGTGCTGGGGAATGTGAATGGATTGCAACTCAACCAGGAGCAACTTGCGCTCTAGGTACGCCGCTGATCCCGGACCCCGGATCCCGGACCCCGGATCCCGGACCCCGGATCCCGGATCCCGGTCATGATCAGTCGCTATACCAATCCCGAGATGGGTCGCATCTGGAGCGACCAGCGCCGCTACGAAACCTGGCTTGAGGTCGAGATTGCCGCCGCCGAGGCCATGGCCGAAGCCGGCATCGTTCCGGCCGAGGCCGCGCGCGACTTGCGAGCGAAGGGCGCCTTCGACATCGCCCGCATCGACGAAATCGAGAAAGTCACCCAGCACGACGTCATCGCCTTCACCACCTCGGTGGCCGAGAAGGTCGGGCCGTCCGCCCGCTGGCTGCACTTCGGCCTCACCTCCTCTGACGTCATCGACACCGCGCAGGCCGTGCAGATGGTCGAGGCGTGCGACGTCATTCTCAAGCTGCTCGCCGGACTCGCCGATGCGGTCAAGAGCCGCGCGATCGAGCACAAGGACACGCCCATGATTGGGCGGACGCACGGTGTCCACGCCGAGGTCATGACGTTCGGCTTGAAGCTGGCACTGTGGTACGCCGACATCACCCGTTCAATCGAGCGCGTGCGCCGCGCCCGCGAAGGCGTGCGGGTCGGCATGATTTCCGGCGCGGTCGGCACCTTCGCGCACCTCGATCCGTCGATCGAGGCCGATGTGTGCCGCCGCTTGGGCCTTGAGCCCGACGCCGTGTCGTCGCAGGTAATTCAACGTGACCGTCACGCCGAGCTATTGAGCGCGCTGGCCATTACCGCCGCCTGCCTCGAGAAGTTCGCGCTCGAGATCCGCGGCCTGCAGAAGACCGAGATCGGCGAAGTCGAAGAGCCGTTTGCCAAGGGTCAAAAGGGTTCGTCGGCCATGCCGCACAAGCGCAACCCAATTGGCTGCGAGCAGATTGTCGGCCTGGCCCGGCTGATGCGGAGCAACGCCATGGCGGCGATGGAGAACATCGCGCTGTGGCACGAGCGCGACATCTCGCACTCGTCGGTCGAGCGCGTCATTCTGCCCGACAGCTTCATTGCCCTCGATCACATGCTGCGGCGCTTTACGCGCATCGCCAGCGGCATGGTGGTCTATCCCGATCGCATGCTGGCGAACCTGGACCGGTCGCGCGGCGTGGTGTTTTCCGGACAGGTCCTGCTCGAGTTGGCGCGTCACGGCGTCTCGCGTGAGCAGGCCTACGAATGGGTGCAGCGCAACGCCATGCGCTCGTTCCACGAGCAGCAGGACTTCAAGCCGCTGCTGCTGGCCGATGCCGACATTACCAAGGTGCTGCCGGCGGCTGAAATTGAGAAGGCGTTCGACCTGACAGAGCAACTCCGCAACGTCGACGCCGTGTTCGCCCGTGTCTTTGGAGGATAACGAATGCGTGCCCGCGTCTATGTAACCTTGAAACCATCCGTGTTCGATCCGCAGGGGCGCGTCGTCGCCGATGCGCTCGTTACCCTCGGCTACGATGATGTGCAGGATGTGCGCCAGGGCAAGTTCTTCGAGGTCGAGATTGCCGCGACCGACGCCGCGAGTGCCAAGACCCGGGTCACCGAGATGGCTGACAAGCTGCTCGCCAACCCGGTGATCGAGAGCTACCGCGTCGAGGTCCTGCCATGAAGTTTTCCGTCGTCGTGTTTCCCGGGTCGAACTCGGACTACGACGCGTTCTATGCGGCCTCGTCGGTACTCGGCGAAGACGCGGCGCTGCTGTGGCACAAGGACACCGACCTGCAGGGCGCCGACGTGGTGATTCTGCCAGGCGGCTTCGCGCACGGCGACTACCTGCGCACTGGCGCCATCGCCCGGTTCTCGCCGATCATGGCCTCGGTCAAGGCGTTCGCGGATCGCGGCGGTCCGGTCCTGGGCATCTGCAACGGTTTCCAGGTGCTGCTCGAGGCTGGCATGCTGCCTGGCGCGATGGTGCGCAACGATCGCATCAAGTTCGTATCGCGGCTGGTGCCGGTGCGCGTGGAGCAGACCGACACGCCGTTCACGGTCGCGTGCGCCTCCAAGCAAGTGCTGCACATGCCCGTCGCGCACGGCGAAGGCAACTATTACGCCGATCCGGAGACGCTGGCGGCGCTCGAGGTGAATCGCCAGGTGGTGTTCCGCTACGCGGATGCCGCCGGCGAGGTCTCGCCTGCGAGCAACATCAACGGTTCGCTCAACAACATCGCCGGCATCTGTAACCGGCAACGCAACGTGGTGGGGCTGATGCCGCACCCTGAACGCGCGACGGAAGCGCAGCTGGGCAGCGCGGACGGCCGCGTCATTCTTGCGTCGGCCGTCAAGGCGCTCGCATCTCTTTCGAGGTAACGACAGGGTGGCAGTCATCGACGCAGCGGTCCTGGAACGGCACGGCATCAAGCCGGACGAGTACCAGCGCATTCTCGAGTTGATGGGCCGTGAGCCCAACCTGCTGGAGCTTGGCTTGTTCTCGGTGATGTGGTCCGAGCACTGCAGCTACAAGAGCTCGCGCGTGCACTTGAGGACGCTGCCGACCACCGGTCCGCGCGTCGTGCAGGGGCCGGGCGAGAACGCCGGCGCCGTCGACATTGGCGGCGGGCTGTGCGCGGTCTTCAAGATCGAATCCCATAACCACCCGTCGTTCATTGAGCCGTACCAGGGCGCCGCGACCGGCGTCGGCGGCATCATTCGCGACATCTTCACCATGGGCGCGCGGCCGATCGCGTTGCTCAACGCCTTGCGCTTCGGCTCGCTCGATCAGCCGCTGGCGCGCCGCATTTTCGAGGGCGTCGTCGCCGGCGTCGGCGGCTACGGCAACAGCATTGGCATCCCAACGGTCGGCGGTGAGATCGTGTTCGACGACAGGTATTCCGGCAATCCGCTGGTCAACGTGTTGTGCCTCGGCATCTCGCGCATCGACGGCATCGTCAAGGGCGCCGCCAAGGGTGCCGGCAACCCGGTGTTCTATGTCGGCGCCAGGACGGGGCGCGACGGCATTCACGGCGCGACCATGGCGTCAGCGGAGTTCGACGAGAAGTCGGCGGAGAAGCGCCCGGCGGTGCAGGTGGGCGATCCGTTCATGGAGAAGCTGCTGATGGAAGCCTGCCTCGAGGTCATGACGACCGGGGCGGTGCTGGGCATCCAGGACATGGGTGCGGCGGGCTTGTCGTGCGCGACCTCCGAGATGGGATCGCGTGGCGGTCTCGGCATGACCATCGACGTGAGGCACGTGCCACAGCGCGAAACCGGCATGACGCCCTACGAGATCATGCTGTCGGAATCGCAGGAGCGCATGCTGCTGGTGGTCGAAAAGGGCCGCGAGCACGAAGTGACCGCGGTGTTCGAGAAGTGGGACCTGCACGCCGTCCAGATCGGCGAGGTGATCGAGGGGTCGCGCCTGAAGATCCACGAGCATGGCGTGCTGGTGGCCGATGTGCCGAACCGTGGGCTGACCGATGAAGCCCCGGTCTATCGCCGCCCCATGCAGGAACCGTCGTGGCAGAAGGATGTGCAGACGCTGTCGCTCGGCGACCTTGGCGCGCCGCCATCGGCGCAGGACGCGTTTAACCGCTTGTTGACCGTGCCCACCATTGCGAGCAAGCGGTGGGCCTACGGCCAGTACGACCACAGCGTCGGCACCAACACCATTGCCCAGCCCGGCATGTCGGCAGCCGTGGTTCGCGTCAAGGGCACGACCACCGGCCTGGCTGTCTCGGTCGACGGCAATGGCCGGTTCTGTTATCTCGATCCCCATCGCGGCGCCATGCTGGCCGTCGCCGAGGCGTCGCGTAACGTGGCGTGCGCCGGCGGTGAACCAATCGGCGGCACCAACAACCTCAACTTCGGCAATCCCGAGCGGCCCGAAATCATGTGGCAACTGGGCGAGGCCGTTCGCGGTATCGGCGAGGCGTGCCGGGCGCTGGGCATTCCCATCACCGGCGGTAACGTCAGCCTCTACAACGAAACCGAGGGCCGCGCCATCTTCCCGACGCCGGTGCTGGGCGTGGTCGGCCTGCTTGAGGACGCGTCACAGACGACGACGCGGGCGTTCAAACAGGCGGGCGCGACGGTGGTGTTGCTAGGCGATAATCTGGGTGAACTTGGCGGCAGCGAATACCTCGCCACCATGCATGACACGGTGGCCGGCCAGCCGCCCGCGTTGGATCTGGCACGCGAAGCGGCCGTTCAGAAATTGATTGTCGCGCTGATTCGCGGCGGGTTGGTCGAGTCAGCGCACGATTGCTCGGAGGGCGGCCTCGCCATCACGTTGGCCGAGTGCACCTTCAACAGCGGTGGCATCGGCGTCACCGCCGACATCGCGGCGGTCGGCTTGTCCGCCGTAGCGCCACACGATAACTCTGGCGCGAAGGTGGACGACAAACCTTCAGGTTTGTCGATCCCCTGGCAAGCTAACGCCACGCTGTTCGGCGAATCGGCCTCGCGCATCGTCGTGTCAGCGGCGGGTGATCGGCTCGACGCGGTGTTAGCGGCAGCCAAGGCCGCCAGCGTCACTGCGGCCGTGATCGGCAAGACCGGCGGCGATCGAATTCGGTTGAGTGTGGGCGGCGTCGCGGTGGTCGATGCGGCCATTCACGATGCCGAGCAGGCGTGGGCAACGGCGATCGAGACGCGGATGGGCCGCGGATGACGCAGATCACGAAGGCAGCAGAACGCCATGTTCGATAAGTTCCGAGACGAGTGCGGGGTCTTCGGCATCTACGGACACCCGGAAGCGTCGAAGCTGGCCTACCTGGGCCTCTACGCGCTGCAGCATCGCGGACAGGAAAGCGCGGGCATTGCCTCAGCCGATGGCGAACGCGTACGGCTCGTTCGCCAGATGGGCTATGTCAACGAGATCTTTGACGAGGCCACGCTCGCGACGTTGAGTGGAGCGATTGCGATTGGCCACACCCGCTATTCGACCGCCGGTGAAAGCAAGCTGTCGAACGCCCAGCCGATCCTGATCGACTGCGTGCATGGCCAGGTCGGCATCTGCCATAACGGCAACATCGTCAATGCCAACGAAGTGCGCGAGCGCCTGGTTCGCGCCGGCTCGATCTTCCAGACCAATAGCGACACCGAAGTGGTGCTGCACTTGTATGCCCGCTCGCAGGCCGGTTCGGTGGAGGATGCCCTGGTCGAATCGGTGACGCAGCTCACGGGTGCGTTCTCGTTCGCGTTGATCACGAAAGACAGCATGATCGCCGTGCGCGATCCCCACGGGTTTCGGCCGCTCGCCCTCGGCAAGCTCGACAACGCGTGGGTCGTCAGCTCCGAGACCTGCGCCCTCGACTTGATTGGCGCCACTTACGTGCGCGAGGTCGAGCCCGGCGAGGTCCTCATCGTTGGCCCCCATGGACTGCGCTCGATCAAGCCTTTCCCCAAGGCGGCGCTGTCGCACTGCATTTTCGAACACGTCTATTTCGCCCGGCCCGACAGCGAAGTGTTTGGCCAGAGTGTCAACGAAGTGCGCACCAACCTCGGTCGCGTGCTGGCGCGTGAAACCGGCGTTGAGGCCGATGTCGTGGTCCCGATTCCAGACTCCGGCGTCTGCGCGGCGATCGGCTACTCAGAGGAATCCAGGATCCCGCTCCGGATGGGGCTGATTCGTAATCACTACGTCGGGCGCACGTTCATTGAGCCGGCGCAGTCGATTCGCCACTTTGGCGTCAAGGTGAAGCTGAACCCGGTGAAGAGCATTCTCGCCGGCAAGCGCGTGGTGTTGGTCGACGACTCCCTGGTGCGTGGTACCACGAGTCGTAAGATCGTCAAGATGGTCCGCGCCTCGGGCGCCAAAGAGGTGCACCTGCGCATCAGCTGTCCGCCGACGGTGTCGCCCTGTTTTTATGGCGTCGACACCCCGCGCCGGCAGGAGCTGATCGCGGCGACCCATACGCTTGAAGAGATTCGCAAGTATGTGGCCGCCGACACCATTGGCTACCTGAGCCTCGACGGCCTGCTCTCGTCCGTGAAGGGGCAGGGGTCGTCCTACTGCACCTCGTGTTACACCGGGCAGTATCCGGTGGCGTTCCCGCGCGATCACAATGGCTATCTCCAGCTGTCGCTCAAGATCGATGGACCACGCGAGCCGCTGCCGGAAGAAGAGCCCGTTGGCTAACCGCGCCTTCGCCTTCGCGTTGGCCGTATTGCTGACGGCCTCGGCTGCCGTCGCACAGGAGCGGGGACCGACGCCGGTGTCGCCCGAGGAGATTCAGCAGGCCATTGGCAAGCTGGGTGACCTCGACTATCCCGTTCGCATGCGTGCCGGCCGCACTATCCGGCGCGCACCGGCCGCTCAAGTTGTTCCCGCGTTGCTGCAGGCGGTGACCGAGCACGCTGACGGCTACATCCGCTACAAGGCCCTCGTCCTGCTGACCGGCTTCAGCGACCCGCGCACCGTCGATGCCATGCGCGAGGCGATGGTGTCGCCCAACGACCGCCTGCGCGAGGTCGCCTTTGCCTACTTCGAGCAGTTTCCTGAACCAGCGCTGGCTCCTCGGATGCTCGCCGCTCTCGACAAGGAAGAAGGCGAATTCGTCCGTCCGGCCTTGATTCGGGCACTGGCCGCGGTCCACAAGGAACCCAAAGTCACTGACCTGCTGATTCGCGATGCCGGCCGCGGCGTCGACTTCTTTCGGAGCACGGTGATCGAGGCACTCGGCGACTACCAGATTGCTGCCGCGGTGCCCAAGCTCACGGAGATCGCGAAGATCGACGGGCCGTTGCAGGATGATGCCGCCACCGCACTGGGAAAGATTGGCGACAAGAGTGCCCTCGGCACGCTGGCGGAGTTGCAGCGCACCGCGTCGAAGGAATCGCAGCCGGCTATTGCCGCCGCCATTTGCCTGATGGGCGCCAACTGTTCCGCCCACATCGGCTACCTCGAGAAGACCCTGACCTTCGCCGACACCTACCCGGGTTACCAGGAACTGCTGCGCGGCGCTGCCGCGGGCCTTGGCAGCGTGGCCCGGCAGGGCAATGAAGAAGCGCTCAGGATCCTGTTTCGCGTCGGTATTCCGTCGCAGGATCCGGTGCGCGCCCCGGTGACGCTGGCGCTTGGCCTGGTGGCCCTTCGCAATACGCCGTTGATGCTCAAGGCGCTCGCCGCGTATGCTGACCAGGCAGGGGCCATCGGCATGCTCGCCGAGGCATTCGACATGCTCGAAGAAGATCTCGAGGAAGAGCGCTTCTTCGTCGCCGTCCGCCGCGCCTACTGGTCTGCGCCCGATGGCTCGGCCACTCGCAAGCTGTGCGAGCAGCTGATCACGAAACTGGACTTCTAGGTTCTTTCCAAGCCCCCAGGACCGTCATGGACTACAAATCGTCTGGCGTCGACATCGACGCGGGTCATGAGACCGTTCGCCGTATCAAGCAGCTCGCGAAATCGACATTCACGCCGGGCGTGCTGTCGGAAATTGGTTCATTCGGCGGCCTGTTCAAGCTCGACACGTCGGCCTGGACCGAACCGGTGCTGGTCTCGAGCGCCGACGGTGTGGGTACCAAGCTCAAGGTGGCCTTCATGGCCAACCAGCACACCACCATCGGCGTGGACCTGGTGAACCACTGCGTCAACGACATCCTGGTCCAGGGCGCCGTCCCGCTGTTCTTTCTCGATTACCTGGCGACTGGCAAGCTGTCGCCGGATGTGGCCGAGCAAATCGTTCAGGGACTGGCCCGCGCCTGCAAGGACAACGGCTGCGCGTTGCTCGGTGGCGAGACCGCAGAGATGCCCGGTTTCTATCACGATGGCGAGTACGACGTCGCCGGCTTCATTGTCGGCGCCGTGGACCGCGCCCGGTTGATCGACGGCAAGTCCATCACTCCCGGTGACGTGCTGATCGGCCTGCCCTCGAACGGCCTTCACACCAACGGCTATTCTCTCGCCCGCAAGATTGCCTTTGAGGAGTTGAAGCTGACGGTCGATACGCACGTGCCTGACCTGGGCGAGACCGTTGGCCAGGCGTTGCTGCGGCCCCACCGATCGTATCTGCCGGTGATCAAGCCGCTCTTGGGCCAGGGGCAGATCAAGGGCATGGCCCACATCACTGGCGGCGGCATTACCGATAACCTTCCGCGGGTGTTGCCCTCCGGAACCACCGCCCGCATCAGCCGTACATCGTGGCGAGTGCCGGCCATCTTCCGATGGCTCGGCGAGTCCGGCCGCGTGCCGGAATACGATCTGCGCCGCGCTCTCAACATGGGCATCGGCATGATCCTGGTGGTGGGCAAGAACAACGCCGACGCCGTTCGCCAGGATTTGCTGAACGCCGGCGAGGCCAATAGCTTGGTGATTGGCGACATTATCCCCGGTGAACCCAGCGTCGAATACGTGTAGCATCTGCCGATGAGGCGTCGCGCCCTGCTGCAATGGCTCGTCTCCGGTGCGGTCACGCTGCCGGTGTGGCGCGCCGACTTGTCGGATGCGGCGCTGGCGCAGGCCGACGTGCTCAGCACGGGCCACGTGTTTGTGCTGCGCGACGTCGCGACGACGGTATTGCCGTCGGCGATCGGCGCGAAGGGGCAGGACGAAGCCGTCGACAGCTTCCTGCGATGGCTTCGCGAATACCAGGAAGGCGTACCGTTATCACACGGCTACGGCGCGCCGCGGCTGGTGCGCACCGGGCCGTCGCCGGCGCCCGGTTACGCTTCGCAGATCACCGCATTGCAGCAGGCGGCGACCGAGCGTGGCGGGCGCTTCGGCGCGCTGCCGCTCAGTGAGCGCCGAGCCATCCTTGATGCCGCCTTCAAGTCCGCTGGCATTCAGAACCTGCCGTCACGTCCCGATGGCAAGCACGTGGTCGCCGACCTGATGGCGCATTACTTTCGCAGCAGTGCGGCCAACGACCTTTGTTACAACGCGCGCATCGGCCGTCACACCTATCGCGCCATTCGTGTGACAACGGCGCGGCCGCAACCGTTGAGTGGAGGACAGGGCCGGTAGGCCTTGCCAGCGTCATGCCTGTTCACGAATCCGACGTGTGCGTCATCGGCGGCGGCATTACCGCCGCCATGCTCGTCGAGCGGCTGACTGAGCTCAAGCCCGGCCTCCGCATTACCGTTGTCGAGGCGGGCCGCTCGATCTTCGATCGCGAGAACCGCGGCCAGTACCATCGCCGGGCGCTCGAGTACGGCGAACATCCATGGCACGACGACTTCATCGAGGACCAGCAAGCCAAGGGCATGATTTCCATGACCATGGCGGTCGGCGGCCAGGCGTTGCATTGGGGCGGCGCGTGCAATCGATTCTCCGAGGAAGACCTGCGGCTCAAATCGATGTACGGGTTGGCGGATGACTGGCCGATCACGTGGACCGAGTTGGAGCGCTACTACGTAGAGGCGGAGCGCCGGTTGAATGTCGCCGGCGACACCAGTCCGTATCCGCAGGATCGGCGGTCGGCGCCGTACCCCCAGCCGGCCATGCCGCTGTCGTACAACCTGCAGGTGTTGAAGAAGTGGGCGGAGCAGAGCGGCCTCAAATTCTCGCCGCTGCCGATGTCGCGCAATGTGACGGCGCCGTTTGGCGGTCGCGGTCAATGCGGGCTCTACGACACGTGTGGCGATGTCTGTCCGACCGGGGCACGCTACTCGCCGGACTACACGTATCAACAACTGACCGCCGCGAAGAAGGTGACGCTGCACGACCGCATGCTGGTTCGTCGTCTCGTGGTGGAGGAGGGACGATCGACGATCGCCATGGCGCAGGGCTATCACCAGGATCGGCCGAACGAGGTGACCGAGTACCGCGCGACGCAGTTCATCCTGGCGTCTGGGCAATGCTGGAGCCCGCACTTGTTGTTGTTGTCGACGAGCGCACGCTTTCCCAATGGGCTGGCGAATCGTTCCGGTGCCGTTGGGCGCTTCATGAATGGCCACAAGTTCATTTCGGCCCAGGCGACGATCGCCGACGAGACGTTCCCGGGCCAGAACATGACCCACAGCCTGATCTCCCGCGAGTACTTCCGGTGCGCGACGGACAAGGCGTTCGTCCGCCACGACACGCGCGTCTGGGAGAGCTCGGCCGGCAAGGAGCCGCGGCTGCGCGGCGCCACTGGCGAGCTCCTGCTCGGCGATGAGCTGCTGAACGAGTGGCGCGGCCGCGCGCTCAAGGGCAGCTCGGTGCGCTTGCGAACCTATTACGACTCGCATCCGTCCCGCGACAGCCGGCTGTCTCTCGATCCGGCGTCGAAGAATCGCTACGGCGATCCTATGCCGAAGATCGAGCGCCGGCTTGACGCCGCGGCCGAGGCGCGCGAAGCCGCGACGCTGGCCCACTGCACGGCCGCGTTCGAGCGCATGGCGCGGGCCAGCAATGGTCGCCTGACCGGCAAACCATCGGTGTCGGACTACTGGGACCATCCCGCCGGGGGTTGCCGCATGGGCACGGATCCCGCGACCAGCGTCTGCGACAGCTTCGGCCGGACTCACGATCACGAGAACCTGTTCGTGATCGGCGCACCAACATTGCCAACTGGCGGCTGTACCAACGGCACCCTGACGTTCGTTGCGCTGTCGCTTCGCTCCGCCGCAGAAGTCGCGAAATCCTGATGAGGGGCTCCGGTCGCCTCTACCCAGGGCCGGGCGGGGGAGTGGGCCACAACAATGTCAGATCGATCTCGATCGCCTCGAAGGGCTCCGCGCGGACAACGTCGGCGTCGGTGTGCGTCGCGATAACTACCCAGCGTCCACCTTCTAGCCGCAACACTTCGAGCGTGCGAACCAGCGGGTCGAGCAGCCAGAGGTGCACAACGCCCTCACGGGCGTAGATGCGCATCTTGCGCGATCGATCAATGCGTTCCGTTGACGGCGAGATGACCTCGCACACCCAGTCTGGCGCCAGCGTCATGAAGGCGGTGTCGGGAATTGCAGGTACGCGCTCGCGGCGCCAGCCAGCCAGGTCGGGGACCAGGATGTCGTCGGCGAGATGAAGTTCTGGCTCGAACAGAATCCACCAGC
>Ga0163144_10005210_pt1 | contig 28973 bp, 22 predicted proteins | sample OliLak19BULKMAT1_FD_123175 | JGI IMG/M metagenome (GOLD analysis project Ga0163144, IMG submission 123175) | Freshwater microbial mat bacterial communities from Lake Vanda, McMurdo Dry Valleys, Antarctica - Oligotrophic Lake LV.19.BULKMAT1 | ecosystem: Environmental > Aquatic > Freshwater >...
CACGGTCGTCAGCAGCGGGTTGGACTTGCCGTGCGTGTCACCGTAATGATCCAGAATGCCGGCGAGGATGTTGTGCGGCGCGGTTTCGTCAATCCTCTTGCCACGGGAGGAGCCGAACGCGTTGCCGAGCGTACTGCCGAGGGAGCCGTCGAGAAGGCCCATGTGATCTCCACGCGGTGGGAAGACGACGTCGTCCCGCCACCTGCGGGACGCTACTGTCGAGAAAGTAGTGCCGGTCTCGAGTGCGGGCTACTCGCTGGCGCTGTTCCCATCGGAGCGGCACACTATCCGCTTCACCACGCGTGATTCGCGGAGCGATTCACGGAGTGACTCACGTCAACCCCACCGCTCATGCACGCTTTCGTACGCCCGACGGTGCTCGCCTCGCTGCTCGTCGCCAGCGCGACCGTCACGCACGCGCAGAGCACCAGTGACACGCGTCTGCTCAGCCAACCCGCGCTCAGCGCCACGCATCTCGCGTTCGTCTACGCCGGCGATCTGTGGTCGTCCCGCATGGATGGCTCGGAGGTTCGTCGTCTCACGACGGCCGACGGCGACGAGACCAGTCCTGTGTTCGCACCCGACGGCGCCTCGATCGCGTTCACCGGCAACTACGACGGCAATCTCGATGTGTACGTGATTCCGGTGGGTGGCGGTACACCGCGCCGCCTGACCTATCATCCCGGCGGTGACCTCGCGCAGGCATTCACCCCCGACAGCAAGCGCGTGCTTTTCGCGTCGGGGCGCGCCGCGTTCACTGGCGCGCACGCGCAACTCTACACCGTGTCGGTGGACGGAGGTGCCGAAGAGCAGTTGCCGATTCCCAACGCGGCCGAAGCGACGATGTCGCCCGATGGGAAGCGCATCGCGTACAACCCGCTCCCCGCCGCCTTTCAGCAGTGGAAGCACTATCGCGGCGGACGCAACTCGCAGCTCTGGCTGTACACGAGCGGCACGCACGCGATCGAGAAGGTGCCGCAACCGGCCAGTCGCGCCAACGACGTCGACCCGATGTGGGTTGGCGACGCGGTCTACTTCCGCTCCGATCGCGACGGTGAGTTCAACCTGTACGCGTACGATCTGAAAACGAAGCAGGTGCGTGCCCTCACCAAGTACACCGACTTCCCGGTGCTGGGCGCCTCCGCGAGCGGCAATCGCATCGTCTTCGAGCAGGCCGGGTGGTTGCACTCACTCGATCTCGCGTCGAATCAGGTGAAGAAGCTCACCATTGGTGTCGCGGCAGATCTGCGCGAAACGCGCGCACGCTGGGCGCGTGGCAACAACTACATCCGCGATGCCGACGTCTCGCCCAGCGGCATGCGTGCGGTGTTCGAGTTCCGCGGCGAGATCGTGACGGTGCCGGCGGAGAAGGGCGATGTGCGCAACCTGACCAACTCACCCGGAGCCAACGATCGCGCGCCGGCCTGGTCGCCCGATGGTGGACGCATCGCCTGGTTTTCCGACGACGGCGGCGAGTATCAGCTGCACGTCGCGTCACAGGACGGCAAGGGCGAGCACAAGATGTACAAGCCGGGCGGCGCGGGCTTCTACTCGGCCACGCGCTGGTCGCCCGACGGTTCGCACATCGCGTATCTCGACAACTCGCAGTCGGTACTCGTACTCGATCTCAAGACGGGCGTCGCAACGCGGGTGGGTGGCAATCGCGTGTACACACCGCTGTCGATCGTGGGCTTCGGCTGGTCGCCGGATTCGAAGTGGCTCGCGTACTCGGTGGGCACGCAGGCGCTGGCGACGACGGTCTTCGTCTACAACGTGGACGACGGCAAGTCACGGCGCATCACCGATGGATTGAGCGCTGTCGCAGAGCCGATGTTCGATCGCAGCGGCAAGTACCTCTACCTCCTCGGCTCCACCGATGCCGGCCCTGTGCTGGATTGGTTCGCGCAGTCCAACAACACCATTCCAGCCACGCGCTCGATCTACGCGATCGTGTTGCGCAAAGACACGCCCAATCCGTTCGCGCGCGAGAGCGATGAAGAGAAGGGTGCGGCGGCGGCGGCTGTTCCTGCGGCGACGCCACCTGCTCCCGCGCCGGCCGCTGCGGCCACTCCGGTTCCACCTGCCGCACGACCGGCCGCTCCCGCCGCCACACGCATCGACTTCGAGGGCCTCGATCAGCGCGTCGTCGTGTTCCCGGTGGCCGCTGCCGACATCCAGAATATCGAGGCCGGTGAAGCGGGTGTGCTGTTTTTCGTACGCACGGCCGACGGCACGCCGGTGCTGCATCGCTACGACGTGAATCGACGCAAGGACGATGTGTTCCTGTCGGGTGTGTCCGCCTACGCACTCTCGGCCGACGGGAAGAAGATCCTGTACGCCTTGCCGGCCGGTTGGTCGATCGCGGGAACGGCGACACCGCCGCCGCCCACGACGCCGCGCATGGCGGTGGCGGATATCGAAGTGCGCATCGAACCACGCGCGGAATGGACGCAGATCTACGACGAAGCGTGGCGCATCAATCGCGACTACTTCTACGCGCCAAACATGCACGGCGTGGACTGGAACGCGGCGAAGAAGAAGTACGCGCAGTTTCTGCCCGATGCGACCACGAAGGATGACGTCAATCGCATCACGCAGTGGCTGATGAGTGAGCTTGGTGTTGGCCACCATCGTGGCGGCGGCGGCGATCGACTCACCGCGCCGCGCGCAGTGCCCGGTGGCTTGCTTGGCGCCGACTTCACGCGTGCAAACGGTCGGTATCGTTTCGCCAGCATCTACGGTGGCCTCAACTGGAACCCCGCGCTGCGTGCGCCACTCACCGAACCCGGGGTGTCGGTGAATGTCGGCGACTATCTGCTGGCGGTGCGCGGTATCGATCTGCGCGCGACGACGAATCTCTACAGTCTCTTCGAGAACACCGCGGGAAAGCAGATCGAGATCACCGTCGGACCGAATGCGGACGGGACGGGATCGCGGACCGTGCAGGTGGTGCCCGTGGCCAACGAAGGCGCACTGCGCAATCGCGCGTGGGTGGAAGGGAATCTGCGCAAGGTGGATTCGATTTCCGGCGGACGCGTGGCGTATGTGTACGTGCCCAACACCGGCCAACCCGGATACGAATACTTCAAGCGCTACTTCTATCCGCAGGCGCAGAAGGATGGCATCGTGGTCGATGAGCGTTTCAATGGTGGCGGACAGGTTGCCGATTACTACATCGACATTCTGCGTCGTCCGTTCGTGAGCTACTGGGCCATGCGTTATGGCGACGATCTGCGCACGCCGACCGCGTCAATTCAAGGACCGAAGGCGCTCATCGTGGATGAGATGGCGGGATCGGGAGGCGACTTGTTGCCGTGGATGTGGCGCAAGTCCAACCTCGGTCCGATCGTCGGCAAGCGCACGTGGGGCGGACTCGTGGGCGTGCTCGGCTTCCCGACGTTGATGGACGGAGGCAGCATCACCGCCCCTAACCTCGCGATCTGGACGACCGATGGCGGTTGGGTGGTGGAGAACGAAGGCGTGCCGCCCGATGTCGATGTGGAGCAGACGCCGGCGGATGTCATTGCCGGTCGTGATCCCCAACTCGAGCGCGCCGTGGAACTCGTGCTCGCCGAATTGAAGAAGAATCCACCCGCGAAAGCGGTGCGACCACCGTTCCCTGATCGCACCTGGAAGAAGTAGCGGCTTCCGCGATTCGCAGGCGGCAACGGAACCGGGAACGTTCCGATTGCCGCCTGCGTCAGGCATTCCTCAGGACAGCGTGGCCCGACGCTTCCGGCCAGCGCCCAGACCAACCAGCGCCAGACCAACGGCCAGCAGCGCCACCGTGCTCGGCTCCGGCACGGTCGACACGTAGCCGTTGATGTCTGCGGTGTAGGCGTGCAGCACACCGGGGAGCAGCGCGTGATTGGCCGTCAGCGCACTGGTGCAGCCCACAATCTCGCCAATCGGGCACTGAATCGACGAGGCAAACGGATCGGCGTCGGCGAAGTTGAACCAGACATCGAACTGCACGCCGGTCTGATTCTGCGTGACGCTGTAGTCGTTGTCCGTGCCGGCGAGCATGAGATACAAGCCGTTGTTGAGGCGAGGACCGATCGCCAACCCTTCCCACTTCTCCGGTGAACGGTTGCCGAGCGCCGCCAGTGTGTTCGCGTCGAGGTCGATGACCTTGTTGCCCTTGAGCACCGTCGTCACGTTCACCGGCAAGACGCCGTTGGCAAGCGAGATCGCCGAGATATCGGTGGCGCCAGTGAGATCAATCTCGTACACCGCCTTGTCCGCGGTATTGAGTGTCGCGCCAACGCCGATGCCACGGTTGTTGCGCTCCAGCACCAGGAACTTGTCGTTGCCGAGCGCCACCAGCGCCGAGATGCCACGGCCTTGTCCCGCCCCTTGCATCTGGTAGGCGTACTGACCAACCGCTGTCCCGCTCGCAATGTCGTACTTCACGATGCGCGCGAAGATTCCAGTGCCAGCACCTTCGTCCAGCATGCCGCTCTGCAGCATCGCGTACGCAAACTTGCCGTCGGGGCTGATGGCGAGTCCTTCGAATCCGCGGTTGCTCGACTTGCCCGCGTCGTTGCCCGCGTTGCCGCCGAAGTTGGGGACGGAGGTGCCGCTGCTGCGCGGAATCAGGTTGGGCGGTGTCGTGAAACGGCGAAGCAGCTCGCCATTGCGATCGAACTCGTACAGCGACGGGCCGTACTCGTCCGAGACGAGGAACGTGCCGGTGGTCGGATTGATCACGAATCCTTCCGGATCAAGTGCGTTGCCAAGCACACTGGTCGGATTCGGTCCAAGGCCGTTGAGCGGCACTCCCTGCGTCATGAACTTGACCGTCTGAAGCACCTGAAAGTCGCTGATCGAACCGGTGTTCTGGTTGTAGGTGATGCTGAAACGCTGCACGCGCGTGTCGTACGACAGCGATCCGCCCCCTGGTCCTCGGTCGGATAGTCCCCACCATTCGCCGCGACTCTGGTCGTAGTACAGATCGGAGAAGAAGCCGAGCCTGCGGTCGAAGGCGCTGCCGACCGAAAGATCAGGCGAAGCTCCGTCGATGGCGATGCCATTCACGAACTGTACGTTGGTGACGGATTGCGCTCGTGCATCGGAAGCGAGCGCGAACGACGCGGCGCCGAGCGACATCGCTGCGAGCGGGATAAAGCGGGGGAAGGTCATCGAGTCCTCGAGAAGATCGTCACGGTGGAAGGGCAACGCGACGTTACTGTCTGCGTCGCCACCGCACCGCAGCGAGGGTCGTACCGCAACGCAATTGGCACGGATCCGTGACCTGTGTAACGGACCGGATGGCCCGAAAGACGCAAGGCGCCCGGCTCCGACCGCCGCATCTTCCTCTTGTCCGCGCGACGTCATGCCGGTTCACTTCGAGTTCACTTCCACGATTCGCCGCGCGCGACGACGCCGATGCTTCCTCGCTCCCGCTTCACCCCGATGCATGCCCCTGCATGGATAATGTGACGCACGCGCTGGCCGGCGGTCTGCTGGCCGCCGCGACCATCACCTACATCAACACCCGGATCGAGAGTCGTATCGACCGCGCATCGGGTGCCACCGACGCGACGATGCAACGGACCGCCACCGTGTTGGGCGTGGTGGCTGCAGAGCTGCCTGACGCGGACCTGCTGTACTCGGGGCCATTGCTCGACATGGGCAAGCTTGGCTACCTGCTGCACCATCGCGGGCACACACACACCGTGGTCTTCGCACTCGCTGCAGCCCTGCTGCTCTGGGGAATTGCGATGCTCGTGCGACCCACACTGCGCGCGCCCGCGTCACGTATGCCGCTGTTGGTGCTCGCCGTCGTGGGGACGCTCTCTCATCTCGCGCTCGACTACACGAACAGCTACGGTGTCCATCCGTTCTGGCCGTTCAATTCTTCGTGGTTCTACGGCGACGCCGTGTTCATCGTCGAGCCGTGGCTTTGGGTGGTGGCGCTGATCCCGCTCGTTTTCGTCTATCGCAGTCGAGGCGCGCGCGTGCTGCTCGGCGCACTGCTGGCGATCATTCTCGCCGCGTCCTGGTCCGTGGATTTGGTCGCGCGCTGGGTCGCCATCGCACTCACCGTTGTGGCGATCGCGTGGATGTTGATCATGCGCGTCACGCCGCTGGCACGAAGAGCCGCGTATGGACTGCTGGCGTGGTGCGTCGTGGAGGCGGGCTTTTTTGCGTCGTCACATGTCGCGCGCACTCTGGTGCGCAAAACGGTCGGCGACACGACGTTGCGCGACGCGGTGCTCTCACCCGCTGTTGGCGATCCGTTCTGCTATCGCGCGCTGGTGGTGGAACTCGATGATGGCGAGTATCGCGTGTCGGCGGCAACCGTGGCGCCGTTCGCGAGGCTCCGCGACGTCTCGGCCTGCACCGCATCTGCCGGCGGTCGAGGCGCTATCGCTGGCGATAGCACAGCCACGCTCCGTCGTGTTTCCGATCGGCATGTGCGATGGGAGGGGCAGTGGAGTGCACCGGCGTCGGAACTCGTGGCGCTGGCACACAGTCGCTGTGAGATCGCTGCCGCGTTGCAGTTCGTTCGTGTGCCGATCTGGCGAACGCTCCCTGACGGTACGCTGCGCCTTGCCGATCTCCGATTCGGTGAAGGCGACGGATTCTCCACGATCGACGTACCGCCCGCCAGCGAGCCATGTCCGACGGCGGTTCCCGGTTGGCGTCCGCCGCGCCGTGACATCATCGGTGCCGCAGTAGCGGGAAGCGAATAGCGAACCGTGTGACGTCGATGGACATCGCGCGGCGTCACGTCGACCTCTGCTTGCCAGTCGCCATCTGCGCTGCGATTAGCGCGGGGGAGGTGTCGCGCTCGCGCGCTGCGGGCTAACGTGGCGGATGCCCAACGCACAGTCCGGGACCGCGAGCGCAGGCAGTGGCCCCCGCAATCGAAATCTGGTGCTGGCGATGCTCATTCTCGCCTACACCTTCAACTTTCTCGACCGACAGATCCTTGGCATTCTCAAGGAGCCCATCAAGCATGAATTGGGGCTGACGGATACGCAGCTTGGATTGATGGGCGGCGTCGCGTTTGCGGCGCTCTACACCACACTCAGCGTGCCCATTGCGTGGCTTGCCGATCGCGTCAGTCGTACCTGGATCATGACCACGGCGCTCGCGGTTTGGAGCGCCTTCACGCTGGCGTGTGGGCTCGCGGGCGGGTTCTGGTCGCTTTTTCTCGCCCGCATGGGTGTTGGCGTCGGCGAAGCGGGTGGTGTCGCTCCAGCGTACTCGCTCATCAGCGATTATTTCCCGCGCGAACAGCGTGGGCGCGCATTGGCCGTGTACTCGTTCGGCATTCCGCTCGGCACCGCACTCGGTTTGCTCTTTGGTGGCCTGATGGCGGCGTACGTGGACTGGCGTTGGGCATTCATCACCGTCGGCGCGGCTGGGCTGTTGCTCGCGCCATTGTTCAAGATGGTGGTGAAGGATCCTGTGCGCGGCGGTCTCGATATCGCTCCCGGCGCCGCGCCCGTTGCTGCACCGCCCGCGCCAAGTTTCGCCACGGTCGTGAAAACAGTGCTCCCCAAGCCAAGCTTCTGGTTGCTCGCCTTCGGCGCTGCCTCTTCGTCGATCTGCGGCTACGGCGTCGCCTTCTGGCTGCCGTCGTTCTTCATTCGCAGTCTCGGACTCACGCTCGCGCAAACGTCGATGTACTACAGCGCGATCTCGCTCGTTGGCGGCATGGCCGGCATCTGGATGGGCGGATGGATCGCCGATCGCTTCGGTGCACGCAATCGCGCAGCATATGCACTCGCACCGGCCATCTGCTTTCTCATCGCCGCGCCTTTCTTCATACTCGCGATGAACATCACGTCGCTGGTCTGGGCCTTCGTCGTCTTTCTCGTGCCCACGGGGCTGAATCTCGCGTGGCTTGGGCCCATCCTCACCGCCGTGCAGCACCTCGCACCGGCCAACATGCGCACCACCACGTCGGCGCTCTTTCTGCTCATCAACAATCTGCTTGGCCTCGCGGTCGGTCTCTGGTTCTTCGGCTATCTGTCCGATCAGCTGGCGCCCACGTACGGCGCCGAGTCGATGCGTTACGCGATCTACTACGGCATGACGTTCTACATCATCAGCGCCATTCTGCTGATCCTCGCATCGCGCCGGTTGTCGCTCGATTGGGTGGAGCCGGCAGGGGCGATGAAGCGGTGAGTACTCCAAGTGCTACTTCGCGCTCACGTCGCCTTCCTGTCGGCTTCTCGTCGCAGTTGAACATCCGTTGCGCCGAGTGCCTGCTGATAGCGCGCGATGGCCTCTTCCGCTTGACCGGCAAGGGTGCTGTAGGGCGTCGCGGCCTGAATGGTCATGGGTTCTTCAGGGATGAGGGCTGAGACGTTGACATCAGAATCCGGTGGGAGCGGTGCGCGACGCAGTTGTGCGGGGCCACCGGTGATGCTCAGAGCTTCAGCAGGTCGTCGCGAATGGCGCGGGCGCGCATCCGACTCACGTTGACGCGATGACCCGAGTGCAGCGTGGCGAGGAAGGTGCCACCGGGCATCGGGCTGACGCGCTGAATGGCGTCGATCCGCACGAGTGCGCTCCTCGACAAGCGGACGAACTCGCTCGACGGCAGTCGCTGCTCGAGCTCCTTGAGCCGATAGGTGATGGTGTGCCGCTCGCCTGTCGCCGTGGTGAGGTTGAGCAGTTCGCCGTCGGCCACCACGAGCGTGAGCTGGGCCACGCTGACGAACACGACGTCGTCCTTCCGCCGCACGGGGATGCGCCGCAGCAGCGACGGTGGACGTCCGTCTTCGACCGCAGCCACGGCCTCCGCCAGGGCGGTGCGCATTCCCGTCCGCGCGTCGAGACGATCGAGACGCTCGTGTGCGCGCATGAGCGTGTGCCGAAGACGTGACGCGTCCACCGGTTTGAGCAGGTAGTCGATGGCATTCATCTCGAACGCGCGCACGGCATAGCTGTCGAACGCCGTCACGAAGGCAACGAGCGGCATGTACTCACGCCGTAGCAGGCGCACGACGCCGAGTCCGTCCACCTCTGGCATCTGCAGATCGAGCAGCGCCAGATCGGGGCGCGTCCGCTCGATCAGGCTGACCGCATCCGGGCCGTCGACCGCTTCACCGACAATCTCCACGTCATCGCAGCCACGGAGCAGGTCGAGCAGGTAAGCGCGCGCCGGTCTTTCATCGTCGGCGACGACGACACGCAGTCTGCTCTGTACTTCGCGCGTCGTCATGGCTGCCCTGCCGCAGCGGCGTTGCGCGCCTCTGAACGCACGCGTGAGGCGACGGCGGACGGCTGTGGAGCGTTCGCCCGCTCCGTCTCCGCAGCGCCTCCCGCCACGGGAAGCCAGATCTGAACCGTCGTGCCGTTCGTGTCGCTGCTCTCGAAGTGCAGCCCGCCGCGCGCGCCGAACTGGTGAAACAGCCGTTGTTCGACGTTGCGCAGGCCGACGCCGTTGACACGCCGCTGCGCAAGCACTGCAGCCGCGACACCGGCGCCGGAGTCGGCCACCGTGAGGCGCAGCGTCCGGCCATCGTGAGACACGGCATCGAGCGATGCGGTCACCCGCACCACCCCGCCGCGCCGCAGCGGGGCGATCCCATGCTTGACCGCATTCTCCACTAACGGCTGCAGCAGCAGCGGCGGGATGCGCAACCTGAGCAGGGCATCGGGGACATCGATCACGAAGCGCAGCCGATCCTCGAAGCGCGCGTGTTCGATCGCCAGATACGCCGTTACGATTTCAATCTCCTCGTCGAGCGTCACCAGATCCGTTGCACTCGGGCGGAGCACGGCGCGCAGCAGCTCGGTCAGTCGAAGCAGGGTGCTGAGCGCGCGATCAGGCGCTTCGGAAAGCAGGTGCCCGATCGTGGTCAGCGAATTGAACAGGAAATGCGGATCGAGTTGCGCACGCAGTGCGCGGAGTTCCGCCTCCGAGACCAGTCGCAACACTTCAATCTCTGCCGCCGCGCGGGAGAATCGTTCGCGGTCAACACGCAACCCGTCAATGCGTCTCGCGGCGGCCACGGCCGTCGATTCGAGGAAAGCGAGATCGTCCGACAACAGACGGCGACCGCCGCGCAGTCCGCTGACCACGAGCGAGAACGACGGCGATTCTGCGCACGGAATGGTGACAGTGGTGCTGGACGACCCCGAGTCGCGACGGAACTCCATGGCAACCGCTTCCGTCGCCGCTTCGCTGACGGTGCGCACATCGTCGGCCGAGAGCGCCGGTGCGATGTTGCGCCGCACGGACTCGAGGACGTCCTCCTCCGTCCGCGCATGTCGCAGCTGCTCGCTGAGTTCCTGGCGTACGACCCGATAGTCAACGCGCCGCAGCACGACACGGTCCACGAACAGGCCGACAAGACGCTCGACCACGGGATACGCGAGCGCCATGCACACCGCGTACACCACGATAGCGGCGATGCCACCGTCCGGGGTGAACGCCTGGTTCGTGAGCCGCGTGTTCAGCGGCAGGTACGCGACGATCGCGATGGTGACGATCGACAACAGCGAAAGTGCGCGCTTGAGAAAGAGGTCTGCGAACGCAAACCGGTAGTTGTGATACAGGATGACGAGGACGAGCGGCAGCGAACCCTGATGACCGACCAGTTCGATGAGCACCGAATCCGCCCCATCGCGGTGCTGGCTCAGGTGCAACGCCATGACGGCGAAGACGGCCAGCCCGGCTGACGCGAACATCCCTCGCCCGTTGCGCTGCTGCCGGGTGAGCAACGCGAGCACCACAAGGATGCTGCCATAGCCGACGGTGAGCAGGAGGAGGGCAGCGCGGGCGGGAGTGGCCCCAGTGGGGACCGACAGCACCTGCAGGACGAAGCTGGCCGTACTGACGGTGTAGGCAAGCCCCACAATCACCCGGCGAACACGAACCGCTTGTCCCCGCACGGCGGATTGCACCACGGCGGCGGGGAGAAATCCAAGCGCCGAGAATGCTGCGACGCCGACGAGCGGCGAGGCGGGCGCGAGCCCCAGCACCGGCGTCCCGTAGAACAGCAGCGCACCGAGGTTCCACGCGAGCCCCAGCAGTGCCGAAGCGACCGGCAAGCGGTCGCGGCCACCCTGTCCGCCCACATCGCGACCGTCGCGCCACGTCATCCACACCAGCATCGCGTACAGCGCGATACCGGTCAGAAATCCTGCGGCGTGGGTCAGCGAGACGAGCGAGGTGGGCGACACGGATCTTGGAGAAGGCGGGAATGTCAACGTCTCGTTGACCCGGTATCTATGGCCGATCACCCACGGAATGGCAGCGTGAGTCCACCAGTGGTCGAAACGAGCCGTTGACCGGTCGCGTGCCCGTCATGGGCGGCGCGCTTGGACGCGGTGAGGGCAAACATGCCGCGTGCCGTTCACTCGGCGCCGCGACGCGAGCGAGCGTTGCGATGGACGCTCGCATGATAGCCGCATTCCGACCATCCGTCGCGGTGCGCCGACCATCTGCTGGAAATGCGTTCGAGCCCCACGGCCCTGCGCCGATGATGCCGGAATATCATCGCTGATTTCCGGCCTGCGCGAAGCTGATCGTGCGACCGGCCCACCTTGACCCGACTTGACCAGTGCATCCTACCAAACGGCGCGCTCGCGTCGTCGCGCACCCGCACCCGCACCCGCACCCGCGCCCGCGCCCGGGCCCTCTCGCTCGCTCGGGGGAACTCGGCAACCGCGACGGCGCGGCTGTACAGCGCCACGTCACGGCGACCGTACGCATGATGGAAGAACTGGGAATGCTCACCCGCGCGTCCCGGGCACGACACGAAACGCGCGTGATGACCGTCATCGACTCGACCGCATCCATGGCGGCAACCATCGACGGGATCTGGTATCCCGAGGTGCGTGTCGGCGACCGGGTCAGGGTGGGTCAGCGTATGGGTCGCATCACCGATGTGTACGGGCGCATGGCTGCGGAGATTGTGGCCCCCGCGACATCGCGGGTCGCCTACCTGACGGTCACGCCTCCCGTGCGCAAGGGGGAATCACTTGCGTCGTTGGCAGTTCGCGAGCGCCGTGTGCGTGTGCCCTGAACTACCTTCGCGTGCGCCCGCACGTCTCCCGGCGAGAGTGAGCAGGCTCGCGACCACAGCGCCAAGTGCATTCGCGCGGCTCATGCGCTCGTCAGTCGCAGGCGCTGCCGTCGGGTCCTCACTCTTGGCGTCGTGCGCGTCGCTCCGGGGAGTTCCAACGACCGCGCAGACTGCGTGCTTCGCCACCGATCGGCTTGCACCAGCCGATCGCCTCATCGCCGAACGGATCGTATTGGAGTTCTCGGACCGCGAAGGGTTGTATACGCTGGCCGGTGGCCTCAAGCCCGTGTCGAGCGATGTACGCAATCTGACGCTGCGGATTGCACCGACGGTGGACACGGTCGCGCTGGCGCGAGTCGAGCAGTTGCGACGCGTCGCAGATGCACTCACGTGCGGAGATATCGGCGTGTTTCTGCAGGTGTTCACGGCGACCAGCATCGCGCGCGACAGCGGCGTAGTGCGCAATGCGTCGCTCGTGATGTATCACCGAAGTGCACTGCGTGGCGCCATCCAACGTCAGCGCGACTTCTTCGCCTCGCTGGGCATCACGCAGAGCGCCGACCCGCGCGAGGTGATCGGTGCCGTCGAGAATGCACCGCGCGCCGATCGGTGGCGTGGATACGGCTATCTGTTCGGCTACCCGAACGACGCCGTCGACTTCTTCGTGCGCGCGGGCGTCGAGGGCGACAGCACACGCCAACTGGTGCCGCGCGACTTCCGGCGCATCGAAACGTGGCAGCGCTTTCCGGAACGCGCCGGTGGACCTGCGGTGCTGTCTGCGTTCGTGTATGCCGTCGCGCGCGATGCTCCCGAAAGCGAAGGAGACCGGGCGTTGCGAGAGCGCGCAGCACCGATCTTCGCCCAGTATCGCGCCATGCGCGCACGATTCGTGCGCGGTGATTCCACCGGCGCCATCGCCATGTGGCGCGAGTGGTACGGGCGTCGCTGATGAGCCGTGCCGCCGTTTATGGCGCGCGTGCGACCATTTGTTGCGTGACACGGTCAGCCCATCCGGTACCGCTGTGCCGAATGGCGTGCGCATGGCAGCGTTACATCGTAGCGATGCGCTGACGGACGCTGGCCTGCAGACGCCCATTGGGCGAGTGAATGGGATGAGCACACCATCAAGCGCGGCCATCCGATGGGTGTTCGTCGCTGGCATTGCAGTCTACTGGTCCGTGCGACCATCGCCGCTCCCGGCGTCCGCGCGCATGCTCCCGGACGTCGCTGACGCTGGGCCAGCGACGAGCGGCATGGATGCACATCGCACGCCTGAACGCGCGCGTGCAGTCGCCGACTCCGCCGTGCAGACGATCGACTGGCGCGTGCTGGGGTTGCTCGACTACCGCTCGACCGCGATCCCACCTGCCGTACAGCGCATCGACGGACAGCGGGTTCGTATTCCCGGCTTCATCGTGCCGCTCGAAGATTTTCAGGAACGCGCGAAGGAGTTCCTGCTTGTCCCCTACTTCGGTGCGTGTGTCCACATGCCGCCGCCGCCGCCCAACCAGATGGTGTTCGTACGCATGAGCGCGAAGACGTCGCTCTCGATGTGGGGACCGGTTTGGGTGGAGGGGCGGCTTGAGGTGACGAAGGTCGAGAGCCCGTACGGCGCCGTTTCCTACCGCATGGCGGCAGAGCGCCTGACTCCCTATCGCACCAAGCCCTGAGGAATCCCTGGGCAATAGCTCATCGGCCGCAGATCGACAACGTGCGTCATGCACATTCTCCGACGCGATATGCCTCCTCGTGTGGGACTGCCGGTTGCATCGCCAGCCAGCGGGAGGGCAGCGTCTCGACCTCCTCCGGGTGCCGGCGTCGGATGTGACGCGGGCGCCGCCGTATGCAGTCGCGCCGATACTCTGCGCCGAGCTCACGTTGCGCCCACGATTCGTAGCCGGCCAGAGTTCGAGCCATGCCGCCGAGCAGTGCGCGATATTGCACGATGTCGACCGCGGTGCGTGGCAGGTACGCCGAGGGCAACTGCTTCAGCGTCGACATCGGAAAGGACAGGGCATGCTCGGTCGTCCATCCCGGCTGCCGTCCATGCCGTCGCACCAGGATGCCGCCGCCGAGTGCGCGCTCGCCGTAGAATGCCGCAAACCCCCAGAGGATCAATTGCGAATCTGGCGCAGGGATGAACACATATGCCGTACTTCCTGATGCGCCGGCCGGCGCGCGCTCGCGCGAGAAGCCATAGCGCAGCAATGCGTTGCCCTGCGCGTGCAGAATATCGCGTCCGATGCACCAGAGCTGTTGGTCGAGGAGCGAGGCGAAGGCGTGCACGGCGATGACGGGTGTTTGACGGGTGTTTGACGCGCGGCTGCGAAGCGGGAAAGCATTGCGAGGCTGCGGGGAAACTCGCGCGACCTGCCGACCTTGCCCGATCAATTTCCGATCAGTGGTCGGAACGAACACACGAGCGGTGCGCGCCCCCGCCGTGACGTACTGACGCTCACGCCGACACATCGGGCCGAGCCGGCATGCAGGATTGCGTTGGATCGTTGCGAGACAGGAATGGACGAGACGAACACGTGGCGCAGGCGTGAGCTGATTGGGCGAGGTTGTCGGTACCTGCGCACGACGCAGCGCGTCATGGCGTCGACCGTTCGTGCAACCGGTTCGACGGTCAGTGCGCTCACGGGCACCACTCGTGAAATTGGCCTCGGGCGCAACACCGGTCGGGGCTACCGTACGTTGGCGCCGGGCCCTCCGGCGCGAACGTGCCAATGCCTACTCCTCGAAAACAGCCGTCATGGTTCCCACTTCGCTTTACCGTCGCGTCGCGCGCTCGAAATTCTCCCTTGCACTGCCACTCGGTGCCGCACTGGCGCTTGAGCCCACCACGCTCACCGCGCAGCCGTTGCGCTTCACCATCCAGGCGATCCCGACGTTCGGCGGCACGTCGAGCTTCGCGCGAGGCATCAGCAGCACGGGCCTCGCAACCGGCAATGCACAGACGGCAATCGGAACGCCCGCGCCGCGTCTCAACGCCTACCTGTGGGACGGCGCCACGCTCGCGAATGTCGGCACGCTGCCAGGCAGCAACAATTTCAGCCGCGGCTACGGAGTGAACAGCAGCGGGGTTGTTGTGGGCGAGAGCGACAACAACTCCTCTCGTGCCTTCCGCTGGGAGAACGGTACGCTGACCAAGCTCGCAACGCTCGGCGGAGCCTCGGCAGTCGCGCACGGAATCAATGACGCGGGCACCATCGTCGGCATCGCGTCGAACGGCACCACGTCGCGCGCGACCATCTGGGAAAATCTCGCGCCGCGCGATCTCGGCGCCGCCGATGGCAGCACGGCGACGTTCGCGCGCGCATGGGGCCTCAACCAGCGTGGCGACGTCGTGGGGTTCTCGCGGTCCGGGGCCGGCATCTCGCAGGCCACCGTCTGGTTCGACGCCGGCGCCGCGCAATCCCTCGGCTCGCTGGGCGACGGCACACGCTTCTCCGAGGCGTTCGCGATCAACGAGGCACGCCTGGTGGTGGGCCGTTCGAACACGGGCGCCCTCACCTCTCGCGGGACCAGCATCTTCGAGGCGTTTCTCTGGCAGAGCAGCAGCATGATGGGCCTCGGTTCGCTCGGTTTCACCTTCAGCCAGGCCAACGGCATCAATGACCTTGGCTGGATCGTCGGCAACGCGACCAACATCAGCGGCCTGCCCTCGACGGCGGTGCTCTGGCAGAACGGCACGGGCGTCAATCTGAACTCGCTGGTTGACGGCGGGGCCGGATGGACACTCCAGAGCGCCGAAGCCATCAACGACCGCGGTCAGATCGTGGGCTACGGGACGTTGAACGGGCAGACGCGCGGCTTCGTCCTCACCGCGGTTCCCGAGCCGGCGACCGTGGTGCTCGTCGCCGGCGGGCTCGCCCTCCTTGGCGCCGCCGCGCGGCGCCGTCGCCACGCGTAATCGCGCAGGTACTGGAGAAGCTACTGATGCCGATCGCGCGACGTGCACGGCTCGATCACGTCGCCGGTTCGCACATTGGGTGACGCGAATACGGTGGTGGTCGAGCGACGGCGACGGCGTCGACACATTCGAGTCACCCGGCGAATCCGACCACTCGTGCCGGGCTGTCGTCCAGCTGTTGGTGATTGGTAGCGTGAAGGTGCCGACCAGTTGATTGTCGCTCCCATGCGCCGCGTATTGATCCGCCTCACTCTCGTCCTGTCGGGCGCGTTGTCCGCGCCGATCGCGGCGCAGGAGGCATCGCTCACCCGACTCTCCATTGGCGCACGGCGCGCACCCGCCGAGATCCGGATCGACGGAGAGGTTGAGCGATCCGAATGGGCATCGGCGGACTCGATCGGAAATTTCCAGCAGATAGAGCCAAGTCAGGGGGCGCCCACCCGCTTTCCGACCACGGTGCGGGTGCTCTTCGATGATGAGCACCTCTACGTCTCATTCTTTTGTCGCGACTCCCTCGGCGCGGCGGGAGTGCGCGTGCAGGATCTTCGGCGCAAGTGGGACTTCTTCGCCAACGACTTTTTTGGCGTCACGATCGATGCGCTGCACGACGGGCGCAACTCGGTGTCGTTTCAGGTCACGCCCTACGGCTCGCTCCGCGACCTGCAGGCGTTCGACGGCGTGCAGTTCAATCGCGAGTGGGAGGGCGTTTGGCGTGCGCGCACACGGATCGCCGATTCCGGCTGGACCGGCGAGATGGCCATTCCCTGGGCGACCCTGCGCTATCGCCCGGATGGCGAAGGGTGGGGAATCAACTTCTACCGATCGGCGCGTCGTGCCAACGAAACGAGCGCCTGGTCACCGTGGCCACGCGCCTTCAACAACAACCGGATGGCGTTCGCCGGCCGCATCACCGGGCTCGAACCGCCGCCGCCGCGCGCCAACCTTCGGTTACGCCCCTACGCCATCGCGCAGGGCGACCGCAGCGGTATTGCACCATCCAGCATCCAGCGCGTGCAGCAGCGTGTGGGCGGAGAACTCACCTGGACGCCCACGCCCAACAGCACCCTCGATCTCACGGTCAACACGGACTTCGCCCAAGCCGATGTCGATCGTCAGGTCGTGAACCTGTCACGCTTCTCCGTCTTCTTTCCGGAGCGACGACAGTTCTTCCTTGATGCCGCAAACGTCTTCGCGATCGGCTTCACCAACGACTACAACTACGGCGCGCAGTTCAACATCCAGCCCTTCTTCAGTCGCCGGATCGGTCTCGACGCCTCGGGCAATCCGGTCGCGCTCGACGGCGGTGCGCGCTATGTGCGTCGTGACGCGAGCTCATCGCTTGGGCTGCTTGCGACGCGACAGCGCGGCACCGACGCGCAGTCCGCGGAATCGTTCGCCGTGGGGCGATATAGTCGGAATGTCGGCCGCACCTCACGTGTCGGCGGCCTGTTCACTTCCCGCGTGGGTGATGCGCGTGCCGGTCGCAGCGCCCGCTCGACGACGGTGGCAGCGCTCGACGGATTCACGCGCATCGCAGAACTGATCTCGGCAAACGGACTGGTCGCCCTGTCAAGCAACGACAGCGGCCCGCGTGGTGTGGCGGCCTCGATGCTGCTGCAGCGCGAGACCGATCGATGGCTCCTCATCCTGCATCAAGGATTCGCCTCTGAGCACTACAATCCGGGAACCGGTTTCATCTCGCGTACGAACGCGATCTACACGAACCCGGTGATCCGGGGTCGCCTGCGCCCGTCATGGAAGCCCGACGCAATCCGATTCTTTGTACCGTACCTCTCCGTCACCGCGATTCACACCGCGACAACCGGCGTGCTGCAGGAGATACAGGGCGAAGCATTCGTCGACTTCCTGTTTCAGAACGGCGCGCTGGTCTATCCCGCCGTACAGCATGCGTTCCAGCGGCTCGATCGACCCTTTCAACCGGTGCGCGGCGTCGAGATACCTGCCGGCACCTACGAAAATCAGCGTTTCGTGCTCTATGCCGCCAGCGACGCGAGTGCCCGCTGGAGCGCAATCGCCGAGGCCTCCACGGGAGGATACTTCGACCGCGCGCTCGATCGTGGCGATCTCACCGTACGCGTCGCGCCGTCACCGAAGGTCGCGCTCAGCCTCAAGTATCAGCGCAATCGCATTCATGGCAGAGGGCGCGCGGTCGCGACGGATCTGCTGGCACCGGAGCTTCGTCTCGCCGTCAATCCGCGCCTGCTCTTTACGACGTTCTATCAGCACAACACCGACACCGAGCGCGGTGCGCTGAACGCGCGCTTCTCGTGGGAGCTCAGTCCCCTGTCGTATCTCTACATCGTGATGAACGACATTCGTGCGTTCGGTTCGACGCCGGCCTCCACTCGCAACGCCAGCCGTGCGCAGCAAATCATCCTCAAGTTCACGGCGCTCAAGCAGCTCTGACCTTTCCGGCTTCTGAACGCTCGCGTTCATTTGCCAACGATCGTGCCGTTCCGATCTCCCGCACCCGAGGACCCGTTCATGCTGCTGCGCATCGCCCGGAAAGAATTCACCGAGATGGTTCGCGACGGCAGGCTCCGTTGGGCCGGTGCCGCGATTGGCGGACTGCTCGTCGTTGCCTTGGCCGCTGGTGTCACTGCGCATCGCGCGACCCGCGCCGAACGCAATGCGGCCCAATCGCAGATGCAGGCGTGGTGGTACAAGCAACCGCCCAAGAACCCGCACTCTGCTGCGCACTACGGCATGTGGGCATTCAAGCCGTCTCCTGCTCTCACGTTCGTTGATCGCGGCGTGGACCCGTACACGGGCACTGCGGCGTGGCTTGAAGCGCATCGGCAAAATGATTTCAGATTTCGTCCGGCCATGGACGCGACTGCCGCGCAGCGCTTTGGCGACTGGACGGCCGCGAGCGTGCTTCAGCAGCTGGTGCCGCTGCTGATCATTATTCTCGCATTCGGTGCATTTGCCGGTGAGCGGGAACAGGGCACGTTGCGCCAGCTCGCCAGTCTGGGGGTGCCAACTCGCGTGCTCATCGGGGGCAAAGCCATCGGCGTGACGGCGGCGCTCTCAGTCGTGCTGGTACCAGCGGCGGTGCTGGGCGCTGGTGCCCTGCTGGTCGGCGCCGAGGCGAGCGCTTCGGACGTTGGTCGCTTTGCACTGCTGTCGCTGCTGTACATAAGCTGGTTCTACCTCGTGCTTGGCGTCACGCTGGCGGTCTCGCTCGCGATGTCCACCGCCAAGCGTGCGCTGATGGTGTTGCTCGGCGTATGGGCACTGAACGGAATGGTGGCACCACGGGTCGCCGCCTCGCTCGGTCGCGCTGTACATCCGACGCCGTCGCGCGTCGACTTCGCCACCACCGTCGATCGCGGATTGGCACAGGGCATCGACGGTCACTCACCGGCGGGCGAGCGCGCCAAGCGACTCGAAGCGGAGCTGTTCGCCAAGTACGACGTCACATCGCGCGCCGCGCTGCCGGTGAACTTTGACGCGGTGGCCATGCAGGCAGGTGAGGAGCACGCGGATGAGGTATTCGACCACAACTTCGGCGCCCTGTACGACCAGTTCCGATCTCAGGTAGGGGTACAACAGGCCGTCGCGTTCGCCGCACCATTGCTCTCCGTGCGCTTCCTGTCCACCGCCATCGCCGGTACCGATGTCGAGTCGCATCGCGACTTTGCCACGGCGACCGAGCGTTACCGGCGCGGCATTCAGGTGAAAATGAACGGCTGGCTGGCGACGAACACCAAGGAGGGCGAGACCTTTCGCGTACGTGCCGACTCTGCTGTCTGGGCGCAGGTGCAGCCGTTCGCATACGCCGCGCCGGAGCTGGGTTCGTCACTCGGATTCTACCGGTTGAGCACCGTCGCCTTCGGCGTCTGGCTGCTGGCCGCGACCGTGTGGTTGACGACGCGTTCACGTCTCCGCGTCGCCTGAGGACCGCATGATTGATCACTTGCGGCGCGAGTGGCTGTTGCTGCGCGCCGATCGGAATCTCTGGATGCTCGCCCTGCTCTTCTGCGGGCTGGCGGCGTTCGCGGTGGTGAATGGCGCAAGCTGGCGTCGTGTACAGCAGCAGACACTCGCGACGCTGCGTTCCGAAGAGGCGGGTCGACTCGATAGCCTCGATGGCGTGCTGCAACGGCTCGCGCGCGGCGACACGACGGGCGTCACGCCGTTCAATGACCCGCGAAGTCCTGCGGTCGCTGGTCGATCGGTCGCCACGCGATGGATGTTGCTGCCACCATTGCCGCTCGGTGCCTTGGCCGTGGGGCAGAGCGATCTGCATCCGTACTTTGTCCGCGTCTCGACCGCCGACCGGCAGACCGCAGTCGTCAATGAAGAGATCGAGAACCCCGTGGTGCTGCTGGCGGGTCGCCTTGATCTCGCATTCGTGATTCTGGTGCTCTTTCCGCTCTTCATTCTGGCGCTGACGTACGACGTGCTGTCCGCAGAACGTGAGCGCGGCACGATGGCGCTCATCGCATCGCAGCCGGTGAATGCGCAGCGCGTCATTCTCACAAAGCTTGCCGTACGTGCCGGCGCGGTTGTGGTGCTCGCGCTGTTGGTGAGCGTTGGCGCGGCCGCAGCGACAGGTGCGTCGCTCCTCAGCGCGGCGCAGGGCGCGCGGCTCGCCTGGTGGTGCGCCATCGTGTTGGCGTATGGTCTGTTTTGGTTCGTGGTGGCCCTCGCTGTCAACGCACGCGGCGCATCGAGCGCGTCGAATGCCGTCACGCTCCTCGGCGTGTGGTTCGCGCTGGTCATCGTGGTACCATCGCTGGTGAGTAACGGGATCGCCGCCGCGTACCCGGTGCCGCCACGGCTCGCGCTGGTCACGGCGATGCGCGATGTGCAGAACGATGTTGCTGCATCCGCGCCGCGTCGCGCCGATGCGCTATCGGAGTTTCTGGCGGAGCATCCGCGCTACCAGGGTGCCACGAAAGCAGATACATCCGATCCACAGGTCGCGGCTATCGCCAGTGCCAATCTGCTGGAGGCGCGGCTGCGGCCGATGTTCACTTCGTTCGACGCACAGCTGCGTGCGCGACAGGATGCAGCAGCGCGCCTGCGCTTCCTCTCGCCCGTGTTGGTGGCGCACGGAGCACTGCTTGATGCAGCCGGCACCAGCGGGCGACGTTGGCGACAGTTCGAGGATGCGTGGATCGCATTTCATGACGCGTGGCGCACGTTCATCAACGACAAAGTGTTTGCCGGCACGACGCTGACGCGCTCGGACCTTGCCGCTGCGCCTGTTCCCGCATTCAACGATGAGCCGCTCCGCTCGCTCTCTTCCTCGCTGGCCTTGAGCGCGCTGGCGCTGCTGGTGCCGTCGCTGCTGCTCGCGCTCTGGAGTGTGCGGACACTGCGCGTTACGCGTGCTCGTGCGGGCTAGGAAGGCAGACGACCGTGAAGACGGGACCGGAGCGCGCACACACACGGACGCCGCACGACCGATGATCGTACACATCACGCATTTCCGACCCTGATTCCGGAGCCATCGCATGACCGCCGTCGCATCAGAGGCATCGACGCAGCACAACGCGTCAGCGCCGACCACTGCCGCTCTTGAAGCGCGAGCGCTTTCGAAACAGTTCGACTCTTCGACGGGACAGGTGTCTGCGTTGACCGATGTCAATCTCGTTGTGCACCCGGGCGAAGTCCTCTGCCTCCTCGGAGCCAACGGTGCGGGAAAGACGACCACGATCAATTGCTTTCTCGGCTTCATCAGCCCGAGTGCAGGCGTCGCATTCGTCAACGGCGTTGACGCTGCCCGCGAGCCCATCGAAACGAAACGGCGGCTCGCCTACATCCCGGAAACAGTCATGCTGTATCCCACCCTCAGCGGCATCGAAAACCTCACGTACTTCGCCGAGCTTGCGCTCGCGCGACGCGTGTCGACTGACGAGGTACGCGCACTGTTGCACGCGGCTGGATTGCAGGAGGAGGCGGCGACACGGGCCGTGGAAGGCTACTCGAAGGGAATGCGGCAGAAAGTGGGGATCGCGTTGGCGATGGCCAAACAGGCGACGGCGCTGCTCCTCGATGAGCCCACGTCCGGACTCGATCCGAAGGCCAGCAACGAATTCTCTCGTCTGCTCTCCGAGCTGGCTTCCGGCGGTGCCGGCGTCCTGATGGCGACGCACGACCTCTTTCGTGCCAAGGAGAGCGGAACGCACGTAGCCATCATGAAACGCGGACGCGTGGTGGCGCAACACCGCACGACGGACCTCACGCACGCCGATCTCGAAACGCTGTATCTGCAACACATGCGTGACTGAGGGTATCCGCTAGTGCCGCGCAGAACACCGACGGAAATGATGGTGCACGGCACGCTGGTGCGGCGTGGCGCGAGCATCGCGCTCATGCTGGTGGGTGCGACGGTGGTCATCGCCGGTACCTTCCAGTTCATCCGCGATCAACAGCAACCGACCATCGCGTCACGCACGGCGGGCGAATGGGAGCTGATGCTGTGGTCCACGCATGCTGCGCATCGCGATTCGGCGATGGGGGCGATGCGCACGCTCGAGCCACGCAGCATCCGCACCGTGCAGGCAGCGACGCGCCTCGTGGCGGACGACGACGAACGCGTGCGCAACGGGGCGTTTCACGCGCTCGTCGACTTCACCCGACACGGACCAGCGGAGCGGGATCAGGTGCGGCAGGCCCTGCGTACACTCATGCGCACGTCGTCTTCGCGCGGTCGTATCGGCGCTGCACGACTCATGGGTGCGATCGATGCCGACGCACGCGTTGATGTGGAAGCACTGCTGACCGGAGCGACGGACGCGGATGCGGCCGCGCGCGAGGCGTCCGTGGTCGCCGTCGGCCGGGTACTCCACGGAGCACCGCTGCGCGCTCCGCCGGAGGAGGCATTGCATGACCGCGCCGTGCGGACACTCACCACTGCCGCGCGCGACCACGATGCGGCCGTCCGGGACGCCGCAGTCGAAGCCCTTTTTCAGATCTGGCCGCGCGAGCAGGAGATGCTGCGGGCGGTCCTCTACGACGCAACCTGCGACTCAAGTGCAGATGTTCGTGCGCGTGCACAGCTGCGGCTGCGCGAGTTCCATCGCGTCGTGCGACCCTCGGTTCCATCCGGCACATCGAGAGCGTCGGGATCGGCGTCTTTGCCCATCCCGACGCACGCACAACGGCGCCGTCTCAGTTGCCCACGGTGATGTTGACCGTGAAAGGCCCAAAGTCCGAGTGGTTCTCAGCCACGTGGAGCAGGGAAAATGTGACGGGAACGGCGGTGGTGGTGGCTGCCGTGGCGGTCAACGTACCGGCGAAGGAATTACTCGCGTTGCGCGCAAACGAGAGGTTTCCTGCCGGCGCCACGACTTCGAGACGGAATACCGACGTTACGACGATCGGATCCGGCGTACCATCGGCGCGACGAAATACCGCGGAAACGGTGGTGGCCCCCACCGGAATGCGCACGGCATTGTTGCCGCTACCGGTGATCGTTGCGGTTTGACCATTGCTGAACGTCAACACCATCGACGTCACACTCGGCTCTTCTTCCTCCGGGCTTGTCGCATCTTTGCCGCACGCAGAGGCGGATATCGCGACGGCCAATAACATGCTGCTGAGCAGCGCGCGGGCGCTGAACGAACGGACAGTGGACTTGACAAACATCGAAGTTTCTCCTTTGAGGGCCACGTGGCGTTGCATTGCACGCCTGGCGATGAGTGGTGCATCCACACGCGATGCACCGGTGATGCGTATCGTCAGAACGACACGCGATAGAGCAGCGACAGGTTGCGACCTGCTTCCGGTCGCACGTCCTTCGTGCGCGACAGATGGTTGCGCCACGACTGATTCAACGCGTTGTCGAGACGCAGCGTGATGGCGTGGAATCGGTCGGCCACCAGGACGCGCGTGCCGACGTTCAGCTCGACGAGGGCGTAGCCGGCACTCTCGGTCTCGAAGTCACCGAGTCGGCGTTGCGGCGCGCCCCCGCGCATCGTGACACCGCCGGAGAGACTGCGTGAGCTGGCGCGCCCCCGCTCGTATTGCAGTCGCACATGTCCGTGCAGCGGCGGCATGAGCGGCATTGCGCGCGATCCGGCGCGCGCCAACAGAATCCCATTCGCCGAGTCGGCGGGGAGCAAGTCGATCGCGCCACGGAACGCGCCGCGCACATACGACGCCGACGCGTCGGCGGTCCATCCGCGACCGAGCGTGGTTTCGATCGCTCCCTCCGCACCGGTGAGCAGTGCGTCGCGACCCGTGTACTGGAACTTCGGGCGGTTGCCCTGCAACCCGATGTCGCCGGTGTTGCGTGGGAAGATGAAACCGCGCATGCGGTTGCTGAATGCGGCCACTTCCCCTCGCACGCGGGCGCGGGACAGTCGTGCGAACAGGTCTACGCCAAGTCCGGACTCCGCGCCCAGCGACGGATTGCCGACGTCATACGAGAACGCCGCGAGATGCGGACCGTTGGAGTACAGCTCGTTGAAGTCCGGTGTGCGATACGCGCGGCCGATGTTCAGGCCAACCTGCAGACCTCGCAGCGCACCACGGCTCGCGCGGTCTGCATCGAACAGCGCGCCGGCGGATGCCGACACATTGGAGAAGGTGCGCGGCAGCGCCGGCAACTGCTGATCGTTGACGATGACCACGGCGCCGCGCTCGTACGGCACGAAGCGCGCCCAGTCGTAGCGCGCACCACCCACGAGCGTGAGCGGTCCAACGGTCCACTGCTCGACGGCGAAAGCCGCGGCGCTGTGGTCGTACGTGGAGGGCGTGCGTAGCGCACCGCCGGTGACAATGTCGCGATACTGGAAGCGAGCGCCAACCGCGCCTTCGACGGTGCTGCCCGGCTTTGCGTGTCGGGCCAACACGTCGCCCTGCGCCAGCGTCTGCGAAAAGCGGGTGCCGAGGGACCCGCCAGCTTCCAACTCTTCGTGTCGATAGCGCGTCGCACTCGCCGACGCACGCGCCGAACTCCAGAGCGCGCCGTCGATGCGACGCTCGGCTTCAGCCCGCACCGACTGTCGGCGCATGTTGATGTGCACACCCAGCGCATGTCCGCCGACGAAGCCGCCCGGCACGCCGTACGAATTGTCGAAGAACCGGTACGAGCCCCCGACATGGCTGCGCGCACCGACGACACTGGCGCCCACCGATGCACCGAACGTTTCGAGCGCCGTGTTGTCGAGCGTGCCCAACGGCGTACGCTGATCTCCGGCGCGACGCCCCGTGCCTTCAGCGCGAATCGCGCCACGCGATCCCGCGCGCGCGTTGACGACACCGCCGGCGGCGATGCCGCCGTCAACCGATGATCCGGTGAGCGAGACGACGCCCGCCACATGCTCCGGCAGCGCCACCGGGACTTCGTCGCGCAGTACGTTCACCACACCGCCCAACGCGCTCGAGCCGTACAACAACGACATCGGTCCCCGCACCACCTCCAGCTGTCGTGTGGCCACCGGCTCCACCGTCACCGCGTGATCCGCCGACGTCGAGGCGAGATCGCCCGGTCGCATGCCGTCTTCAAGCATCACAACGCGATCGCCTGACAGGCCGCGGATCACGGGGCGGGCCGTGGCAGGGCCCATTGTGACCACCGACATGCCCGGCTGGTTCTGCAGCGTCGCGGCGATGGTGCCTTGCAGCTGCCGGTCGAGCTGTGCGCCGGCGAGCACCGTCGTTGGGCTCAGCGCGCGAGAGGCCTCTTGCGCTCGAATGCCGCCGGTTACTACCGTGGGCGCGAGTTCGATCGCGGCGGCACGCAGTTGGATCTCCACGGTGCGGGGCTCGCCGCGCGTGAGGTCGACCTGTACCGATTCCGGCCGAAAACCGAGTCGCGTCACGCGCAGCCAGTAACTGTTGGCGGGGACGTTGCGGAACGAGAAGGAACCATCGCTGTGCGACAGGTCGGCGCGGCTGGCTTCCACGAGACGCACGAGTGCACCCACGACTGGCGTACGATCCGCCGCATCGAGGAGCGTGCCGGTGATCGTTGCGCTCCCCGCACGCGCTGGCGGAGTGCTCTGTGCGCCGAGGCCCGTCGCGCTGAGGGCCAGCAACGCCCAGGCGACAAGGGCGGCCGACACGTATCGACCAGCAGGCTGGCGAGGGCACGATCGGGGGGAGCCGACGCAACAGCGATGAGTTGTCACGCGCGGGCGAACCCTCGGTTGACCGACAGCGATGCAACGTCACGCTGCCGCAGGAAAAACGGCCCGGCGTCGGACGCCTCGGGCTCTCTGCGTCGAGAGTCTAGCGGTTCCTGATGCAGCGTCGAACCGGTGCCCGACGAGCAGGCACCTGCGCCCCACGAACGGTCTGTGAGGGGCGATGAGTGGCGATCAACCGAGCGTCGTGACCAGGCGAGCACCAGGCAGGCATGTCTACCGCTCGGAACAGGTGATTTCGCACGAAGTCGAGCGCGCGAAGGACCGCCGAAGGCTCAGATTCTTTCGATGGGCGGTGATAAAAAGCGCGGCCGCAGTTGTCACGGCAACGGCTTCGAGGGCAGCTTCGCTTTCTGGCGTCGCGCGCGCGATGAGCAGCACCAGCAGCCCCGCTGAAAACCACTTGAGCGGTGCACCGTTGCGATGAAGGCGCATTCGAGAATGACCCAGACTGATCGCACCGAGGCCCACCATGACGATCCAGAATCCCAGTTCCAGCCCCGTCCCGAGCGCAGCGCCCAGCGCCATGGGCAACAGGGGTAATACCAACGGCATGGTGATGCAGTGCGCGGCACACGCAGCGGAGGTGCACGACGCGATCTGGTCCAGTCGAGCGCCGCGAGCGGTCTTCCGAGCGTCGGTGGTTGAGCGTCTGTGCTGTGAAGGGCCCATCGCCCACAATATCCACGCGTCGTGCAACGCTTAAATCGGAATCAACGAACGGGCCCGTGGATGCGATGAGTGGACAAACGACGCGGTCCAGGTGTCTGGCGCCACGCTGCCGTACCGCGATGTAGGCGCGCGATTCCCCGCGTAGGTTGGGTAGCAGCGGTCATGCAGAGGACCGCGTCGGCCCGTCCGCTGCGCGCGATGCACGCGCTGGCGTGGTTGGTTCGACCACCATTCCGTCGATCGTCATCGCGATGCACGCCGTGCGCACGGTGAGCGGAGAATCGGGACCGCTGTTCATTCCAGCGGGCCTGCTGTGACCGCGACGGCCTGCTTCGAACGCAAAGAGACTATCGAGCGCAGTCATCGCGACGTCGGCCTGCTCGCTGGCGTCGAGCGGTCGCGCATTCGATCGCGCGCGGGGGGAGCCGACGATCATGCGCCAGGCGCCTGGTCCGTCCGCTCTCGATTCGAGCAACTGCGGTCTGAGGATCGCCATTCCGGCGTTGGGTGCGGCGAGAAAGTCAAAGTTCGTGTCGAACATTCCCATCCATGGCAATGTCATGGCACTATCGGTGCGCGGGGCATGTGTGCTTGCAATCTGTGCCGGGAGACGTCCGTGAACGGTGGTTCGCAGTGCGTCAGGCGATCACGGCGACTTCGCAATCTCTCTGCTCTCCTCGCTCCACCGTATCATCCCACCAGCCAACGACGTCACGTTCTTGAACCCCGCCGCCTGTAACTGACGCGCGGCATCGGCACTTCGTTTGCCGCTGCGACACATCAACACGAACACGCGCGACGTGTCCAGCGTGGCGATCGCACTTGCAAAGTCGCCCAGTGGAATCGCCGTCGCGCCGGGAACGATCCCCGTCTCCGTCTCGTGCGGTTCACGCACATCGATAAGGTCGACGTCGTCGCCGCGCGCGCGTCGTAGCGCTAACTCCTGCGGCGTGATCTGACGCACCGACTCCATCACCGCACCTAACGCCGGCGTTCCACAGAACTCGTCGTAGTCGATGAGCTGCGTGATCGTGCGTACGCCGCACGCCGGACACTTGGGATCACGCTCGACGATGACTGAGCGGAACTGCATCGAGAGCGCGTCGATCATGAGCAGTCGGCCGGCCAACGATTCGCCGCGGCCGAGAATCAGCTTCAGCGTTTCGATGGCCTGAATGGTCCCGACGAGCCCGGGCAGCACGCCGAACACGCCTCCCTCCGCATAGTTCTGCACCATCCCCGGCGGCGGGGGCTCGGGATAGAGACAGCGGTAGCAGGGGCCATCCGCCGTCGCGCACTGACGCCTGCCCATCGAACTGAAATACCGAGCCGTGCACGTTCGGTTTGCCCAGCAACACGCACGCATCATTGACGAGATAGCGCGTCGCAAAGTTGTCCGTTCCGTCGAGCACGACATCGTACTGCTGCACGAGCGCCATCGCATTTGCCGACGTGAGCCAGTCCGCGTGCAGGTTCACGTGTACATGCGGATTCAGATCGTGCAGACGGTCGCGCGCCGACTCGAGCCTGGGTCGCCCCACGTCGCGCGTGCCATGCAGGATCTGTCGCTGCAGGTTGGTGACGTCAACCCGGTCGTTGTCGATCAGCCCGATCGTCCCCACACCGGCGGCGGCGAGATAGAGCGCCGTTGGCGACCCGAGTCCACCGGCCCCGACGATGAGCACACGGGCGGCCTTGAGCCGCTGCTGTCCCTCGATGCCGATATCGGGCAGGGACAGATGCCGTGCATAGCGGTGTCGCTCGTCGGCGGAGAGTGTCGGAAGGTCAGTGGCGTGCGGTCCGCGAAGCCGATTCTGAGGATCCACGATGATTTTGGGCGGAAGTTGGAGTCCAACGTGCGACACATGCACTGCTCGCTCGATGTGCTGGATGTGAGATCGCACCAGTGGCGCTTCTGCGAAAGTCACCCGATGTTTGCCATTCCCCCGTGCGCCGAGGAGGCGAAGATGAGCCGTGTGCGCGTACTGGTCGGAACCCGGAGGGCGCGTTCATCCTGACGTCAGATGGTGCCCGTACGTCGTGGGAAGTGGAAGGACCGCACTTCCCCGGCTGGGAGATGTATCACATCAAGGGTTCGCCAGTCGACCCCGATCGACTATACGCATCGCAGTCGAGCGGCTGGTTCGGCCAAGTCATCCAACGCTCCGACGACGGCGGCAAGACCTGGAACGCGGTGGACAACTCGTTCGCGTACGACGGCGTGCCCGGCACGCACATGTGGTACGACGGTACGCCGCATCC
>Ga0163144_10005211_pt1 | contig 28973 bp, 26 predicted proteins | sample OliLak19BULKMAT1_FD_123175 | JGI IMG/M metagenome (GOLD analysis project Ga0163144, IMG submission 123175) | Freshwater microbial mat bacterial communities from Lake Vanda, McMurdo Dry Valleys, Antarctica - Oligotrophic Lake LV.19.BULKMAT1 | ecosystem: Environmental > Aquatic > Freshwater >...
ACGCACGCGGTCGGGGCGGGGACGACATCGAGCATGCGCGAGCACGAATCCTAGCAGGCTTGACGGCACCCGGTGCGCGCGAGACAAACCGCGGGTGACCCAGCGAGACCCACGCGAGCAGGGGACTACGCTTCATTCGATGGCGCCTTCGGCGACGGGGCCATCCCAAGCCGGCGATGCCCCCGCGGTGCTCGCCCTCGCCGACGGCCGGATCTTCCGCGGTCAGGCGTTTGGTGCTCGCACCACCGTGGTCGGCGAGGTCGTGTTCAACACGGCGATGGCCGGCTATCAGGAGATCGTCACCGATCCCTCGTATCGCGGACAGCTCGTGTGCCTCACTGTGGCCGAGGTCGGCAACGTCGGCTGCAACGCCGAGGATTGCGAGTCGGTCGACTTCGGCGCGCAGGGCTTGATCGTGCGCGCGCTGTCGCCGGTCGTCTCGAACTGGCGCGCGACGATGTCGCTGCCCGAGCTGCTCACGCTGCGCGGCATCCCCGGCATCGCCGAGGTCGATACGCGCGCGCTCACCCGCCACCTGCGCAAGCTCGGTGCGGTGATGGGTGCGCTGTCGACGGATGCGACGAGTGTCGAGACGCTCGTCGCGATGGCGAAAAATGCCGGCTCGATGGACGGGTGCGGCCTCGGCCACGAGGTCAGCACGAAGGTCCACTATCCGTGGAGCGAGCCGACGTGGCACACGGCGCCGCGCGCTGCGACGGCGCACGTGGTGGTGGTCGACTTCGGCGTGAAGCTGAACATCCTGCGGAACCTGTGCGATCGCGGCTGTCGCGTGACGGTCGTGCCGTCCGTGACGACGGCGGACGAGATCCTCGCGCTGGGGCCCGACGGCGTGCTGCTCTCGAACGGACCCGGGGATCCGGCGGCGCTAGTGGACGTGATCGCGAACGTGCGCGCGCTAATCGAGCGCGCGGTGACGTTGCCGGTCTTCGGTATCTGCCTCGGTCACCAGCTCTTGAGCCTCGCGCTCGGCGGTCGCACGTACAAGCTGCCGTTCGGTCACCATGGCGGCAACCATCCGGTCCGCGACGACATGCATGCGGCCGTGCGCATCACCTCGCAGAACCATGGCTTCGCGGTCGATGCTCGCTCGCTCGATCAAGCGGGCGGCGCCGTGGTGACGCACGTGAACCTGTTCGACGGCACGGTCGCGGGGCTACGCCTGCATGGGCGGCCGCTGTTCGGCGTGCAGTACCACCCCGAGGCGTCGCCGGGTCCGCACGATGCGGCGGGGCTGTTCGACGATTTCGCGGCGGCGGTGCACGCGAAGGCGGATGGCGCGACATCGGTCGCGTCTTGAGGCAACAGCTCGAGGCGGCGCTCGACGGCTGGGCGGCGGCGACGTTCGACGGTGACGAGGGCGCGCGCATGCTCGCGCCTTGGCTCGAGCGGTGGCGCGAGGAGATCGGCGACGTGCGGGGCGATGATCCGCAGTTCGAGGCGTGGGCCGAGGCGCGCACCGACTGGGCGCTCGTCGACATGGGCGCGGGGCAGGACACGATCGATCGCGATCCGTCGTGGGGTGTGGTGTCGCGATCGTGGGTCGGGATGTTCGAGGTGTGGCCGACCGAAGGTGCCGTCCGGGTCGCGTGGGTGCGTGATCGCGTCGGCGGTGCGTGCGGTCGACTCGCGGTCCCGATCGATCTACGCCGCGAACCGAGCGGGCCCGCGGCGCTGTGGGAGCTGCGGGTGCTCGTGCACGACGGATTGCTGGTGCCGTGTCGTGCACCGGTCGCGTATCCGGTCGCGCTCGTGAAGGCGTGGCCGCCCGCGGCGGTGCGGCCGGATCCGTCGCGGCCGTCGCGGGTGCTGGTGGCACTGCGACGTGCGCGGCTGAGGCACGCGCGGACGCCGAGGATGGATCCGGTCGCGGCGTACCGAGCTGCGCTGGGCGAGGCGAGGTCGTGATCGGGGCCGCCGGCTACCGGCGACGTCCCGGGCGCTCGCGACGGCTCGCAGCCTGTGCGACTTCGCGGCACGCCTCGCGCAGGCCCATGACTTCGATCTCCGCGCTCAGTGGATGAGCGCCCTCGCCGGGGAACACGACCACGCGCCTCTCGGGCTCGAGATCCTCGCACGCGTGGTGGAACCCGCGATCGACCTTCGGTGCGAGGCTGCGCTTGATCTCGATCGCCCAGGGTGCGTGGCCGGGTAGCGTGAGCACCAGGTCGATCTCCGCGCCGGCCGAGGTGCGAAAGAAACCCGCCTCGGTGCCGTCGGGTGCCGCTGCGATCAAGCTCTCGATCGCGAAACCCTCCCAGCTCGGCCCGACGACCGGGTGACCGAGCACGTCGTCGAGGTCCCGGAGCCCGAGTAGCGCATGCGCGATGCCGCTGTCGCGCACGTAGACCTTCGGCGATTTCACCAGACGCTTTCCCACGTTGGCGTGCCAAGGCGACAGACGCCTCACGAGCAGGAGGTCGACCATCAGATCGAGATAGGACGCGACGGTCTTGCCGGTGACGCCGAGGCCGTTCGCGAGCGCGGCGGCATTGAGCAGCCCACCTTGCTGGTGCGCGAGCATCGTCCAGAAGCGGCGCAACGTTTTTGCAGCGATCCGCGAGCCGAGCTGAGGCACGTCGCGCTCGAGATACGTGCGGACGAAATCCTGACGCCAGCGGAGGCTCGTGGTCGCGCTGCTCGCGGTGAAGCTCTCGGGGAATCCGCCGCGTAGCCACAGTCGCTCGAGATCCTCGACCTCGAGCGCGTCGATCGGCGTCATCTCGACGTGCGCGATGCGACCCGCGAGGCTCTCGCTCGACTGGCGCAGCAGATCGAGCGAGGCGGATCCCAGCAGCAAGAACCTGCCGGTCCGCCGGCCTCGACGACGTCCGCGATCGATGAGCCCACGGAGATTCTTGAACAGGCCGGGCGCGCGCTGGACCTCGTCGAGGATCACGAGCTCGTCCTCGTGCGCCGCGAGGAACAGCTCGGGCTCGGCGAGCTTCGCGAGATCGGCGTCGGACTCGAGGTCGAGGTAGATCGACGGTCGCTGCTGATGGAGATCCAGCGCAAGCGTGGTCTTGCCGACCTGGCGTGGGCCGAGCAGCGCCACGGCGGGATTGCTGTCGAGCAGCGCGCCGAGGGTCGCCGCGATGCGTCTCTCGATCATCCTCGCAATGATGGAGGAAACCTCCATATTTGCAAGGTTATTCCCGAATGCTCGCGGCAACCGCCGCGGTTGAACCTACCCGCCCCGCCACGTTACCGTGCCGCGCCCGCTGCCCGCGAGCCGAGGCAAGCCCCTCATGATCACCACGAACAAGGTCGTCACGATCCACTACACGCTCCGCAACGACGCCGGGGAGGTGCTCGATACCTCCGAGGGTAGTGATCCGATGTCGTACCTGCATGGCGCGGGCAACATCGTGCCGGGGCTCGAAGGACAGCTCGAAGGTCGGGGCGCCGGTGACGATCTGGTCGCGGTCGTCGAGCCCAAGGACGGCTACGGCGAGAAGAGCGGCGCGAGTCAGCAGTCGATCCCGATCGCGGCGTTCGAAGGCATCGAGATCCGCCCCGGAATGACGTTCGTCGTGGAAGACGACGACGGCGAGCAGATGCCGCTGCGCGTCGTCGAGGTGCGTGACGACCACGCGATCGTCGACACCGATCACCCGCTCGCTGGCGAGACGTTGCACTTCACGGTGAAGGTCATCGAGGTCCGCGACGCGACTGCCGAGGAGCTGCTGCACGGCCATGTGCACGACGGCGACGGCGACGGGCACGGCCACGGTCACGAGCACTGAGTCGAATCGACGCATTGACCGCGGGCGCGGCATTGCCTAGCGTGGGGTAATGGACCGCCGTCTCTTGCTGCCGTTGATGCTCGTCCTCGGCTGCGCCCAGGGCTCACTCGAGGGCCCCGGCTCGTTCGGGCTGCCGAGCACGGCGACGATGACGACGACGACGCAGGGCGACACGGACGACGACGACGGCGAGACCGAGGACGACACCGACGACGGCGACGGGGATGGCGATGGCGACACCGGCTCGAGCACGCCCAGCTCGACCGATCCTTCGACGGCCGACGACGAGTCGTCCTCGGCACCGATCACGACCGCCGAGGATTCGAGCGAGGACGACAGCGCGAGTCTCGACGACAGCGCGAGCGCATCCGGGCAGGAGAGCTCGTCGAGCGATCCGTCGGCGAGCGCGACCAACAGCGACGACGGCGCGAGCATGGACGACGGCGCCCTGCCACCGCCGGATGCCGCCGGCTGGGAGAACTGCGAGGCGGCGGTGTGCGAGCTCGGCAACGACTGCATCACCGTCGCCGGCGTCGCCGGCGAGGCCTACTGCGCGCCGCAGTGCGTCACCGATCTCGATTGCCCGTACCCCGACACCGGCGACGCGACGCCGTTCTGTCTGCTCGTCGGCGAAGGCGCGGTCGATCCGACGAACTGCGCGCTCGTCTGCGAGGCCGACGGCCTCGACTACGGCACGTGCCCCGACGGCATGAGCTGCACGTCGGTTCCCGGGCAGGACCCGTCGATCAGCCTCTGCATGTGGTGAGTCGAATTGGTTTCTGGGGAGGAAGCTCCGCTTCCTCCCTCCGCGCCGGCAAAGCCGTCGCGGAACCTCCCTCCTTCCAGTTGCTTCGCGACCCGCTCACTCTTCGGGCGACGCGGGGATCTCCCGTGCATCGAGGCGCATCACCGCGGACTGCAACAGCGCCGCGGGAGCCTTCGAGCTCATCAGCTCTTCGCGGAGCATCGCCTTGCCGCGGAAGAGTCGGCTCTTCACGGTGCCCAGCGCGACGCCGAGCTCCTCGGCGATCTCCGCGATCGGTCGCTCCTCCCAGTAGAAGCGCTCGAGCACCGCGCGGAACTCCGCGGGCAGACGCTCGAGCGCCTTGAGAAAGAGCTTCTGCTCGTCGAGCCGCGCGATCGCGAGCGATGGCGACGTCCGCACATCGCGGATCTCTGCGGCCGACGGCGACACGATGTCGCCCGCGCCCTTGCGTCGCTTCCACTCGAGATACAGCAGCCGCCGCGCGACGCCGAACACGTACGCGCGAAAATCCGAGTGCACCGCGTCGCGGCGCGTGATGCAGGCCTCGAACGTCCGCTGCGTCAGATCCTCGGGATCGACGTCGCGGCCGGCCTGCGAGAGGTTGGCGGAGAAGAAGCGATACACCGCGACGAAGTGGCGGCGTAGCAGCTCGTTGCCCGCATGCGTGTCGCCATCGCGCCAGGCGTGGAGCAGCGTGCTGTCGTCGCGACCGTCGGCAGTGGCCACGCTAGCGACGGCAACACACCGGCGATTCGTTTCGAGTCGGGGGTCTACTCGGGGATGCCGCAGAAGCCGACGTCTTGCAAGCTCGGTGGCGGATCCTCGAGCGCTTGGATGCACTCCTCGGGCGACGTGCATTGTCCGCCGCCTTCGGTGAGATCGCAGACCGGCGTGCAGCAGCCCGTGTCGGACTGGCAGCCGTCGGTGCCGGTGCGGCACAAAAGGCCCGGGTTGCAGCCCTGGATCGTCGCGCACGTCGCACCGTCGTCGCCCATGCCGTCGATCGGTCCGGGCATCGCGCACACGAATTGGTCGAACGCGGCGAAGCAGCCCTGCTCGCCGGGGCAATCCTGCAGCAGCGGATCACACAGCTCTTCGCAAATCGGCAGCGTGCCGTCGTTGAACGGGAAGCACTCGCCGCCGAACTCGCACGGCACGCCCATCGAGCAGTACTCGAGGCACACGCCCATGCCGGTGTTGCCGCTGACGTCGGTCATGCAGAAGAAGCCCAGCGCACACGTGTCGTTGTCGACCATGCGCTCGCAGCTCTCGCCGAAGAGATCGTCGCCGATGACGTCGACGCAGTGCGTCGCGTCCACGGTGCTGCCCCCGGGCGTGCTGACGTACGACGTGCATTTTTGCCCGCGTGGGCAGTCCTGCGCGCCCGGATCGCACTGCGCCTCGACGGCGCCGTTGTCGGGGTCGCCGATGAAGCCACCGCCGCTTTCGCTGTCGTCCTCCTCGGTGTCGGAGGTCGGCGTCGTCGTGTTCGCCGAAGAACTCATCGACGCCGACACGCTGTCGTCGTCGTCCGCGTCGTCGTCGTCGTCGTCGTCGTCGTCGTCGTCGTTGCTGGTGGTGCCGGTCGTTTCGTCACCGGTGGCGGACGTCGTGTCCGTCTGCGCCTTGCTGCCGCACGCAGTCGCGGCGGCCAGAGAGAGCATGGTCAGGGCAAGCAGGGGGGTGCTGCGCATCGTCGGTTCGCCTCCACTGGGGACGGTAGGCGCAATTGGAGCTGACTTTCTACAGAAAACGCTCATTCCTGTCGCGACGGGAGCGGAGATGCCGCACGTCGCGCGACTCCGTGTCTCGCCGCGGCGGGGCTGATACAAGCGCTGGCGACGATGGGCGAGGCCAACTCTGAGGTCACCGGCAAAGTCACGGTGTTGGGCGCGGGCAGCTGGGGGACGGCGCTCGCGATCCACATGGCGCGGCGCGGCTTCGACACGACGCTGTGGGCGCGCTCGCGCGATCACGTCGCGCAGATGCAGCGCGACCGCTGCAACAAGCGGTACCTGCCCGACGCGCCATTCCCTGCGAAGCTCGAGGCGCACGCGGACCTCGGTGGCGTCCTCGTGGATCCGCAGCTCGTCATCTGCGCGATCCCGAGTCACGGCATGCGCGAGGCGATTCGCAACCTCGCCGCCGCGCTGCCGGAGCGCGCCGATGCGCCGCTTTATCTCATCGCCGCGAAGGGCATCGAGGTCGACTCGCTCGCGAACATGCACGAGGTGCTGCACGCGGAGCTGCCGGCGACACATCGCGATCGCGTCGCCGTGCTCGGCGGTCCGAGCTTCGCCGCCGAGGTCGCGATGGGATTGCCGACGATGGTCGTCGTCGCTGCCCACGACGCGGCGATCGCCACCGGGGTGCAGAAAATGCTGTCGGGTGCCGGCGTGCGTGCGTACGTCACCGATGACGTCACCGGCGTCGAGCTCGGTGGGGTGCTCAAGAACGTCATCGCGCTCGCGGCGGGTGTCGGCGATGGCGCAGGCCTCGGGCTCAACGCGCGCGCAGGCCTCATCACACGCGGGCTCGCCGAGATCAGCCGGCTCGCGATCAAGCTCGGTGCCCACCCCGCGACGCTCTCGGGCCTCGCTGGCATGGGGGATCTCGTCCTGACCTGCACGGGCGGGTTGTCGCGCAATCGCAGAGTGGGCATGGCGCTCGGCCAGGGCCGCAAGCTCGACGAAATCCTCGACCAGATGGAAACCGAAGGCATGGTCGCCGAAGGCGTCAAGAACACCCTGTCGGCCCATCGACTGGCTGCGCGAGAAGGTGTGGAGATGCCGCTCGTCGCCACCATGCACGCGATCTTGTACGGCGGCCTCGCGGTCTCCGAGGCCGTCGACATCCTCATGGGGCGTGCCCTCAAGTCCGAGCGGGAGTGGTGAGCCGCTTGGCGGTCGTCGCGACAATCCGGTAGGCTTCGGTGCGACGTTGAGCAACATCGAGCCCACGCCCTTCGGTGACAAGTACCTGCTCGTCGAGCACATCGCGACGGGAGGCATGGCGGAGATCTATCGGGCGCAGTACGCCGGTATCGAAGGCTTCGCGAAGGAACTCGTCGTCAAAACACTGCGCGAGGAATTCGCCGCCCGGCCCGAGGTCGTCGGCATGTTCCTCGACGAGGCCCGCGTCGCCGCGACGCTGACCCACAACAACGTCGTGCACACGTACGACCTCGGCGAGCTCGGCGGTGAGTTCTTCATCGCGATGGAGCTGCTCAAGGGCGAGGAGCTCGTCAACGTGATGCGCCGCGGCGGTGCCGACAGCGGCCGCCTGCCGCTCGATCTGGCGATCGGCGTCATCATGCAGTCGTGCGAGGGCCTGCATTACGTCCACTCGCGCAAGGCCGAGGACGGCACCCCGCTCGGCCTCGTCCATCGCGACATCAACCCGACCAACATCCACGTCGGCTACGACGGCGTGTGCAAGATCCTCGACTTCGGCATCGCGGCGACGCGCGCGTCGGCGGTCGCGAAGAAGGGTCAGGTCGCGGGCAAGCTCTCGTACATGGCGCCCGAGCAGCTGCTCGGCCACGCGATCGATCAGCGCGCCGACATCTTTCCCCTGGGCGTGGTTCTGTACGAGTTGTGTCTCGGTCGCCGCCTGTTCCGTGGCGCGCGCGAAGAGGTCACGCGACGCGTGCTCGAAGGCGACGTGCCCGCGCCGACGATGATCGACTCGAAGTTCCCGCCGGCACTCGAGGCGGTCATCATGCGCACGCTCGAGGTGGATCCAGCCGATCGCTATCAGAACTGCGATCATCTGTTCCGCGATCTCGAGGCGTTCTGCACCGAGGCCGGTCTCTCGTCGACGCCGCGCAAGCTCTCCGCGCTGATGTCGACGCTCTTCGGCGCCGGTGCACCTGCGCACGTCGACTACAACGACGAGTACGACGACCTCGACGAGGCGCTCGACTTCGCCGCGTTCGAGAACGTGCCCCAGGCCGCCGCCGACGAGGTGCCCGACTGGGCGCGCAACCTCGAGCCGACCTCTGGCGCACCCGAGGCACGACGTCGGCCGATGACGATCGGCAACCTCGAGGCGCTCGTGTCACTTCCTCTGCCTCCCTCGGGCAGCCTCGACGAGTCGGGGCCGAACCCCGTCGCGCGCGCGGCCGCGCCGACGCGGTCCGAGCCCGCTCGCCCGCCACAGGCCGCTTCCCCACCCACACCTGCGGCTCGTTCCGCGCAGGCCCCCCAACCCGCGTTGAAGCCCGTTGCGGCCGTGCCTCCCGATGAGCGTCCAAGCAGTCCCGCGCGCTCGGGGCTGCATCGCGTGATCCCCGAGAGCGACGTCGAACCGCGGCGCAAGCGACTGCCGACCGCGTCGCGTCCCGCGGTTCGCGGCGCGCGCTCGCCCACACCGGGCACGGGTCGCCAGTCCATCGTGACGGCGGGTCCGCTCGCGTCGATCGCACCCGATGCCGCCAGCGGGCGCACCTTCGGTCACTCCGTCGTGCATCACGAGTCCAAGGGTGGGGCGTGGGTGTGGCTCGTTGCGCTCTTCGTGGTCTCGGGCCTCGGTTATGTCGCGTACGCGCTGTTGACCACGAAGTAGTGGTAAAAGGGCGATGCCCCTGGACTCATGGTCGGGATGAAGAACGGCATCCACAATCCCGGCGCTTGGAACCTCCCCGCGTGGAAGCGGATCGGTGCGTTCGAGGTGTTCGGTGACTACGCGCCGATGCCCGGCTTCCGCGTCGTGATCGCGGTCGGGCCGACCCAGGGCGCGCTGACCGATCTGCTCGAGCAGCGCGCGACCGAGGCGGCGTGGCTCGATCCGGATCTCGCGCGTGCGACGATGCGCGCGGGGCTCGGCCTTTTGCGCGGTGCCGTCGCCGAGTTCATCTACGCGAACGCGGAGCAGACGCTCGTGCTCGTGAAGCCGAACCTCGCGACGGGCGCAGGCGCGGTCACCTCGCTGTCGGCGCAGCTGGTCAGCGGCTACGCATCGCGCCTGTCGCTGCTGTGCGGTCGCGAGCTGTCGCTGCAAGCGCGGGTGTTCGAGCTGCCGGATGTCACCGTCGTGCGGCGCGCGCTCGGATCGCTGGTCGAAGACGTCGAGGACAACACGCCGCTGCGCAGCTCGCTGTGGCTCGGCGCGCAGCTCCGCGGGCGCGGCCAAGCGTTCCACCACTCGATGGTCGAGACGCTCGAAGAGCAGACGAGCCTGTTGCGCGGCCACGGCATCGACATGGACACGCTGCCGCCATGGTGGTGGCGTGGAGTCGCGGCACACGTCGACGACAAGGGCGGCCTGCGCGTGTTCGACGACCTGCCGAACGGCGAGGCGTTCGGCGATCTGGTCCCGGAGTGACAGTCCATCGTGGTGAGGCCGGGGCGCTGTATGTCCATGTGCCGTTCTGCGCGCGGCGGTGCACGTACTGCGATTTCGATTTCGAGGTCGGCCGCACACCCGCGCTCGCCGCCTATCTCGATGCGCTCGCGCGCGAGCTCGAGGCGAGGCATGACGAGCTGCCGGATCGCATGCGCACGATCTATCTCGGTGGCGGCACGCCGAGCCTCGTCGGCGCGATCGGCCTCGATGCGCTCGCGACGTTGCTTGCGCCGTGGACGAACGGCGTCGAGGAGCTGACCGTCGAGCTCAACCCCGAGCACGTCGACGACGCGCTGATCGCCGCGCTCGTCCGTCTCGGCGCGACGCGTGTGTCGCTCGGCGTGCAGAGCTTCGAGCCGGACGCGCTGCGGCAGCTCGGTCGCGCACACGATCCGATCGCGGGCGAGCGTGCGGTGCGTGCGTGCATCGATGCCGGTTTCGCGACGAGCCTCGATCTGATCGTCGGCTGGCCGGGGCAGGGCACCGAAGCGCTGGCTCGCGATCTCGATCGCACGCTCGCCGCGGGCGTGGAGCACGTGTCGATCTACGCGCTGACGATCGAGCCGGACACCGTGTGGCCGAAGCTCGTGCGGCGAGGCCTGCGGGTGGTGCCCGACGCGGATGCGCAGGCGGACGCGCTCGTGCAGTGCCACGATCGACTCGTCGGCATGGGGCTCGAGCATTACGAGATCGCGAGCTACGCGAAGCCGGGTCGACGCGCGCGGCACAACGCGACGTACTGGGCGTGGCGTGACTACGTCGGCGTCGGTCCCTCCGCGGCATCTGCGAGCTACGCCGCGAGCGGCGCCGTGGTGCGCCGCACGAACCCGCGAGGCACGGCGTCGTGGCAATCCGGTGCGGCGCCGGAGATCGAGCACCTCGACGCGCGAGCCGCCGCCGCCGAAGGTTTGTGGCTCGCGCTGCGCACGAGCGACGGCGTGGATCTCGACGCATTCCTCGCGCGCTTCTCCGAGGTCGACGAGGCCTGGGTGCACGCGCGAGCCGATCGCACGCTGCGCCGCGGCGATCTCGTGTGGCAGGGGCGCAGGCTCGTCGTGGCGCAGGGGCGCTGGCTCGTGCTCGACGCGATCGCGGCCGACCTGCTGGGTTGAGCGCGCCGGCGGCGTGGCTGCCAGCCGGCCGAGCTGAGCTGCTAGACTCCGCTCGCAGTGGACGATCAAGCCCTCAGGCCGCGACAGGCCGAGCTGCTTCGCGCCGTGTGCCGAGCGTACATGCTCGGCGGCGACGACGTGCCGTCCGCTGTGCTCGCGCGCGATCACGACTGGTCGCCCGCGACGATTCGTGCCGAGCTCGCTGCACTCGAGCGCGCGGGCCTCGTCGATCGAGCCCATCGCTCCGCCGGTTGTCGACCGACGCGCGCGGGCCTCGAGCTCTACGTCGCGAGTCGCCCGCGCGACGCCGAGCCACCGATCGGTGCGGCGCGAGCGGTCGAGCGCTCGCTCGCCGCATCGGGCTCGCTCGAGCAGGATCAGCGAGCTGCGGCGCGCGTGCTCGCCGAGGTCGGTGGTTGCGTCGCAGTGTCGTTCGTCGCCGACGCGGGGCGACGTCCGGTTGTCGAGCTCGAGCTCGTGCCGCTGTCGGCGACGCGCTTGCTCGTCGTCGTCGGCTTCGTCGGCGGTGCGACCACGATGCACCCGGTCAGCTTCGACGAGTGTCCCAGCGTCGAGCAGCTCACCGCCGATGCGCTCGGGATGCAGGCCCGCCTGCGCGAGTTCTGTCTCGGTCGCACGCTCGTCGAGGCGCACGCCGACCTCCTGCGCGTGCGCGACGATCTGCGTCTGCGTGTCGATCGGCGGCTCGCCGAGGTCGTTCGCCTCGGCCTGTCGCTGTGCGCCGGTGCAGAGCTCGATCCTCTGTGGCTGTCGGTCGCGGGGCAGGCCCGGCTCGCGCGGGGTCTCGGAGCGACCGGCGGCGAGCTCCTCGGGCAGCTCGAGGACGACCGACGCCTCGCCGAAATCCTCTGCCGGTTGTTACCCCTCGCTTCGGCGTCGGATCCGATGCGCGCGACGGTCGTGCTCGGCGGCGCGGCACTGCTCGACCGCCATCCCGCCGGCTCGGAGGCAGCGTCCGAGTACGATTCCAAAGGCGCAGAGGCGGGTTTGCGACTCGCACTGGTCGGCTGTCGCCTGCCCGCGACCACCGCCGCCCGCACGGGTGCGATCGCGATCCTCGGACCGGATCGGATGGACTACGCCAGCGTGATTCCTCTGGTAGAGTACGCCGCCAGAGCATTGGCTGCCCGCACTTGAGCAGTGGTCTTCGCGTCTTCGAGTGGCAACCATTGCTCTGCACGGCGTCCGAATGGCGAAACAGACCGATCCGAAGTCCAACGCAGACCTCACCGACGAGATCCAGCAGGCGATGGACGAAGCCGAGGCCGCCGTTGCCGCGCTCGATCCCGATGCCGAGCCGTCGTCCTCTTCCTCCGAGTCTGCTTCCGGGTTGGCGGCAGCCGTCGTCGAGCTCGAGGCCGAGGTCCAGCAGACCAAGGATCGCTGGCTGCGGGCGCTCGCCGATCTCGAGAACTACAAGAAGCGAACGAAGCGCGAGGTCGACGAGGCGTCGCTCGCCGCCGTGCAGAAGCTGCTTCCCGCGTTCTTGCCGACGATGGACAACCTCGAGCGCGCGCTCGAGGTGTCGGGCCCGGGCTCGAGCGTCGATCAGCTCGTGCGTGGCATCCAGATGGTGCGCGACGAGTTCATGACCGCGCTGCGCAAGCACGGCATCGAGCCGGTCCCCTCGGTCGGCGTGCCCTTCGACCCGACGATCCACGACGCACTGCAGCAGGTCGACTCGCCGGATCACGCACCCGGTGTCGTCGTGCGGGAGTTCGAGCGCGGCTATCGTCTCGGGGAGCGGCTCATCCGCCCCGCGCGAGTGATTATCGCCGGGCCTGGATCGACCGGAACCAGTGAGGGTGTGAAGGAGGCCTAGGGATGGGCAAGTCGAGGATCGTCGGCATCGATCTGGGCACCACCAACTCCTGCGTCGCCGTCATGGAAGGCGACGAGGTTAAGGTGATCCCGAATGCCGAGGGTAGCCGTACGACGCCGAGCGTCGTCGCGTTCGCGCAAGACGGCGAGCGCATGGTCGGTCAGATCGCGAAGCGTCAGGCGCTCACGAATCCGACGAACACCATCTACGCGGCCAAGCGACTGATCGGCCACAAATTCGAGGAACCGCAGCTGCAGCAGCTCCAGAGGGTGCTGCCATACAAGCTCTCGCCCGCGCCGAACGGCGACGCGTGGATCACCGTCTGGGATGCCCAGCACTCGCCGGCCGAGATCGGCGCCGCAGTGCTCGCGAAGATGAAGGAGTCGGCCGAGGCGTACCTCGGCGAGCCGGTCACGCGTGCGATCGTCACGGTGCCCGCGTACTTCAACGACGCGCAGCGGCAGGCGACGAAGGACGCGGGGCGCATCGCCGGCCTCGAGGTCGAGCGCATCATCAACGAGCCGACCGCGGCAACGCTCGCGTACGGCCTGCACCGGCGCAACGACAACCGCGTCGTCGCGGTTTACGACCTCGGCGGCGGCACGTTCGACATCTCGCTGCTCGAGCTGCGCGGCGGTGTGTTCGAGGTGCTCGCGACGGCGGGAGACACCTTCCTCGGCGGCGAGGACTTCGACAACGCGATCCTCAACTGGTGCGCCGAGAAATTCCTCGCGGACAACGGCATCGACCTGCGCAGCGAGAAGCTCGCGACCCAGCGGCTCAAAGAGGCGTCGGAGAAGGCGAAGCAAGAGCTCAGCTTCACGCTCGAGACCGAGATCAACCTGCCGTTCGTCGCGGCCAAGGGCGGGGCGCCCTTGCACTTTTCCGTGACGCTGACGCGCCGTCAGCTCGAGGAGCTGACCAAGGGCTTCATCGAGCGCACGCTCGAGCCGTGCCGTCAGGTGCTGGCCGACGCCCAGCTCGCGGTCACCGACCTCGACGAGGTGTTGCTCGTGGGCGGGCAGACGCGCATGCCGCTCGTGCAGGCGCGCGTCAAAGAATTCTTCGGCCGCGAGCCGAACAAGGGCGTGAACCCGGACGAAGTCGTCGCGGCCGGCGCGGCAATTCAGGGCGCGGTGCTCGAGGGTGCCGTCGATGGCGTGCTGCTGCTCGACGTCGTACCGCTGCACATCGGCGTCGAGACCCAAGGCGGCGTGTTCTCCGTGCTCATCCCGAAGAACACGACGATCCCGACGCGCAAGTCCGAGGTGTTCAGCACGACGGTCGACAACCAGCCGATCGTGAACGTGCACGTGCTGCAGGGTCTGCGCGAGATGGCCGATGACAACCAGAGCCTCGCGCGCTTCCAGCTCGCCGACATCCCGCCGGCACCGCGCGGCGTGCCGCAGATTCAGGTGACGTTCGACATCGACGCCGACGGTATTCTCGGCGTCTCTGCGAAGGATCTCGGAACCGGTCGCGAATCGAAGGTGCGCGTCACGCCGGCTTCGGGCCTGTCGGAGCAGCAGCTCCTCGACATCGCGCGCGATGCCGAGGCGAAGCGCGCCGAGGACGTCGCGAAGCGCGATGCCGTGGACGTCCGCAACCGCGCCGAGACGCTCATCTACACCTGTCGCCGATCGCTCGAGGCCTACGGTCAGTCGCTGCGCGACGTCGATCGCGCGGACATCGAACGCGACACCGATCGACTCGAGGCACTGCTCGTCGGGGATGCGTCCGCCTCGGCGCTGCGCGACGCGCTCGCAGTGCTCGAGAACTCGTCCCACCTGATCTACGAGGCGATGCTCGCGGGGTCGGGGTCGGGGTCGGGCTCGGAGTGAGCTAATCCCGTGGCCGACGACTACTACGCGATCCTCGGTGTCGACGCCGCAGCGAGTCCCGAAGAGATCAAGAAGGCATTTCGTCGACTGACGCTCGAGTTCCATCCCGATCGCAATCCGAACGATGCGCAGATCGAGGCGCGCTACCGCCAGATCAACATGGCGTACGACACCTTGTCCGACGCGGGCAAGCGCGCGCGTTACGACACGCAGCGCCGGCTCGGTCAGCTCGATCTGAGCCGCGGATTCGACGGGCAGAGCGCCCGCGATCTGCTCGGCACCGTGTTCGGCGACGTGTTCGGCACGCGACGCAACCAGCGGCGACGCGGTCGCGACCTCCGCTACACGCTGACGGTGGATCTGCGCGAGGCCGTGCTCGGCAGTCAGCACACGATCTCGTTCGAGGCGTCCGGCGCATGCACGCAGTGCAGCGGCAGCGGCACCAAACCCGGCGGTCGCGCGCCCGATGGCTGCGATGTCTGCGGTGGTCGCGGCGAGGTCAAGGGCGAGGGCCTGTTCGCGAGGCGCACGCGTTGCGGCCGCTGCGACGGTACCGGTCTGATTCAGCTCGACCCGTGCAGTGGCTGCAAGGGCAGCGGGGCGCGGCGACAGGCGCGTGCGTTCGAGGTGAAGCTGCCCGCGGGAACTGCCGCGGGTGCGGAGCGCGTGCTCACGGGTCTCGGCGAGCCGGGTCGCTTCGGTGGCGAGGCCGGAGATCTACGGGTGACGGTGAACGTTCGGCCGCATGCGCGGCTGCAGCGCGACGCCGACGACATCCGCTGCGAGGTGCACGTCAGCGTGACCGAGGCCGCGATCGGTGCGCGCGTCTCGGTGCCGACGGTCGACGGCGACGTCGAGCTCGACATCCCCGGTGGCATCAAGAGCGGCACGCGCCTGCGTCTGCGGGGCAAGGGTGTGCCTCGGGTCGACGGGCGCCGCGGCGCGCCCGCCCGTGGTGATCAGCTCGCATTCGTCGTGATCGAGACGCCCCAGCGCACCGACGAGCGCGTTCGCTCCGCGCTCGCGGAGCTCGAGCGCGCCTGCGCCGACGCAGCCGCGTATCCGCGCCGTGCCGAGGAGCGCGCGCCGGGCGAAGCCAAGGTCCGGACAAACCGCTAAGCTCGATGAGCGCGAAGTTGCGGTCATGGTGTTCATCGACATCCAGCATCGCGAGGTGACGCTCAAGCTCGTTTACTACGGGCCCGCGCTCAGCGGCAAGACCACGAACCTGCAGGCACTACACCGCATGATCGGTGAGAGCACCGGCACGCAGCTCGTGACGCTGAACACACGCGACGATCGCACGCTGTTCTTCGATCTCTTGCCGCTGCAGATGCAGACCGCGGGCGGCCTGTCGATCAAGGTCAAGCTGTTCACCGTCCCGGGGCAGGTCTATCACGCGGCAACGCGGCGCATCGTTCTGCAGGGGGCGGACGGCGTCGTGTTCGTCGCGGACAGTCGTCTGAGCGAGACGCGCGCGAACAACGAGAGCTTCGCCGATCTGCGTAACAACCTCGCCGAGAACGCGATCAGAATCGAGGACATCGCGGTCGTCATCCAGTTCAACAAGCGCGACCTCGAGGGCATCCGCACCGAAGACGAGGTTGCGCGCATCGCCGCGAAGGGCAGCGAGCCTGTGTATCGCGCGGTCGCGATCGACGGCGTCGGCGTCGCGGAGACCTTCGCCGGCCTCGCGTCGTCGACGTGGACGAAGCTCGATCGGCGCTACGAGCTCGACCGGCGCTTCGGCGTGTCACACGACCAGTTCATGGAACGCCTCATGGCGCTCGTCGATCCGGGGCAGTCATGACGCTGCCTGCAGCGCCCACCGATCGTGTGCCGGCACTCGGCGAGATCGTCACGGCAGCGGAGCTCGAACGCTGTCTGCGGCCGCTGTTGATCCACGGGATCGACGGCATCGGTGTATTCGACGCGACCGGCGAGGCGCACACGCGCGTGTGGATCGAAGGCTCGCCGGCGCAGGCGTGGGAGCAGCTCCCGCCCGAGGCCGCGGCGACCCTGCGTCGCGCGGACCGGCATCCGTTCGGCGTCGGCGATCACCTGTGCGAGGCATCGGGTCTGCTCGCCGGCAGCGATCATGTCGGCGCGGTCGTGATCTGCCGCCCCCAGGCCGCGACCGCGGAGCCCGGCCTACTCGCGGCGATCCCTGCCGTGCTCGCGCAGGTGTTGCAAGCCGCGTGGGCGACGTGGGTGACCTCGCAGCTCCACCTGCAGTCGAGCGCGAGTGCGTGGCGTGCGATGTCGCAGCAGAACGCGGAGCTGCAGCGCGCGGTCGAGCACCTGCGCCAGCTCGACGAGCTCAAGAGCAACTTTCTCGCGACGGTCTCGCACGAGCTGCGCACACCGCTGACGTCGGTGATCGGCTTCTCCGAGATGCTCGTCGAAGGCGTCGCGGGCGAGCTCAACGAAGAGCAAGCGGAGTACGTGCGCACGATCTTGTCGCGCGGTGAGGAGCTGCTCGCGCTCATCACCCATGTGCTCGAGATGTCGCAGCTCGAGGCGGGTGCAGTGCGGCTCGAGCTGCATCCGTGCGCGGTGCGTGATCTCGTCGCGCGCGCGATCGAGGCGCTGCGTCTCGTCGCCGAGCAGGCCGACGTCACCGTCGTCGCGGAGATCGGCTCGGGTGTGGCCTCCGACCTCGCGCCCGTGCTCGTCGATCCCGAGAAGATGCACCGCGTGCTGCTCAACCTCGTCGGCAACGCGATCAAGTTCTCGCCCAAGGGCGGCGCGGTCGTGATCCGGGCCGAGATGGCGCCGATCCGCCGCCCCTTCGTGGAAGAGACGCTCTTCGGTGAAGAGGCCGACGACGCGGTGCGCGTGACGGTGGTGGACCGCGGGATCGGCATCGCGCCCGATCAGCTCTCGCGCGTGTTCGAGGCGTTCTATCAGGTGGATTCCGGGCCGACGCGACGTCATGGCGGCGCCGGCCTCGGGCTGTCGATCGTCCGCAACATCGTGCGCGCTCACGGCGGCGAGGCGTGGGCGGAGAGCACGATCGGCACCGGCACGTCGATGCACTTCACGGTGCCGATCGCATCGGCGCAGGCGAACCCCGGTTGATAGACAGATCGATCGAGATCTACGCGTGTCGATCTCGACTCGCCGTGCTCAACGTCGAGTTTTCGTCTGCTAGCGTGCATTGGATCCACGGCAGTCTCTTGCGCGACGGTGTCTTGGTGCTGCAAAGTGCCTCGGCGTAGACCGCCCGCGATGAACGCCCAGCAGCAGCTGCAAGAGCTCGAACGGCTCGCCGAGACCCTCGATGTGAAGGTCTGCTACGAGCCGATGGCCGGCCTCGTCCAGGGGATCGGTGGCCTGTGTCGACTCCGAGGTGAGTACCGCGTGATCATCGACAAGAAGCTGCGCGCGCCCGAGCGGGTGAACATCCTCGCCGATGCGCTGCGACGCTTCGATGTCACGACGCTCGAGATGACGGCGCCCGTGCGCCGCCTGCTCCTGCCGCCCGCAGCCTGATCCCAATCACGCGCGGAGCAGCGATGCGAGGGTGGGATCGTCGGCGAGAAGGGCTTCGACCTCGGCACGCACGGCCGCGACCTGTGCAGGGTCGGCCGCCGGTCCGAGGACCGCTGCCGTCGCGTGATCGACGAGCGCACGCAGGGCCGCATCCCCATCGATCGCGCCAGTCGCGAGGGCCTCGGCGACCGAGGCCGTCGGGTCCACGGCGTCAGACTGGACAAGATCTGCCGCGGCCACGCCCGCACCAGCCTCGGTGGGTGCGGTCGCACCCGTTCCCGCGGGGCGGGCTACACCCCCAATTCGGAGGGGATCATCGTCGTTTCCGGGCATCGCGAAGCTCCTCGAAGTGTACCATCGGCCGGCCACGGCTCCCCGTTGCATGGCCGTTCGCACGGCCCGGCGTCATCGCTCCAGTCGACCGTCGATCCAATCCGCGTCTTCGCACGTTCACGGGATTCGACTTGCGCCCGGCAAATCCCGCTATAATGTCGGCCATCGGTGCGAGTCGCGCACCCGCCTCCGCGCGGGTGCACTCCGCCACCGACCCCGGAGCGTCGCTTTGAACCTGCCCACGCAGTTCGGCCCCTATCTCCTGCTCGAGCGAATCAGCGTCGGGGGCATGGCCGAGGTCTACAAGGCCAAGGAGTATGGCGTCGAAGGCTTCGAGCGCACCGTTGCGGTGAAGCGAATCCTTCCGCACGTCGCCGAGGACGACGAGTTCATCGCGATGTTCAAGGACGAGGCGATGATCGCCGTCCAGCTGAACCACGGCAACATCGCGCAGATCTACAATCTCGGTAACGAGCAAGACAGCTTTTACATCGCGCTCGAGTACGTCAACGGTCGAGACCTCCGCGCCATCTTCCAAAAGTGTCAGCAGCAGTCGCGCCCCATGCCGGTGGCGCAGGCCTGCTACGTGATCATGAAGATCTGCGAGGGGCTCGACTACGCGCACAACAAAAAGGACAAGTACAACCGCGAGCTGCACATCGTGCACCGCGACGTGAGCCCGCCGAACATCCTCGGCTCGTTCGAGGGCGAGGTGAAGCTCATCGACTTCGGCGTCGCGAAGGCAGCCGGTCGAGCCTCACGCACGCAAGCCGGCATCCTCAAAGGCAAGTTCGGATACATGTCGCCGGAGCAGGTCCGCGGCATGCCGCTCGATCGGCGCAGCGACGTGTTCTCCGTCGGCGTCGTTCTCTTCGAGATTCTCACCGGCAATCGCCTGTTCCAGGCCGAGACCGATTTCGCGACGCTCGAGAAAGTGCGCGCCGTCGATGTGCCGCGCCCGAGCTCGCTCAATCCCGAGATTCCGAAGCCGCTCGAGAACATCATCTACAAGGCGCTCGCACGCGAGTCCGAGCAGCGCTATCAGTCCGCGATCGAGCTGCACGACGAGCTGCAGGCGTTCATGTTCGCGCAGGGGCTTTTCTACAGCCGCAAGGATCTCGCGGCGTGGATGCGTCAGCAGTACGCGCGAGAGATCGAGCTCGAGAAAGAGAAGGCCGCCGCATCGGTGCCGCCGCCCGCCGACGCTGGTGGTCGACGCAAGACGATGATGATGCCGACGGCATCCGGTGGGCCTCCGCCACCACCCCCGGGTAGCCGCAAGCCGCCGCCACCGCCCGGCGCTGCCGCAGCGACGCCGAGCGCTGGGCCTCCGCCGCCCCCGCGCGCGCCGACACCCGCAACGATCCGTCCGCCTGCACCGCCGCCCGCCGCGGCGACACCGGCCGCGAACGAGCCCAACGAGGATTCTGATCTGCGTCCGCGTCGCGCCGTGAAGCGCAAGACGATGGTGATGACGACGGCGCGGCCGAACCTGCCGCCCCCGCCAGGTGGTGGACCACCGAAGCCGCGACCGCGTCCTGCCCCCGCAGCACCGACGCCGACCGCAGTGCCGTCCGCATCGGCTGCGGCAGCGAGCCTGCCACCGCCGCGTCCGCCGGAGCCACCGACCGTTCCGCTCGCACCCGCGATGCCGCGCCCGAGCAGCGGCGGCGCGCGGCCGAAGCCGACGCAGAGCTACGCGACCGCGAGCGCAGCAGCGAGCGGTGATCTCGACTGGGACGAAGACGAGCTCGAGACGCGTCTGTTCGGCGAGAACGATCCCGCGCCGCTTCCCGACCTCCCACCTGCGCCACCGCGTGCAGCGGATCGTCCGGGCCAAGTCGGTGGTGAGCTCGACGCGGCGATCGACATCGATCTGTCCGAGCCGCCGACGCTCGCGACACCGAGCGTGACCGTCGTGCCCGCCGCGGGCCGCACGATCGTGCCCATGCTGCCGCAACCGCAACCGCAGCAGCAGTGGCCCGCGCCGCAGGTGCAGGTGCCGCAGTCGCATCAGCCGTATCCGCCCGCCGGGATGGCACCGATGCCGATGTTCGCCGGCGCGCCGTCGACCGCGACGATGCCGATGCCGGTCGTGCAGATGCCACCGCCGCCGCAGCCGATGTTCTCCGGCGGGCCGCAGCCGATGGGCCCGCCACAGATGGCGCACCCCGGCCAGATGGCACCGCAGCAGTATGACTTCGACGATCGTCCGCAGCGCAGCGGGGCAGGGCTCGTGCTCGGCATCCTCGCGGCGGCGGTCGTGCTCATCGGGGCCGGCTTCGCGCTCGTGTATCTGTACTCGCAGCGCACCGCGACGAGCAGCACGACGACGGCATCCAGCAGCGATCCCGCGAACGCACCGCGCTCCGCACTCACCGTGCAGACGACGCCACCGGACGTGCAGCTCGAGGTCGCCGGCAAGCCGATCGCCGGCACTTCGCCGTTTGTCGTCTCCGATCTACAGTCGGGCAAGCACAAGGTTCGTATCTCGCGTGAGGGCTACCTGCCGTTCGAGCGCGAGATCGAGGTGGGTGGCAGTGGGCTCAACCTGCCCGTGTCGCTGCCGCACCGCGACGTCACGCTGCTGCTCGAGAGCGATCCGCCGGGCGCGGCGATGAGCCTCATCGTCGGCGGCCAGGCGTATGCGATGGGCACCGGCGGCGCGCAGTTCAAGCTGACGCGCGAGCCGACGGCGACGTATCAGGTCGAAGCCAGCGCGGCTGGGTTTCTCACCACGCGCGTCGATCTGGCGTTCACGGGCGAGCCCGCCGAGAAGGTGAAGCTGACGCTCGCGCGCGACAACAACGCGGGCATCGCGGTCGCACCGGTACCAGTGCCGGCAGGCACACCGCCGGCGGTCGATCCCGCCAAGCCGGTGGTGAACCCCACACCGACGCCGACGCCGACGCCGGTCCCCGCGACGACGCCGAGTAAGCCGAAGCCGAGCAAGCCAAAGCCGACCCCGCCGCCGGCGGTCGCGAAGACCGCGACGCTGCGCATCGGTGCGAACGCAGGCGTGATGCCGGCGCAGGTGTTCGTCGACGGCAAGCTCGCCGGCACGACGCCCATCGGCAACCTCAAGGTCACGCCGGGCAAGCACAAGGTGAAGTGGAAGTGGAGCGACGGCCGCGAGGTGGCGATGTCTGTCGACCTCGCGGACGGCGAGTCCAAGGTGATCAAGGCTGGGTAGCTCGGCGGGTCAGTCGGACCGGTTGGCGGCGCGGCCGAGCGAATCATCGCGCAGCACGGCGTACAGCGCCTCGGGTAGGTACGGCATGCGCTCCGCGAGCTCCACGGTGAACTCGTTGCGCACGCGCTCGGCCGCTGCAGCGACCTCCCGACCACCGAGCTCCGACAGCTTGCTGCGCAGCATTCGACGATGGTCCTCGGACTCGGCCTGCGCGAGCTGGCTCTCGAGGAACTGGATCGCGAGCCCGCGCTCACCGTGTTCCGAGACGAGCGTCGCCGCGTACTGCCGCACTAGCGGATCGGCACCGAACGCGGCGGCGCGACGGATGATGTCGATGCCTTCGGTGCGCATCGCTTCGATCTCGCTGGGGTCGTAGCCGGGCGTCGACGGCACCTGGGTCAGCAGCAGCATGCCGAGCGGGTAGAGCAGCTCGTGGCTCTCGGGGAACTCTGCGATGCCGCGCCGGTACGTCGCGAGCGCGCGGTCGACCATCTCGCGATCGATGCGCGCGCTGCCGCCGTAGACCGCAGTGATGCCGCCCCACAGATACGCGCGGCGGAATCGCGGTGCGAGGCCGACGATCGCGTCGACGTAGCGATCGGTCGCCTGGATCTCGGCGTGCCCGAGGTTCGCGCCGGAGTAGATGAGCGCGCGGACCCACAGCAGATCGGCAAGCGCCTCGCGATATCCCATCGCCATCGGCACGAGCTGCGCAGCCGGAGGCACGTAGAGCACGTCGAGCTCCGGCGGTGCGTCTGCTTGGCGCAGGAGCACGCGCTCGTGCATCGCATCGGCGACGATCCCGAAGCCGAGCACGAGCACCCATGGCAGCACGCGGCGCATCGTCCCTCCCGGCAGTCTAACAAAAGCGAGACGGCGACCGGGATCGTGGATCCGGGTCGCCGCCTGAGCGAAGCGAGAGCGCGGCCCTTGCCGCGCGTGGACTACTCGACCTCTTGGTCGATGTAGAGACCCGCAGCGCCGTTCACACCGTTCTGGTCCGCGGCGCCCGAGCGCTCGTACGTCGAGAACGGCTGCGCGGAACCGCCGGCTGCGTCCGCATCGAGGTCACCGAACGCCTGCGCGGTGAACTGGCAGTTGCCGAAGCCGCTGCCGCTGTTGGTCGCGATGAAGTTGTAGTGGAAGTAGTGCGCCTGTTCCATCTGGAAGTTCAGGCCGTTCCACACTGGGTCGTCTGACCACTCGGAGAGCTCGTAGTAACCCGGGCCAGCACCATTGATCGCAGGCACGCATCGGCCGCCGGGGCCGAGGTTGCAATCCAATCCGAGGTCGGGAGCGATGCCCGCCTGGGAGAGGCCGGTCGTCTCCCCGTTCTGATGCGGGCACCGATGGGGGGCGAGCAGGGCGATGCCGCCACCCTGACCGATGAGCGCGACCTGACCGCGATCGACGTGCTCTTCGTTGAAGAACGCCGACGCGGCGTCGAACATCTTTGCGAGCTGGACGCGCGCTTCGCTGGTCTTGCTGCGCCGCATGTATTTGGTGAGCGCCGGAATGGCGATCGCGGCGAGGATGCCGAGAATCGCGACGACGATCATGATTTCGATGAGCGTGAAGCCACGCGCTTTTCGGAGCCGCTGGATGTCGAGGAACATTTGTGAATCCTTCTTTCTCTTCGTTGCCGGTGGGGACAAGGGGGACGGGTTGGCCGCGCTACTCGTTCTCTTGGTAGGTCGCAGTAGCGTCGGTCGACATGCTGACGTTGGCGGAGTAGTGGGTCGTGGTGAACGCCCAGTACACGCCGTCGAAATCGAAATCACAGAGCGCGTAGCTGAAGAACCAGTCGCGGCTGTAGTACTGATCCGCCGTCGCGGGGAACTCTTGATCGATGAGCACTGGCGACGTCACGCCGCTCGGCACGTCGGCGTTGCCGTTCTCGCCGAGCGTTCCCCAGCCGGAGATCGTGGCGTAGCCGCACCACGACTCGCCGCCCTCGGGGAGGAACTGCAGCGCGTCGAAACCGTGCACCGCACCGTCGCCGCGGAAAAACGCGCCCGACTCACCGGCCGAGGTGTATGCCGGCAACGACGTGTCCCACCGTAGCGGTCCCGCGGCCGCCGTCAGCACGGTCGCGTCGGGGTACGTGCATGCAGTCCCTTCGCAGGACGTCGTGCTCGCGTAGTGGCCGCTCTTCGCGAGGAAGGTCTTCTGCCGCAGCGTGATGCTCGAGAGATCGCCGACGACCTCGGTCTTGTGCGCGCTCCGGATGTGCTTCGAGTAGGCGCCGATCGCCACGACCGCGAGCACCGCCAAAATGACGACGACCGCCATCAGCTCGATGAGCGTGAAGCCGCGTGATCCTCGCGCGTGTCGCATTCGGCTCACAGGGAGAGCACGACGCGTGCCAAGCACACGTGCGTTCGAGAACCCGCGCACACTGGACGGATGCGGTCCCGCAGTGCGAGCGTGCGGCCGGCGGAGGGACGGATCGCGGCGACAATTCTCGGCCCGAACGCCGAAAAACGTCACCGCGGATCGTCAACCATCCTCGCCGCGGCCGACCTCGATGCCGAGCTTCTGCAGGCGGTAGCGCAGCGAACGGAAGCTGATGTGGAGCAGCCGGGCGGCCTCTTTGCGGACGCCGCCGGTGCGGCGCAGTGCCTCGCCGATCAGGCGGCGCTCGAGATCCGCGACAGCCTGGTCGAGGTCGACGTTGCCGTCGCCCGCGATCGCGCCGTCCTCGGCGGGACGGCTGCGCGCACGCTGCTGCGGCAGGTGCTGGGCAGACAGCACGTCGCCGGTCTCGAGCGCGACTCCGCGCTCGACGAGGTTCTCGAGCTCGCGCACGTTGCCCGGATAGTCGTGGCCGAGAAACCAGTCCATCGCGTCGGGGCCGACACCGCGAAGCGGCCGGGCGAGCTCTCGCGTGATGCGCTCGAAGAAGCGCTCGACGAGCAGCGGGATGTCCTCGGGCCGATGTCGGAGCGGAGGCAACACGACCTGCACGACGTCGAGACGGAAGTAGAGATCGTTGCGGAACTCGCCCGCGGCGATCGCCGCCTCGAGATCGCGGTTGGTCGCCGCGACGACGCGCACGTCGATGTCGACCTCGCGATCACCACCGACCGGTCGCACGCGCCGCTCCTGCAGCACGCGCAGCAGCTTGACCTGCATGCCGAGCGAGAGCTCGCCGATCTCGTCGAGGAACAGCGTGCCGCCATTCGCGGCCGTGAACACGCCGTCGCGACCCGACGTCGCGCCGGTGAACGAGCCTTTGATGTGGCCGAACAGCTCCGACTCCATCAGGGTCTCGGGGATCGCACCGCAGTTGACCGCGACGAACGGACCGCTGCTGCGCTCGGACAGGCGATGCAACGCACGCGCGACGAGCTCCTTGCCGGTGCCCGACTCGCCGCGCACGAGTACGTTCGTGCGCGTCGGCGCGACCTTGCGGACCATTTCGAACACGCGCTGCATCGCGACCGACTTGCCGATCATGTGATCGAGCGTGCCGACGCCGCGCAGCTCGTCGCGCAGCCGCCGGTTCTCGTGGGCGAGCCTCGAGCGCTCGAGCGCGCGACCGACGACGACCTGGATCTCGTCGACCTTGAACGGCTTGTTCAGGTAGTCGTACGCGCCGAGCTTGAGCGCCTCGATCGCGGTTTCGGCGGTTGCGAACGCGGTGATGATGAGCACGAGCGGCGGCGGATCGCGGCGCATCGCATGGCGCAGCACGTCCATGCCGCCGACCTGCGGCATCGTCAGATCGGTGATGACGAGCTCGAACGTCTCGGCGTCGATCCGCGCCATTGCCACGGCACCGCCACCGACTGCGACGACATCATGCCCGGCGCGGCCGAGGCAGATCGTCAGAAATTCTCGCATGCTGTGCTCGTCGTCGACGACGAGAATTCGCGCGCGCTTGGCAGCGTTCGACACCGCAGCAGTGTTGCCCCGATCGACGCGCCCCGCAAACCGTTCACCGAACCCGGCGCAGCACGCAGAGCAGATGGGCACCGAATCCGCGGAGCAGGGCACGGTCGCGGGCGAACCAATCGAGCCCGCCCAGCACGCGACCGACGAGCGGCAGTGCGAGCAAGCGGGGCCACGCCGCGAACACCCGCAGGCCGTGTAGATCGCAGAGCGCGAGGCTCGGTGGCAACATCTCGAGCAGGCGAGGGAGCGTGTCGAAGCGGGTGAGCCCGCGATCCGACTCGACGACCAACGGCCCGCGCTCGATCACCGTGCTGGGATGACGGAATCCGTGATAGGCGCCCCACAGGCTGCGTGGGTTGTCGATCTGGACGAGCGCGACGCCGCCGGGCACGAGCACTCGTGCGAGCTCCGAGAGCGCGGTGCGTGCGGCCGCCTCGGAGCTGCGCTCGTCGTGCCCGAGGTGCGCGAGCGTGCGGAGGCTGTAGGCGACCTCGAACGAGTCGCCCTTCCATGGCAAGCGGATCTGCGCGCCTCGCCCGAGATCGACCGCATCGACGACGGTGAGCGTCGCTGCCCGCGGTCGAACCCATTGCGTCACCTGCGGTGCGCCGTGACCGAGATCGAGCGTGGCGCGACCCACCGCGTGGCGAAGGATGATCTCGCCTGCGAGGCGGTCGCACAGCGCCGCCAAGGCTCTTGGGCCCCGCGAGCGCTCGAACAGCGTCGGCGCCATGCCGATGGGCTCGACGATCGTCGGGACGTCCCCACGATGCTCCCCAGAGGAGATGCCACCGCCGGGCGAACGTTGCGGGGCGTCGCCGCCCTGCTTCGTTGACCCGCTCACAGCGCCCATGGTACGCCTTTGGCACCCCGCTCGGGAGCGCTGTGATGCCGACCAAGATCCTCGCCATCGACGACAGCAAGACCATGCGACTGGCGATCAAGATCACCTTTGCCGCCGAGGAGGCGGAGGTGACCGCGGTCAGCAAAGGGTCGGAGGCCATCGCTCGCGCGAAGCAGATGGGCGCCGATATCATTCTCGTCGATGCGAACCTCGCTGCCGGAGAGCCGAGTGGCTACGACGTGTGCGAGCAGCTCAAGGCCGATCCGGACACCGGGAAGATTCCGGTCATCGTCCTCGTGTCGAACCAGACCGGTGCCGACGCTGCGCGACTCAAGCGCTGCGGCGCCGATGGCTCGGTCGCGAAGCCGTTCGACACCCAAGATCTCATCGACAAGGTGAACGAGCTGCTCGGCCGATCGTCGACACGCCCCGAGGCGGCGACGACCGTCGTGCCGATCACCGCGCCGGTTGCCGCACCGCCGGCCGCCCCGGTTGCCGCCGCTGCGCCGCCGCGCCCTGCCGCACCGCCGGCTGCACCGCCCGTCGCCGTCGCGAAGTCGGCCGCAGTGCCGCCTCCCGTTGCGCGTCCGGTCGTCGCCCCATCGGCACTACCGCCGCCTGTCGCCGTCGCAGCACCCGCAGCAGCCGCGGTGCGCATGCAGCCGCCGGCACGACCCGCAGCGAGTGCAGCGGACACGGCGATTCCGATCGCGATTCCGATCCCGTTCACGTCGGCGGCCGATCCGACCCCCGGCATCCTCGCGCGCCTTCGTGCCGCGGGTGGTGCGAGCGCGGGGCTCGATCCGAAGGTGGCCGAGGCGATCGTCGCGTTGAGTCGCGAAGTGCTCGAGGCCGTCGCGTGGGAAGTCGTTCCGGAGCTCGCCGAACAGATCGTTCGCGCCCGCGCCGAGGCGAAGGCCGGCTGATCGCGCAGTCCATGCGCGCGGGGTCGGCGATCGCCGCGCTCGTCTGTTGCGTCGCCGGCTGCAAGGACGGCACGACCCGCGTGCCCGTGCCGAAACCCCCAGCGTCGGTGACGGCGGAGGTCGCCGCGAACATGGATCGCGCTACCGCTCCGTGCGAGGACTTCTATCGCTTCTCGTGCGGCGGCTGGCTCGACGCGACGCCGCTGCCGCCTGACCAGCCGCGCTTCGGTCGCTTCCAAGTGCTGCGCGAGCGCAACGCGGCGGCGATGCGGGATCTGCTCCAGACGGCGGAGAAGAACGGCGATCCAAAGCTCGGGAAGTTCTGGAACACCTGCATGGACGAGCCCGCGATCGAGTCCGCGGGCTTGCAGGTGCTCGCGCCGTTGTTCGATCGCATCGGCGACGTCGACGACGTCGAATCGATGTTCGCGCTGGTCGCCGAGCTGCATCGCCGCGAGATCCGCGTGCTGTTCGACCTCGAGGTCGGTCCCGACTTCAAGAGGCCCGGGCAGAACCTCGCGTTTCTCGGTCAGGCGGGGCTCGGCCTGCCGGATCGCGAGCTGTATCGCAGCAGCGAGCCCGACATGATCGCGCTGCGCGAGCGCTACCTCGTGCACGTGGAGCGGATGCTCGCCCAGGCCGGCGTGGCCGAAGCCGAGGCCCGCGATGCGGCGCCAGCAGTGGTCGCGTTCGAGACGGCACTTGCCGAGATCTCGATGCCGCGCGAGGCGCTGCGCGAGCCCGAGACGCGCTATCACAAGCTCGATCGCGCCGGGCTCGACGCCTACGCGCCGCTGCCGTGGACGACGTACTTCGCGGGCATCGGTCGCCCCGACACCGGCGCGGTCAGCCTCGCACCTGCGGCGTACTTCTCGGCGCTCGCCGATCTGCTGCGACGAACGCCGCCGCTCACGATGCGGCACTACCTGCGCTGGCAGGTGATCCACGCCGTCGCCGAGCACTTGCCCGAGCGGCTCGTCGCCGAGAACTTCGAGATGTTCGGCAAGACGCTGCGCGGGCAGGCCGAGCTCGCACCGCGGTGGAAGCGATGTGTCGAGTACTCGGATCGCGCGCTCGGTGAGCTGCTCGCGCGCCCGTTCGTCGCCGCGCAGTTCTCCGGTGACAGCCGCGAGGTCGCGCTCGAGATGATCCGCCGCATCGAGGCCGCGTTCGCGGCCGGCCTACCGAACCTGCAGTGGATGGACGCCCCGACGCGCGAAGCGGCGCTCGGCAAGATGCACGCGATCGTCAACAAGATCGGCTACCCCGAGGTCTGGCGTGACTACGGTGCGATGCCGGTCGGCGACGATCACCTGACGAACGTGCTGGCCGCCGCCGAGTTCCTCTTCGCAGAGCGGGCCCACGACATCGGTCGCGCCGTCGATCGCCGCAAGTGGGAGATGACGCCGCCGACGGTGAACGCGTACTACAACGCAAGCTACAACGAGATGGTGTTCCCGGCGGGCATCCTGCAGCCGCCGTTTTTCCACAGCAAGTGGCCGATGGCGATGAACTTCGGTGGCATCGGCATGGTCATGGGCCACGAGCTGACCCACGGCTTCGACGACGAGGGGCGCCAGTTCGACGCCATGGGCAACCTGCGCGACTGGTGG